>Ga0114922_10005153_pt1 | contig 12087 bp, 7 predicted proteins | sample AartaG_FD_100975 | JGI IMG/M metagenome (GOLD analysis project Ga0114922, IMG submission 100975) | Deep subsurface microbial communities from Aarhus Bay to uncover new lineages of life (NeLLi) - Aarhus_00045 metaG | ecosystem: Environmental > Aquatic > Marine > Oceanic > Sediment | place: Aarhus...
GGATATCGTCAAACTCATGGAGCAATTCACTGTATCCTGTTCCTTCCTGTTGCGTCACGGCATCCAGGAGTACGTTTTCGAATTCAAATAGGAGAATCCGCGCTCGAAAAGACTAAAATATTTATCCCATTTAGGGCCAAAAAAGATCCTTATTTGTGTATTTTCAGGGATAAATATGCCGTTTTAGAGTACTAAGATTCTCCAGCCTCTTGCGGGCATCCTCTACTTCAGCGATACCAGGGTCAGCATCCTTCCAGAGGGAGAGGAATTTTTCGTAGTGCTCTATGGCTTGGGCTGTGTCACCTTGCTGTTCGTGAATCTTCCCCAGCATGTAGAAGCTTTTAGCATAGATGTCTCCATCCCATAATCTACCCGATGTCAGTTTCGTTATTTTTTCATACTCTTCTCGAGCTGCTTCTGAATCCCCAGCCTTGTAATACGCTAAAGCCAGGGAATCAAAAAATTCTGCATGATTTTCGCCGTAAATAGCATCGTATTGGGAAGGTAATAAAGAGATTGCTTTCTTGAATTGTTCGATGGCGCTGAGATAATTCTCTCTCTCCAGTTCTATCTTTCCCTTCAAAAGATAAAAATATCTCATAAGTTTCTGATTTATTCCTTTTCGGATCGAATCCTCAAGCTCATCCCCTACTCTTTGAGCATCATCCAGCAGCTTCATATCAAGGTAGGCACGTGTTTTTCCCAGTAATGCCATTCTTTGATCGATCTGCAATTCCTCTGCCGTGGCTATTTTCCAAACGATTTCCAGCTCGTTTAATGCGTTTTCAGGATTTCCGGTATTTAAATATATCGCTGCCAAGAGAAGATGGGCGGTAGATTTCCAGGCCTTTTCCCCGATATTATCTGCATGTTCAATTGCTTGTTTGAATTGATCTTTTGCTCTGTTAAACCTTCCCTGCAAAATATATAACGCTGCCAAACGCTCTATACCCATGTTCTGGGCCGATGGTTCGGTTACTTCCAGGAGTTTCTGATATTCTTTTTCCGCTTTCAACAGATCTCCTGTATAAAGGTAAAGATCTCCTTTCGTAAAGATAAAATACCAATGTTGGAAAAAAGATATGGCTCTTTCCAACTCATCAAAAGCGAGATCGTATTTTCCCTGACAGATGTAATTATGAGCTAATGCCCAACGGATGATTGGATCGTCTGGAAAATTATCGAGATAATACTCAAGAACTTCCTGTGCTTTATCATACAATCCTTTAGCCGCATATGCTCCTGCAATATTAAAATAAGAGAAAAAGGTCTCATCCTTATTCTGGATTGTTACTTTAAAGCGTTCTATGGCTTTATCCCATTCTTCCAATTCGTAATACAATATCCCGAGATTAACAGTTCCAATAGGGTCAGTTGGATAGATTTCCAATAACTTATCGTAGGCTTCAAAGGCTTTATCATATGTTCTCTCTGACATCCTGTGGAATTCGCCCTGGATGAGGTATCTCTCTCTATCCGAAAGTCGATCCGTCAATTCAAATGCTTTATGAATGTACTTCTTCATTGCAGACTCATAACCATAATTGCTGTAAGTCATTGCAATGGATCTGCACGCCATGGCAAACTCAGGATCGATAGCGATTGCCTTCTCCATAGATTGGATACTTTTGCGCCCCTCGCCCCTGTTGAAATAATCTCTCCCTTCGATGTAATATCTGTAGGCTTCAGTTGAACTGGATGTTATTTTCCCCACTTCTCTATCGATATCGCTTGCAATTTCTTCATCTGAAAGCTTTAAATTCGTTTTGATTCTCCTCGTTAACTCGTCAATCATGGGGAAAATACTTTCCTCTCCCTTCCCTTCCACTCCCTCAGAACCGACTATTTTTTCTGTACGAGCATCCTGCAGGGTCGCATTGATTCTTATGAGCTCTCCCGCCTTGGCATAATTACCGACCAATATGTGGTTGACTCTTCCTCTGGTTGCTACCTGCCTCAAAATGTCTGAAGAATAACTCTTTGCATCCACCTGGTTGAGGTCGCTTAGAATTTTATACAGCTTTTCCCCACTCAAGACCTCGATATATTTTGACTGTGTGAGATCAGCGATGACCAGACCAGGAATCATCTTTTTCCAGTGATCCAGATTCTCATCTCCTGTATGGTTCTCAAAATACATGACAGCCAGGATAGGTTTGTCTGTAGGCACAGATATGGTTTCTTTTTGCGAAAGAAGCTGCCAGATTACAATTGCGGCTATAACAATTAAAACACCTATTATGGCTGGGATGAATAGCTTTTTTAGGCTAAATTGGACAGTTATCTCTCTGGAAGTGAGGGGTTTTCTTGCTGGGATAATTCTTTCAGTGGTCGGAACACCTTTCTCAAGGTTCATAAATTCAGAATGAAGCTCACCAACACTCTGATACCTTTTCTCTTTATCCTTTTCCATGCACTTGAGAATCACCCGGTTCAGGTCCTCTGGAATCTGCTCATTGATTTCTATGGGAGGACAAGGAATCTCGCTTTTTTGCTTGACACCTATCGAGAAGGGTGTGTCACCTTCAAAAGGAACCTTACCCGTAACCATCTCATAAAGGATCACTCCAAGGGAATAGATATCTGCCCGTTGATCAGCCTCTTTCCCCTCTACCTGTTCGGGAGACATGTACTCTGGAGTGCCGATCATAACACCTGATCCTGTGATTCCTTTTGCCCTCAAAGAGCGGGCTATACCGAAGTCCATGATTCGGGCGTTCCCTTCCTTGTCTATCATAATGTTCTGAGGCTTTAAATCACGATGGACTACTCCTAGCCTGTGGGCTTCGGATAAACCCTCACAAATCTGATTGGCTATGGAAATAGCTTTTCCAACCGATATGATCCCCGATCTTCGGATAAAACTCTTTAGATCCTCACCCGACACATACTCCATGGTGATGTAATAAGCACCTTCTTCTTTGCCCAAATGGTACATCCGACAGACATTCTTGTGGGCGATGTCACGGGCTACCTTCAGTTCATTTCGGAATCTCTCGATTGTCTTTTTGTCAGCAGCGATTTCGGGTTTGATGAGTTTAAGGGCGACCTTGGCATTGACTTCTTTATCGAGGACTTTATAGACCCTTCCCATACCACCTTTGCCCAGCTCCTCGATGATCTGGTAACGCCCAGCAAATGAAGAGCCTGTAGTTAGCTCTTCTTTGGGTGTTTCCATAGTTTCTGTGACTTCGATATCCTCGAAGGATGGAAGTTGAGTGCCACAGTCGGCACAGAAGGTTGCCGTCCCGGGATTGTCAGCGTTACATTTAGGACATTTGATTGTCATTGCTATCCCTTTACAGCCTTTTGGGTAAATAATGTTGATTTATGGAAAGAGTGTCAATCAGATTAAAATCTATGTATCCTCGCTATGCTCCTTCGGTTTAAGCTCCATGCCGAGTTGCTGCATATAGCCCCTCCTTTTTTGTCTATGATGAAAATCCCGAAAAATGTGTCTAATAAATACTTAATTCGGCAATGCATGTCAACCGAAGTCCGCAGTTCTAATTGACGCGAAATATATACATTTTACGTCCTCCTTTCCGTTGAATCACTAAATCAAAGTATTTTGAAGGTATTTTGAATTTACACTCCCCTCTAAAAGGAATCCTGATACCTGTATATTCTGTTTGGAATGTGGAGAGCCCTTAGGCTTTGTTCAATTGCATTAATTCATACCTTACGATAAGATTCCAGTTGTCCCCTTGGAGTTAGGGATTGGTATCTTTAATGGGAGGAAACATGAAACTCAAAACTGTGTCCACTATACTTGTTTTTTCCATGTGTTTCCTTTTCTCTCCGACATGTCGGTACAACGAGGACGTTGAACTGCTGAAGTCCCATTTGAACGCTGCCATTAATGAATCGAACCAGCTCGAAACGGCACGAATTCTGGATAAACTTGTGAAACTTGGTGTTGACCCTAAAACGCTCCCGATCGAGGAATCTGCGAACCTTATTATGGGAAGAATCGGTCGAGCTTATAATTGGGAAACGATCACCGGTGAAGAGATCGTCCAGTTGAGCAGGCGTCTGGAAGGAATCATGAATGGCACCTGGAGGGAACATATGATTCGAGGAGTCTACTTCTGGGGGCTGATGGAAACCGGCCAGAGGGAAAAGGCCCTCGGCCTGTGGGAAAAGTCCGAAAAGCAGGTCCATTCGCTTTTGGATTCTCCCAGTTCCCTTTCGAATCATCTCAATCTTCCCAATGAGGAGAGGGCACTCCGTTCAGCCACCTCACAGGCTGTCATTTATTTCGCCATCGGATTTGTATCATCCAAAAACTCTGATGACAGACGACAAGGCGTGGAACTCGCGAAAAAACACTATCACTATTTGGTAGAAGCCTTTAAAGAAGTTGTGAAAAGCAGCCAATTGGACAACCCGATAGCCCAAGCTAAAATCACGCAACTTCTACCACACGAATCCCTGTCAGCGTATTGCCTTGTTGAAAGCGGACTTGCGATGGACAAATCAGCCAATCCTTTTCTTAAGGACCAGCCCGAAACGACTATCCGCTTCGATCTAGTCAGAAATACTGGTCTTGAGGAATGTGGTTTAAGGATAGCGGATGATGCGTACAATCGAATCGCTCTCGGAGACTACGACAATGACGGTTACGCGGATGTGCTGGTTCCTGGTCACGGAATGTGGCGCAATCTGGAAGGCAGCGGCAGATTCATACGTGTCGATGACAAGCTGGGTCTCGATATCAAAGGCATTTGTGGGGCTTTTGTCGATGTCGACAACGACGGCTTGGTCGACGTCATTGTTGCAGGTCCGGACAAGGTTTGCGTATCCTTACAGACCAAAGGGCGAATTTTTCGGCCTGTGATCCGTCCATCAAATAGAACAGTCAAGAATCCCGGTGGGATCGGCCTGTTCGATGGAGACGGGGATGGCTTGATCGATGTCTATATTTCAGGTTATGAAAGTCCAGACGGAACAGGAGGGCTTCCTGATGCTGTCCTTCGCAATAAAGGGGACGGGACTTTTGAAAACGTTACAGAGACTTGGGGTTTTAGAGGAGATGACATCGAACAATGCGGCAAAGGTGTCAGTCCCGGTGACTATGATAACGACGGACACTCCGATATCTATGTCTCCAACTATAGACTCGATCGCAATACGCTGTGTCGCAATGTTTCGGAAGAGGGCCGAGCAGCCTTTGTGCAATGTGCTGATGCGCCCTGGTTCGGGGATGACAAGCGCCCTGAGGTTCAAGTGGGATTGGATCGTGGTGTAGAGGGATTACAAACCGTTTTGAAGGGAACAACTTATTGGGGACATACCAGCGGATCCGTATGGGGAGACCTCAATAGAGACGGCACCCTCGATCTTGTCTGCGCAAACCTATCCCATCCACGATTTTTAGCTATGAACCCACCGTCCATCATGGACCTATCACGTGTGTATTTAAACACAGGTCATGACTTTCAAGATCACACGGTTCATGCGGGACTTATGTTCCGCGAAACCACAACTGATCCGCTGCTGGCCGATTTCAACAACGACGGCCATCTCGATTTGTCGATGACAAACTGCTACCGGGTCTGGGTGAATCAACTCTACGAAGGAGTTGGGGACGGTTCCTTCCGGGAGGTTACCTTTCGGACAGGAGCATTCGCCTCCGATGCCTGCGGGCAGGCAGCCGCTGATTTCGACAATGACGGGGATTTGGATTGGTTTGTGATCGATGGAAACAAAGGGCTGCTTCTCTATGAAAATAAATTGATCGATGGGGGAAGAATCCCGGAAACAGCAAATTGGATTGAACTGAAACTCCATGGCGGCAACCATGTCAACAGCATGGCCTACGGAGCACGGGTTACAGTGCAGGCAAATGGAAGAGTTTATGTGCGAGAAGTCGCTGGCATGCGGGGATACTCATCTTGTGACGATCAGGTTATCCATGTTGGCCTTGGCGAATACACCGGAACAATAGATGTAGTAGTGCGTTGGATTGGAGACAAGTTCCAAATAGTCAACGAGCTAGAAGTCAATAGGCGTCATGTGATCAATGAAGATAGTGGGAAAGCTAGTAAGCGATCCCAACCACAGGACATTCCACAAGATTCCTCTTCCTTGCTGAAGAACCATTGAACAGAATGACGTGAAATTAATTATTTCACGACATATCTGTATTCCCGGGGATTAATCAAATATGTCGCGAAATATATACATTTGACGACATCCCAACCGATTGCAATTTCAATGCGATTTTTGATTCGAGCTAGCTGACTTGTGACGCAATTGGGCAAATACAAATATTTTCTTGTATGGGATTTGATGCATTGACAATCAGAAGATTAGTATTGTAGCCAAGAAAATGGTGAATAAATGTCACCGATGAGTTCCTTCACTACAGCGGGAGCAATACCCGCAAATTCAGTTATCACACTTTGGAGAACTATTCCAATCTTGTGGTCCAAAAAAACAACTGCATAGTTATCGCATCCTTCTTCATAACCGACATGAAAAATGGCCTCACCTTGAGAGCAGCGGAACCTGCCCCAGCCCATCGACCAGGCCAAATGACTGGTTTCATGAATTTTCGGATCAGTATCCTGAGGGGCATGAAGACTCTCAGATGTGATGTTGACTTGAGGCTCCAGCATCATTTTAAGAGATTTGGGCTTCAAACCCGTTCCATTCATAATGGCCAAAAGGAATTTTGCGTAATCTTGTGTATTAGTCAGTATAGATGCAGCAGCATTTGGAACGGTTCTTGTCCTTTCTATCAATCGGCGAAGTCCTGTTCTCAAGTTAACAGCAAAATTACTGTCGAAACGCTTTTCCCAGAGAAAAGACGTGTTGGTCATTCCCAGAGGGAGGAAGACTTTTTCCTTGGCAAGGCGATTTAGGTCTTTGTCGGTCATCTCTTCCAGGATGAACTGCAGAAGCCTGTAGCCTTCACCTGAGTATTTGAACATTTTCCCTGGGGCAAATTTGAAATCCAGGCGTCTATCTGGATTCATAACGCGCCAATTAGGAAAACCGCTCTGGTGGCTCAACAATATCCTGACTGTTAGCAATTTATATCTCTCATCATCTTTAAGGTCTGCATAATCAGGGTATTCATAAAGCGGCCGTTCCAGGTATTGATGCAAGGGCTTATCCACATCGAGCAATCCTTCGTCCACAAGCTTCATAACAAGGTAGGCGAAAACGGGTTTGCTCAAAGAGGCAGTCCGGAAAACTGTCTGCTCATCGACAAGTTTATTCGTATTTTTATCGACTATTCCCATGGACTGCTGGAAAACGACATCAGAGCCCTGAACGACCGCGACAGACAAAGCAGTTGCGCTTGATTTATCCAGGACTTTGCGGAGGAAGCTATCTGCCTGGCTTGGCTTTTTACATTCTCCTTCAATGGTCTGCCATTTATCAGTTTTAGGATGTGTCGCATCCAAGCTCTCAGTGCCGGATAGAATAGAAAATAGGAACATACCTAAGATACCGAAAACGGGGAGCAATATCCGAAGACGAAGAGCTTTCATCTATTTCTCCTTTTATGAACCTGCATGGATATAATATTAAATAGTCCAATACTTTTATTGTAAAAAATAACTTTATTAAAAAAAAGACTTCCCTGTATAAGTGTAAGAATGTCGCTAACTTAATTATTTCACGACATTTTATTAACCGAAGAATCTCATTCGGATAATTTGATAGTTACTTGAAAATCAGTACTTGACATCCTGATTTTCAATGATATAATAAGATCATGATTCCACGTCCCGATGCTATTGAGCGAATTACCACTGTGTTTAAGGTTCATCCTATTGCTGCTCTTCTGGGCCCACGCCAATGCGGCAAAACTACTCTTGCCAGGATGATATCAGAGCGTGAGCCATGCACATATTTCGACCTAGAAAATCCTGTCGATCTCCGGCGGCTTTCCGCTCCCATGAGTACACTTGAGGAACTTTCAGGATTGGTCGTTATGGATGAGATTCAACGGAGGCCCGGCCTCTTCGAGCTTCTTAGAGTTCTTGTCGATCGCCCCAAAAGCACTGTCCGTTTTCTCATACTGGGCTCCGCCTCTCCAGGATTGGTCAGAGGAGTATCCGAATCTCTGGCCGGAAGGATCGGGTTTATCGATCTTTCGGGATTCGACCTAAGGGAAGTCGGCACGGAAAAGCGATACCGCCTCTGGTTAAGGGGTGGTTTTCCCAGATCTTTTTTGGCAGAAGATGAGAATTCAAGTATGGCCTGGCGAGAGGATTTTATCCGCACATTTCTTGAAAGAGACATTCCTCAATTGGGCATTACTATTCCTGCAGAAACTTTGCGACGGTTCTGGACCATGATTTCTCATTATCATGGTCAGGTGTGGAATGCAGCACATTTTGCTCGTTCTCTCGGAACATCAGAAAAGACTGCCCGCCGTTATCTCGATATTCTTGCTGGTGCTTATATGGTCAGAGTTCTTCCTCCGTGGTACGAAAACATTCGTAAACGTCAGGTGAAAGCACCCAAAATCTATATCAGAGACAGTGGCATTCTTCATGCACTTCTCCAAATAAATACAATGGCCGACCTGCAAGGGCACCCAAAAATCGGTTCCTCCTGGGAAGGTTTTTGTTTGGAACAGCTAATCGGAGGACTTAAAACACGTGATATATACTTCTGGGCAACACATGCAGGTGCTGAATTGGATCTTCTGGTAACAGTAGAGGGTAATCGGTATGGCTTCGAATTCAAATACGCCGATGCACCCGGTTCAAACCGCTCGATGCGAATTGCCATTGAAGACCTAGGGCTTGAACATTTATGGATAATTTACCCTGGCCGGGAAAAATATGACATTGATAAGGGCATCTCGGTAGTTCCTATCGACCTTATCCAAAGTCTCCCTGTTTTCAAGCAATAGGATTTTACTCAAAGCAAGACAATTTCCTCCTTTTCATCAAAAAATATGGCGTGAAATATATACATTATGCGACCTTCCATCGTTCAATCCTCTTTTTTCATTTACAACCCCTTATCGCTTATTGAATTGACTCTGCCTTGCTAAATTGATATGTTTTCATCGAACTCATTGGAGGATAAAAATGGGAGTAACATGCCCCAAATGTCAGCACGAGAACTCTGAGGATACCCTTTACTGCGGCAAATGTGGCGAAGCTTTAAAACCTGCCGACGAAATCTCCGTCACAAAAACCTTCATCACATCGGTGGATAGGCTGCAAAAGGGCAGCACTGTTGGAGGAAGATACACAATCATCGAAGAATATTATAAGAAAATTCTGATGTCAAAGAGCTTTGTTGCATGAATCGAAGACATATGCATCTTTTCTTCTGACAAGCAATTCTATCCAACAGCATACGATAAAGGTTCACCCATTTCGAGCATCTGATTCAGGATAGCGCAACCAATCGCAGCTTCCTGCTTCTGAGCATCGTCATTCTTGGCTCTCAGCCGTCCCCCAATAATTCTTTTGTAACGATAGAATGCGTTTTCCGCGTGACTCTGCAAATAGTATCCAGACTGACGTTTCCACTCGGACCATCCCTTGCTCCGGATCTCCTCAATATGACGGTTTCGATAAGAGTAAGCGCTGATGGAATTGCTGGACAACACCGCGTCTTTTCTCGGCAGCACGACAACCTCGGCTCCTGGTGAATGATGGTCCACAGCCTCGTATACTGCCTCCTGGTCATAGATTCCGTCCCCTACGAATCGTTCAATTTCTCTGTTAACTTGAGTCAGAAGGTTAGGAACTTGAGATGGATCATGTTCGTGTCCACCAGTTACCTTAGAAGCCAGGATCCGACCGTTCTCATTCACGCCAATGTGAAGTTTCTTCCAACGTTTGCGCAGCCTTTTACCATGCTTCTTGGAGTGCCATTCTCCCTGGCCACAGATCTTCAAACCCGTGCTGTCCACGATAAAGTTCACAGGGCCGTCCGGCAAGCTCCCAGCACAACTGCAGACGTTTACCGTTCGATTCCGGCGGGATACGGTTGTGTGATCTGGGCAGGGCAGATACAAATCCATTAGTTTTAGGATAGATTTGAGGAATCCTTCTGCCTGGCGTAATGGAAGGTGAAAGACCATCCTGAGCAATAACGAAGTCTCGATGGCAATGTCAGAATAGATCGGTTGGCCGCCCCGCTTTCCGTTCTTTGGAGGTGTCCACGCATCGATGGCATCTCCGCTGAGCCAGACAGTAACATCGCCTCGGTTTCGAAGAGATTGCTCATACTCCGGCCAGTTCTTGACACGGTAAGACGTCTTGTATTTCGGATGTCTATACGCTCTCTTGTGAGCTTCGGGCATGCTGACCTCCATGGATTTGCGGATTTTACATGCTTATAAAGTGATTATCCACCGATGTAATGTCAACATTGCAATGGATTCATGCACCAAAGCCTCCCTGATCTGGTTGTAGCCATAACCCGGGAATACAGCTTCGACTTTTTCATAGCTTTCCCCGGATGGTTCGGATTGGAATGCAGATTCTGTGTAGTAAAAACGGCCTCCAAAGGTCACTCTGTTTTCACCACGACGGGACACCATATTCAGGGACACTCCGCCTGTTTGCGTCTCAACATCAGCTCCACCGATTGTGACATTGATTTCTTCGAACACATCATAGTCGAAATATGTCGCAGATGCGCCCATGGCAGCAGGGTTTGTGAAGTTGACACCGTCCATTGTCCAGGTATCGTTATCACCGTCACCACCTAAAGCGACAAAACTGGCTTGCTGACCGGACTCGTTTCCACCGACATTCTCCCTGTCCACCTGGACCGCAGGAGTCATCTGCAAGATGACCCAAGGATCTCTGGCACTGGGAAGGGATTGAAGGATCTCATAGTTCATTGTCGTTGAAATCGATGTCTTTTTTACTTCGACAACAGGAGAAAAAGCGACAACGGTCACTTCCTCTTCAAGAGTTCCCATCTCCATTTCGAGCCTTATGGCTGTGCTCTGTCCGACGGCTACGATGATTTCGGTTTCAGTTTTTGTTTTAAAACCTTCCAACTCGGCCTTAAGAGCATAACCTGCGGAGGGGGGAAGAGCCATGAATCGGAATGATCCTTCTGCAGTGGAGATAGCCTGCATCGGAGCACCGGCTGTCGCAAGCAACGTCACAGTCACGCCAGGAATGGGATTCCCGTCCTGATTAACAACTGTTCCGATGATTCGACCGGTTCTCTCTTGGGCTACCAAAGGAGCAACGAGCAGGAGTGCAAAAAGAATGACTAAAGCTTTACGCATAAAAAAATCTCCTTTTTTACTTTTGCCCCCAAAATTGGAGGCAGCTGTTCAAATCCATAGGGTGAAAATACTCACCCCACCCCTAGCCTTTTTTCCTTTAAATATCCTGTCTGCACCTCCTTCTGAATTTCCTTTTTCGTACTTCTGATTAGCAAGAGCTGTGCCAGTTTTGGGCCAAATTGGAGGTGTATTTGCTGGCTTATCAAGGGTTTGGCATCTGAAATGGCAGCAGAGTGCATAAATCCTGGGCAAACAGAATGAAGAGATCGTCATGCCTATGGTTGTATCGAAATTCCATCTCTTTCATATACAGAAGAAACCTCTCCCTAGAGATACCATGAAACTTTAAAAGCCTCTCCCTTGCATAACTTAAAAAGCTTTCAAGGCCATTCATACTGCACTTACCATTTGAAGACGATCTTCCATGACCGATTTTTAGAGACTTGTAATCACAATACATTAAATAGTCGTAATTTTTAAATCTAGTATCATGCCCAATGGATTTTATTTTATTGTTTTCGTTTATATTCTGAAGCCTTAATTCAACATCATCACACCTAATGCATTTTACTCTGACCATTCCATTTTTTTTCAGAATGCCTATAAGCGGAGTTTTATTATTGGAGACACTTGCATTTCTTTTCCCGTGTCTCTTTTCAAAATAGATATCATCAATGTTCAGTTCATCCTGAAGAAATTCGTCAGTATCTTTGTCATTTATAAAAACTGCAGCTCTTAATAAAGTTACCGCTTTCAAAACCGTCGGGTAACTTAGACGAACCTGATCAGCAATCCTTCGCGTGGAGAGTTCCAACTCAAACAGCTTTATCAACCACATCCACTGCTTAAAA
>Ga0114922_10005154_pt1 | contig 12086 bp, 6 predicted proteins | sample AartaG_FD_100975 | JGI IMG/M metagenome (GOLD analysis project Ga0114922, IMG submission 100975) | Deep subsurface microbial communities from Aarhus Bay to uncover new lineages of life (NeLLi) - Aarhus_00045 metaG | ecosystem: Environmental > Aquatic > Marine > Oceanic > Sediment | place: Aarhus...
AGCTCCCTGGCAATAGACCTTGCAAATTTAATGACCCTGGGCGGCGCTTCATCGTTTGGGATAGCCGGTGACGCAACAATCGCCATTCCGCTGCTCAGAGGTTCTGGAAGACATATTGTTACAGAACCTCTCACCCAGGCCGAGCGTGACGTCGTATACGCCATTTATGAGTTTGAGAGATTCAAACAGACTTACGCCGTTCAGGTCGCCGGGCAGTATCTGGGTGTTCTTAGACAACTGAACCAGGTCACAAACACCGAGGAAAACTACCGGCGTTCGATAATATCAGCCCGTCGTTCGCGCAGACTTAGCGAGGCGGGCCGACTGTCCCAGATACAGGTCGACCAGGCGGTTCAAAACGAATTGAGAGCGCGTGACCGCTGGATAGCCGCGACGGAGTCCCACAAACGTGCTCTTGACTCATTCAAGAGCCTGTTAGGCCTGCCCCCGGATGCCCGGGTTGAGTTGGACAGGTCTGAACTGGAGCAACTGCTCACAAGCACGTCCGAGATAATAGCAGAAATCAAACGCCAAGAAGAATCAGGAGCAAAAGAGCAGACACCTGCTGCATACGCGCCCGTTGAATTAGTGGCGCCGAGCAGGGAAGATGCCGGCCCTTTGGAAATGGACGAATCTCTGGCCGTAAAACTGGCCCTCGACAATCGTCTTGATTTACGCGTGACACAAGGTCAAGTTTACGATGCCCAGAGAGCTGTGGTCGTCGCAGCCGATGCGCTGCGTGCGGAACTTACGCTCCTTGGAACTTCTCAACTTGGAGGCGGGCGCGAAATTAAGAGCGCAACCAGTGACAACGCCCAGCTTCGACCCGACAAAGGCAAATATTCGGCCCTGCTGACCCTTGACTTGCCATTTGAGAGAACCGCCGAACGTAACGCTTACCGCAATAGTTTTATTTCTCTCGAGCGAGCCGTACGCAGTGTGCAAGCACTGGAAGACCAGATCAAGCTTGATGTTCGCAATAAGCTTGCCGACCTGCTTGAATCGCGCGAGAGCCTTAAGATTCAGGCTAACTCTGTAACCGTGGCCGAAAGGCGGGTAAGAAGCAGCAATCTGTTCTTAGAGGCCGGCCAAGCGCAAATTCGTGACTTGCTGGAAGCACAGGATGCCTTGCTTTCAGCGCAAAACGGGTTGATTTCGGCTGTCGTAAGTTACAGAGTGGCTGAATTGGAATTGCAGACTGATATGGGACTCTTAGAGGTTGATGAAAAAGGATTGTGGCACGAATATTCTCCGAAGGAAATTAACAATGTCAAAAAATAACCCAATACTTCGCTTTCGGCAAAACAGGCCCTTTGTATTGATAGCCCTGATTTCAGTGCTGGCCATAATCGGCATTGGTGCTCTAATATCTGTAGTATCCAAAGCCAAAAATGACCCGACAGGTAATCTCGCCACCTTTGTAGTGAAACGAGGACCGCTCAGAATCAGCGTCACCGAGTCAGGAACAATCAAAGCACGGGACCAGGTAATCCTCAAAAACGAGGTTGAGGGAATAACATCCATTCTCTCGCTCGCACCCGAAGGCACTCGCGTCAAAAAGGGCGACCTGCTCGTCGAGTTGGATGCCAGCGGGTTGTTGGACGCCAAAATTGACCAGCAAATTAAGGTTCAGAATACCGAGGCTGCTTTTGTCGGCGCCCGCGAGAATTTGGCTGTCGTCACAAACCAGGCTCAAAGTGACATTGATATAGCAAAGTTGAACCTTAAATTCGCCAAACAAGACCTGGAACAATACAAGGAGGGAGAATATCCCAATCAACTCAAGGAGGCCAATGGGCTAATCACATTGGCTGACGAAGAAGTTACTCGGGCCCAGGAAACATTTGATTGGTCTAAGACGCTTTTCGAAGAAAAGTATATTTCACAGATTGAGTTAAAAGCCGACGAATTGGCCTTGAAAAGGAAGAAGCTCGACCTCGAACTTGCACAAAGTGGGCTCGACTTGCTGCAGAAGTACACCTACCAAAGAAACCTCGACCAACTCGAAAGTAATGTCAACCAGGCTGATATGGCACTTGAACGCACAAACCGCAAAGCAAAAGCCGATGTGGTACAGGCCGAAGCCGACCTCAAGGCTAAAGAGTCTGAATATGAGCGTCAGAATGATAAGTTGAGAAAAAACATAGAGCAAATTGAAAAAACCAAAATTTATGCACCCGCTGACGGCCTGGTAATATACGCCACCAGCGCAAGAAGAGGCGGTTGGCGCAGCAGCACTGAACCACTTGATATTGGCCAGACTGTCCGCGAACGGCAGGAGCTGATATATCTGCCTACCGGCTCATCGGTCAATGCAGAGGTCGATATTCACGAGACAAGTCTAAAAAAGGTCGGACTTCATCTGCCTGCCATAATTACAGTTGACGCACTGCCCGGAAAAACCTTTCTCGGCGAAGTCGCTCGTATCGCTCCGTTACCTGATGCTCAAAGTATGTGGCTGAACCCCGACCTCAAGGTCTATAACTCCGAAATTACCGTGGATGGAAATGACAGCAGCCTTCGCACGGGAATGAGCTGCAAGGTGGAAATCGTCATAAAACAATTTGCAGATGCGACGTATGTGCCGGTCCAGGCGGTACTGCGAGTTGCCGGAGAACCCACCGTTTATGTCGTAAACGGCGAAAATATCGAACCACGCAGAGTTGAGATTGGCATAGACAACAACAGAATGATGCGCATTATCAGTGGGCTTCAAGAAGGTGAAGTCGTGCTGCTGACGCCACCTCTTAGCTCTGCCGCTGTCGAAGCATACGCAGGCCAAACTGCCGCTGAAACAGGACCACGCGAAAATGGTACGGATATTTACAGAACCATAAACGACAGGCTGGCAGAAAGCATAAACAAGCGGCAGTATCCCGGCACAGCAATACCGGGCTCAGATGCCGAGCAGCCACGCAAAAGAAGTAACGACCGTCGAGGAAAATCCGGCGCAGGCAGCAGGGGTCCGGGCCAGAGAGCAGAAACCGGGTTTGAAAATATGTCTTCGGAAGAAAAAGAGAAGATGCGCGAAAAATTCAAAAATATGTCTCGCGAAGAAAAACAAAAGATGCGACAGCGGTTGCAGCAAGGAAACAAGTAGATGCAGAAGCAATCACCGCCGAATTCCAATGATGATATAATCAGACTGGAAAATGCCGAGAAGATATATCAAATGGGCAAACAACAAGTCAGGGCCTTGGCAGGGATAACTCTGTCATTTAAACACGGCAGTTTCTGGGCGATTATGGGCCCCAGCGGCTCAGGAAAAAGCACAATGATGAATGTCCTGGGCTGCCTTGACCACCTGACCACGGGACGATATATTCTCGAAGGGCGGGATGTCAGCACACTCGATGACGATTCGCTCAGTGAGCTCCGGCTCAGGCGTCTGGGCTTCATCTTCCAGAGTTTTAATCTAATAGCTCAATTGCCCGTCCAGAGAAATATCGAACTGCCCCTTTATTATCTCGGTTGGGATGCCCACAAAAGCGCACAGCGAGCACAGGAACTCGCCCATAAAGTTGGACTTGAAGGCAGGCTTGACCATCTGCCCTCCGAACTCTCAGGCGGCCAAATGCAGCGGGTCGCAATCGCCAGAGCCCTTGCAAACGACCCTGAGATACTTTTTGCCGATGAGCCTACCGGTAACCTGGATACCGCTACCGGCGAACAGATTCTGCACGTCCTGGTCGAACTTAATGAGCAGGGTAAGACGATAATTATGGTCACCCACGAGGCCAATGTCGCCGCACATGCAAAGAGTCGCTTACACATGCTCGATGGATTGGTCGAGCGGATTGACGGGAATGACTGATGCACCAGATAAAGATTGTTCGAAACATTCTGTCGGGTATTGAGAATCTGCTTCTTCACAAGCTCCGCTCGCTGCTTACAACGTTGGGCATTGTATTTGGGGTCGGTAGTGTAGTGGCGATGCTCGCAGTCGGAGAAGGTGCCAGTGCACAGGCGCTCGAGCAGATTCTAAAACTCGGCAGCACCAATATATTAATTTCTTCCGTCAAATCCGTGGAGGAAGAATCCACCAGTACGACTCGTTCGCATATGAGCATCTACGGCCTGACCTACGAAGATTATGCAAGAGTCGCCGAGAGCTTCAGCACTATAAAGCAGGCGGTTCCGGTGAAACTTATACGTAAGGAATCTCGTCTGGGAGAAAGGGCACTGGAACTGCGGGTTGTTGGAACCACAGCCGCATGGTTCCAGCTTGTGCCGAGAGACACTATTGCGGGCCGCGTACTTGTAGATGAGGATGAAGAAAGACAGGCAGCCGTGGCGGTTCTTACCGAATTCGGAGCCCGGAAACTTTTGGCCGCCGAACATACCATCGGTCAGTCCATCCGAATAGGCCGTGATGTCTTTGAAGTGGTCGGCATTGTCAAAAGTGAAGGTGGACAGGCCGGAAACATCCAAATACCCGACAAGCAAGTCGATGTCTACATTCCTATCGACGTTATGGCCAACTACTTTGGAGATATTACTACCAGAAGGACTGCCGGCTCGCGCGAACGCGAAATGGTCCAGCTACATCAGGTCATTGTAGAGGTCGATGATACCGAGCACGTCGAATCGACAGCAAAGGCCATCGAAGAAATGATAAAACGATTTCACAAGAAAAAGGACTATGATGTCAGCGTTCCGTGGGTGTTGCTGAGGCAGGCTGAGGCCACAAAGCGAACTTTCAATATCGTACTGGGCTCTATCGCCGGAATTAGTCTGCTGGTCGGAGGAATCGGAATAATGAATATTATGCTCGCTACCGTCACCGAAAGAACCCGTGAAATAGGCATCCGACGCGCCATCGGCGCAAAAAGAAAACAAATCATAAGCCAGTTTCTTATAGAAACCAGCGTCCTTTCCACAATCGGAGGCCTTATCGGAATAGGTGTCGGAGTCCTCATACCACTTTTGATTACCCATTTTGCCGGTATGCCCACGCTCATTACTCTGGCCAGTATCTTACTGCCACTGTTCATCAGTGCCGGCGTCGGAATTATCTTCGGATTATACCCCGCAATGCGCGCCGCTAAAGTCGACCCCATCGTTGCATTACGCCACGAATGACGCCTCAAAGGCAACCCTTGTTACCGTCCACTCTTTTCTCTAAATTCAGCATGCTAAAGACTTCACCCTGCAATTCAAGCCTCACACCCTTTGTGTCGTTGCAGACAAAGCCGCCAAGGCCCAACCCCCTGAACACGACCGGTTATGAATATCTTTTGTCTTACTACCGAAGTTCTGAATCTACTCAAAAAATGCTGCCGATATGGCTTATTGGCAAAACCTAAACCCCGAGGCGATTATACCCTCGCTACGGCAAAAGCACAAACGCCGCACACCCCCGGCAAATGCCGTGCTGCATATTACCTCGACCGTGGAGTCGGGATTCGCTTTATCGACGAAAGGCCGGAACCCGGTTTCGGGCCCCGGCCTGTAATTTGCCGTTATGGTCTCGCACACCGTGCCTGAACGTTAGTCACGAGGCTCGCCAAAGAGAATATACGGGTCAATCACCACGTGACCTATCTTGCTGTGACCACCCCACGAATAAGTCAAATGCAGCATCTTGTCCGAACCCTGCATGATGGTCGGATAATCCATATCACCGCCGGAATCATCCACACTGCTTATGGTCACATCCCAGTTCGTGCCGTCCGTACTCGTGGCGACTCGTAGCGGATACCGGCCGCTCGGGTTGTAAGCCATTATGTGGTATCTGTTCTTCAGGCTGTTCAGGTTATTAATCGTGACGGTGTGAAGCCCTTTGGAAGTATTGTGACTGATAGTAGTCAAATCGCTCCAACTCTGCCCGCCGTCATACGACCACGTAACCGGCGTCGGACTTCCGCTGCCGGAAGCACGGCACAACGCCTCAATGGTCATATAGTCGTCGTCGTGAACGAGGAACGTCGGCTGGATGGCATCGGCGCCGCTGATAGGCCCTATCAAGGTAAAGTCGTTTGTATAATCGCCGCCGGCAATCTCCATGTGCACCCGCCAGCCGGAATCCTCGGTGCTGGAGCCGCACAGCAACGTACCATCCGGCAGTTCGATAGGCTTGTTCTTGACCGGCCCTATGAAACGACCGCCGTACGCCGACAGATAGGAGTCGCCGCTCGTCGGCAGCAGGATTCTGCTTGACCAGCTCTGTCCGCCGTCGTACGACTTCTTCACACAGCCTACCCACGAGCTCGGACCTCCGGTGTACTTGTAGTACAGCAGCATCGGACCTGTACTGGGCTGGAACAAAACAGGATTCCAGGTGGCGGTGTTGTCGCCGTCGTCGACCTCCACCCGTGGCGTCCAGCCGTTGCCGTTGTCCGTGCAGACCCAGATGGAAACGTCGGCGGCGCCTTCGCTCGAGCCGCCGTACCAGCAGGCAACCAGCGTCCCGTCATTGGCCTCGGCAATCGAAGAAGCGTGGTTGAAGCTCGAGAATGTGTCACCGATTAGCTCCTGAACCACAATCTCCTGACCCGTTTGCGACGAAGGAAGGGTCGTCGTACCGCCATAGCTGCCGTTGCTGAAGGTGTACGCATAGGCCGCCGTGGCGGTCATCGAGATGGAGCTGTCACCGGTCGCATAGGGCACCGTTTCCCACGTCATCGGGTCCGGACTCGGCGCGGTAGTATCCGGCGCGGTCAAGGAACGCAGCACCAGGCGAGTGTAGGGCCTGTGGTTACGCATGTGAACGGCAAGGACATCTATCTTACTTGGCTGCTCACTGCTGGAGCCGTCGGTGTCGCTGTACGTCCTGCCGTTGAGGGTAATCGTCATTTCAATACTGCTCGACCCGGTCCGCTCCAGCCGTACCACAAACAAAGAATACTCGCCGGGCGTCAGCTCGAAACCGGGAATGTAAGCCGCGAGCCCATCATTGGTGTACATAAGGTTGCTGGAACTTTGGGGCTTTTTGGCAAAATTGCCGGTCTTGTGGACTTCGTCTAAGCAATCAACCCAGCGGGTCGGCCCAGCCTTCATGTTCGGACCAAACCGGAAGTTATAGCCTTTATAACCGGTGAATATGCTACTGCTGGTCACGGAAAAGCCGTCTGCCTCCACCCATTCTCCGTCTGCCTCGTACATCCCGAAACGCATGTCGCTGGTGCCGGCGATACAGGTTATGTCATTGTCGTAGCAGCCGTCCGGACAGGCGAAGCAATCCGGACAGTCGTGGGCCCCGTCGGTCATCCACATGTACGACTTCTCAATGTAGTAACCGACCTGACTCAAGGCCACATCGCCAATTCGCGCCATGAACTGTTCACCGCCTTGTGGCGTCCACTCCAGGTCGCCGTCACCGTTGACGAAGAAATCAGCCGGGTTGCCCGAATAGAACCAGGTCAAACCGTCCCACACAACACCTTGCTCATTGTCGAGAATCGTGTAAGTGTGCACCGTTGTTGTGCCGAGTGAGGCATTGCCGGGATTGGATAGTGTTAATTCGACAGTCTCACCGGCCTCAATTTCCGAATCATCCACAATGCTAAGGCTGATGTACTGCGTCGTCACGTACGGCTCGAAGGTCAACGTGCCGCTTCCCAGCAGTGTATAGGCCACACCGCCGCCGGTGGCGTCACCTCCGGTCACCGCGTAGTCCACCGTCGTGGTCAGGTCGCTCGCGTGAGACAGACTTACCGAAATCTCAGCCGGAGTAACAGCTTCGCTGTCGCTGCTGCTGACCGCGTCGAATGAAACGTCCGGCAGGTAGTCGGATATCGTGTAAGTGTGCTGTGATATTCCCATTACCGCATTCGGACCGGTGGGATTCGACAAGGTCAGGATGATTGTCTCATCCGGTTCACCGGCGCCGTCGTCAACGATATCAATGCTGATATACTTGCTGGTCTCGCCGGGAGTGAAAGTCAGCGTATCGGGCTCAAGTGTGTAGTCGTTGCCGTCGCCGACAGCCGTTCCACCGGTGGCTGCATAGTCAACCGTGTACGTTCCACCGGCTTCAGCATTGGTCAGCACAACGTTAATCAGAGCCGGGTTGATTGTCTCGATACCTCCCGAAGCATCCGACTCGAAGCCTACGGTCGGACCGGTTGCATATAGCTCAAAGCCGTTGAAAAAGGCCTGACAGCCGGGACAGCCGCCGTCCGGTCCCTGGTACCGGATAACAACGTCGCCGGCGCCGGCTGTAAACAATATCTCCGCAGGATTATCCATAATGGGATGGTCCTGCACGATACTGCTCGGCGTCGGAATTATCTTCGGATTATACCCCGCAATGCGCGCCGCTAAAGTCGACCCCATCGTTGCATTACGCCACGAATAACGCCGGAAAGACAACGCCTGATAGCGTGAATTCTTTTTGTGTAAATTCGGTATGGAAAAGGCTTGTGGCTGGACGGGGCGAACCACAGCCCAGGCACAATGACCAATAGAAAAAATGGAGCCAATGGGATTCGAACCCACGACCTCTTGCATGCCATGCAATCGCTCTATCCTCACTATGCATTTCTATGTGGGTAAATGACATTACAGGCAGTTACAAGGATTGAAACTACTTTGTAATAACCATAGAGCAACCGCAGAAATTTGCGACAAAACTAATAGCTCAATATTTTTCCTTCTGGTTGAAGTATTTTGGAAGGAGAAGTAGAATATTCTCTGCAGTGATGATTGGCACTACGTTCATTGGAGACAGAGTGAAATTCTTCATACATCTAAAACTTGCATCACGGATTAAAAACTGGAAGTGGTGCGCGTTTGCCGTTTTTCTAACCGTGTTATTTGGGGTTAGTTTTGTTGGAGGGGTCATTACGAATATCGACTACTACATGGTGGAAAGACTACAGTGCTCTGTCAGTCTGCTGGGCTTGCTGGCTTTTTGGGGGTTAGGATTAGAAAAGAGATTTTTCTATCAGCTTTTTTGGAAGCTGTTTTTGTTTATCGACGCTCTGCTATTAGTCCTGGTTATGATTTTCGGCAAGAAATACAATCTGCCCCTGTCGTGGTGTGTAATCTCGCTTCTAATCCAAGCCATAGTTACCGTACCGTATTATATAGGGATGTTTATTTACGCATTTGGTTCCAAGCAGATTTGGGGAGAAGCAGAGCGCAAACCAACTACCACCCGTTTGGATTATCCGCACTTCAGATGGATAAGAAGGAAAGAATGGTTCAAGGAAAAAACGGGGATTCTTAAGTGCTTTGCAATAGCAACCATAATCATTTTTTTTCTGGCAGGTATTCCGTTGATTATTCGCAATAATAGAGTGGTTTACCCCCAGGGCGAACCGCCCGAATGCTATGAGCATATGCTCAAATATAGAAGAACAACGATCCGAGAACTCCGGGAGTTTGAACGGTTGTTCCCCAAGTATCTTTGCGAGCTGGACTGCACGGAAAGCAACTTTGTAATCGAGCCGAATGGAACTGGGGCAAATATTGCTTATCTTGAACCAAACTCGCCTGTCAGATGGCTCTTATCCGCCGGTCTGTACAAGCATTATGTGTTAGTTATGGAAATCGATATAGTCATTGCCAAAGTAGACCCTGAGACAAGAGAGGTCATTTCACCCGGTTCACACGATGAACCTACTTTCAGCCTCTGGGAGATTAGTTCTGTTTCAGCGCCGTTAGTTCTTTTTGAAAAACGACATGCATGGACTTCACGAAAAAGAATCAAGACTTTCGGACTCAATGAATGGAGACGTTTGGTAGAAGCGCAAGGAGATTTTGCCGTGCTGGAGATTCAATTGAAACAGAATGCTCCCGTAGCAGACTTTGAATTAGCCTTTCGGAACAATCGGTGACATTTTTGGCCTGCCTATCAGCAAAGAAATTGATGGGACGTTCCTCCATCAGAGTATTGGAGCAGTTCTACCTGTATAAGATCACGGCAAATGAACAACGCGCTTGTGATGTGATGGACGGACTGCTCTGAGAGTACTGCCTTTACCAATCGTCTGCCCAATACACGATTTGGTTTCTGGGTTTGCTTATGGCAACTCCGTGGCTTGTACCGTGATTCCAATTACCGCTTGTACCCAACGCCATTACAACAAAATCCTCTGGAAAATCTCCTGCCGCAACGTCTCCTGATGAATCTCTATAGTCAGGCTCTGCTGTTCGAAAGAATGTTGTCGGAACACCGCCGTCACTATTTGCATGGTCCGACCACCCGCCTCCTCGAAAACTCTTTAGCTTCTTCGAATCAAATTCTTCAAAGAGTTGACCTATCGTATCTTCAGGCAGGGTCATTCTAACTTGAAACCAAGCACCGCCTTGCAAGAAACCGGGAAAATAGGACAACCGTATATCCTTGGCACTGTCCGGAATCTCGTCAGGGAAATGAGCTATCAGTGTTGGACTGTGCCATAATTCATGCCTAAGTTCCTTGTATTTGGAGACTTTCGTGACTTCGTTTGGGAACACGATTAACAACAGGCAAATACCACAGATGATTGGTACTGCAGAAAGTACGACTCCGCCAATAGCAAGCACGCTGCCCTTAAGGTGTTGGACTTTAGTTGTCACAAAAGCACCCACACCCAATCCGATAGATAGTAACCACATCAAGTGAACTAAGCACATCGAGTAAGTCAGTGAGAAAGCTATCACTTCGGTGAGATCAAAGGAAGAAATCATTGCCAGTGAACCGAAGGGGAAAAACATTGCGAGTAGATATGTAACAACAAAAAGAAACCATCCAATAAGCGCTATACTGAATGAAGCAATGGCCATTCGGCTGGTTTTCCTCTGTACAACACTATTGGTTTTATGGCCGCTCACGTAGTTTTAGCTCCAATTCCAAAACTCATATAGTGCTAGCTCAGGTAGTTTAGTAATAGGCAGTTATGAAAGAATGGAGCCAATGGGATTCGAACCCACGACCTCTTGCATGCCATGCAAGCGCTCTCCCAACTGAGCTATGGCCCCGGTTTGGTGTAATCTTAACAGATAAGCCGGGTTCCGGCAAACAAATTTTTGGCACCCTGTGCGGCGTTTGTGCTTTTGCCGTAGCGAGGGTATAATCGCCTCAGGGTTTAGGTTCTGTCAATAAGCCGTATCGGCAGCATTTTTTGAGTAGATTCAGAACTTTGGTAGTAAGACAAAAGATATTCATAACCGGTCGTGTTCAGGGGGTTGGCTTTCGGCCTGCGGTGTATCGGCTGGCCAGAGGGTTGGGTCTTGGCGGCTTTGTCTGCAATAACACAAGAGGGGTAACGCTTGAACTGCAGGGCGAGCAGGAGCACATCAGCGAGTTTCTGGAACGCCTGCAGGGTGTGGACAAGCCGCCGCTGGCGGAGATAAGGACGTGTAAGGCAGCCGACATACCGGCAGTTGCCGGTGAGGAGCAATTCCGCATCGAGACGAGTGACTCGGCGGGCACGGCACTGGCGGAGGTTTCGGCTGATATGGCTGTGTGCCGCGACTGTCTTGCCGAGATGCGGGATAAGAGCGACTTTCGGGAGCGGTATCCGTTTATTAACTGCACGAACTGCGGGCCGAGATATTCGATAATCAGGACCATCCCGTATGACCGGCCTAATACGACGATGTCGGTGTTCAAGATGTGCGACAGATGCGCGGGACAGTATAACGATGTTTCGGACCGTCGTTTTCATGCTCAGCCTGTTGCGTGCGGCGGGTGCGGGCCGAAGATATGGCTTGCCGATAGCGCCGGAGAAGTGATACAGAGCGGAACGGACGAGACAATTGCCGAGACGGCCCGGCTGCTGCTGGCGGGGAAGATTGCCGCTATAAAGGGAATCGGCGGGTTCCATCTGGCCGTCAACGCGCTTGATGATGATGCAGTGCGAAGACTCCGGCAGCGCAAAAGACGCGACCACAAGCCTTTTGCCATGATGGCTGAATCGGTCGAGCAGGTAAGCAAATACGCGGTTGTCGGCAAGGCGGCAGAGGCGGTTTTGAAGAGTCCGCAGTGTCCTGTTGTGCTGCTGCCAAGAAGAGAGAACTCGCAGATAGCAACGTCGGTCGCCGAGGGCGTCGATACGTTCGGATTTATGCTGTGCTATGCACCGCTGCACTACCTGCTTTTCGGGCAGGGTCTGGAAGTGCTGGTGATGACGAGCGGCAATATTTCGGATGAGCCG
>Ga0114922_10005155_pt1 | contig 12086 bp, 8 predicted proteins | sample AartaG_FD_100975 | JGI IMG/M metagenome (GOLD analysis project Ga0114922, IMG submission 100975) | Deep subsurface microbial communities from Aarhus Bay to uncover new lineages of life (NeLLi) - Aarhus_00045 metaG | ecosystem: Environmental > Aquatic > Marine > Oceanic > Sediment | place: Aarhus...
CCATGATGAGTTATGAAAACGGACACTTCTCAGAACCTCAAGAACTGAGCGGTCATTTGAATTCCACTGAATGGGACGGTCATGGATGGATTTCTGCAGAAGGCAGTTACATGATCTACGATTCATCGAGACCGGGTGGTTTCGATAATACGGACATCTATGTCAGTTTCAGAAGTAAAGACGGATCTTGGAGCGAGGGTTTCAATCTTGGTGAGTCAATCAACAAGGGCCATCATCATATCCCCTCACTGTCGCCAGATGGGAAATATATTTTCTTTGCAAAGAACAATGATATCTACTGGGCGGATGCTAAAATCATTAGGAGACTTATCAATGAAAATCAGTAGAACGCTTTTAGGATGGTTGATCATAATTCAACTCTGTTGTTTACATGCACAATCCCATCGATCCAAAATAGAAGTGACACGGATCACGGATCAAATCTATAAACTCTTCCTCAACGACGTCGACTTAGTTTATGTCAATTTAATAGCATATCTATCCGATGAAGGCATATTATTAATTGACGCCGGATTAGAGGATAGTGCACCAGAGGTTCAAAAGGTATTAAAGGGATTGGGAGGAGGAAAGATAAGATACATAATAAACACCCATTCCGATGGTGACCACACATTGGGAAATCCATTACTGGGCAAGGATGCCATAATCATCGCCCATGAAAGCTGCAGAGAAGAAATGAAACGCGATGAAAGATACCCCGATGAATGGTTACCCATATTAACGATGAAAGATGAACTGACCATCCATTTTGGAAATGAAGTGATTCATCTCGTTGCCATGCCTTGTCATACAGAGGGTGATATCATCGTGCATTTCCAAAAAGCAAATATTCTTTGTGTGGGTGATATCATTTTTTCTAATTCCTTCCCCACGATTCATCCAGAAAAAAACGGCAATCTTGATAAATTAATCCAGGTCTTTCAAGACTTACAAAGGATGTTTCCGCCTGAAACCAGGGTTATCGTGGGGCATGGCGAAGATATGACCATTGGAGACATTGCAGAATACCAAAAAATGACAACTGAGACGATTGCCGCTGTAAGAAAGGCCATGCAAAAAAAGATTTCAACAGAACAATTGAAGAACAACGAGATTCTAAAAGCGTGGCGTTCCTGGGAAAGTCCATTGTTTGAAGAACTCGATTGTGATTTATGGATTCAAAACATTTTTGATTTTTATGAAAAAAAATATGGGACGAATCCGGAAGAATTTTCTGCATTAAAAGGCCCTTATCTTGGGCAGAAAGCGCCGGGTATAACTCCTGAGTTGTTCGCACCCGGCATCATCACGACTGAATTCCACGAGCACAGCAGCCCTGCTTTCTCATCCGACGGGAACGAGGTTTACTGGTCGGTATTCTTAAATTTTTGGGGACCGCAGGTAATTCTTTATATGGAACAGAAAGACGGAGTTTGGACTCATCCTGAAGTTGCTTCCTTTTCAGGTCAATATACAGACGGCAATCCCTGTTTCTCAAAAGATGGTAGTAAATTATATTTTGAATCGGTACGGCCTGTAACAAAGAATGGCGAATATACACATGAGTTAAACCTGTGGGTGGTTGACCGGACTGAAACCGGTTGGGGAGAACCCAAACTACTGGGCAATGGAATTTATACTGATAAATGGGAAAGGGGTCCATCTTTAAGTGATAACGGTAATCTTTACTTTTGCTCAATGCGCGGGAGTGGCTGTGGTGAGATGGATATCTATCGTTCGACTCTCATCGACGGAGAGTATGCAGAACCCGAGAATCTCGGAGAGGTTATCAATACTTCCGGGTATGAAAGCTGGCCGTTCATCGCTCCGGACGAGAGTTATCTGATTTTCGAATCCGATGACAGGGATCTCATGATCAGTTTTCGTAATGAGGACGCTTCATGGTCTGAGCCGAAGAACCTGTCTGAGAGAATGAATTTTTCAGGGGGCCAGGACCGGTTTCCTCTGCTTTCGAATGATGGTCAGTATTTATTTTTTGTGAGCAGCAGATGGCTGGGTCCTCGGTACTTCTACAAACCGCTGACATTGGAAGAGGTGAAAGCGAAGGCGCGCAGTCTCAGTAATGGCCTGGGCAATGTTTACTGGGTGGATGCAAAAGTGATTGAAGAATTAAAACCGGATTACTTAAAATAAAAGAAGGTTCATTATGAACAAAAGAACTCAAATTATCTTGTTAATGACTCTTTTTTTGGTAATTGGAATTTCACGAGCACAGAAAAAAGTATCTGATTTTCCAGTTTTAAAAGGGCCATATCTTGGGCAAAAACCGCCAGGCATGACGCCTGAAATTTTTGCTCCTGGGATTATTTCTACAGGCTTTGACGAACTGTTCGGTTCTTTCACGCCGGATGGTAAAGATTTTTATTACATTTTAGGAGGTGAACCAATTTGGACGATACTGGTTTTGAAGGAAGAAAATGGTGTATGGACAAAACCTGAAGTGGCCCCTTTTTCTCCAAAATACCGTGGGAAGTTCTGTTTATCACCGGATGGTAATAAAATTGTTCTCACCTCTCTTCGCCCGCTGAATGGAAAAGGTGAGCCTTCAAAAAAATTTCATACCTGGATTGTAGAGAGGACCAAGACCGGTTGGAGCGAGCCAAAACTCATAAAGATTCTTGATCATGCCTTTGCCCCCAGCTTGGCCGCAAACGGAAATATGTATTTCTTTATCGATCGGCAAGGGAAAAATGATCTCTATATGTCCAAATTTTTGAGTGGTCGTTATACAGAACCGGTTAGTCTTGGTAATGCCGTAAATAGCGCTCATGATGAGGTTGACCCGTTTATTGCGCCGGATGAGAGATATTTAATGTTCAGGTCAGATCGAACGGAGGGTGCTGGTATTTATATCTGTTATAAAAAAAAGGACGGCTCATGGACACAGGCCAAACATATGGGGACTGAAATCAACTCATTCGGCTGGGTGAATGTTGGCAGTGTGACGCCAGACGGTAAGTATATCTTCCTCTTTGGTATTAAGTCAAATTATAAATCCTATTCTGAAAAACCGCTTAGTTATGAGGAAAAAATTGAAATAATAAGTGGCCCTGGTAATGGAAGTATCGATATTTACTGGGTAGATGCAAAAATCATTGAAGAATTAAAGCCTAAAGGGTTGTAAAGGAGAATCGCCATGAAAAAGCATTCTAAAATGTTTCTTATCATCCCCATTCTATTCATCGTACTGTATTTCGCCTGTGCACAAGGAAACGACGATACCATCCGTACAGGAGATGAGAGTAATAGAAATCTAATGAATCCCATCTTCGCTTCAACATATCTTGGAGGGAACGGACACGAATTTTGCGCAGCCATTGCAATGGATGATGCCGGAAATATTTACGTGGCCGGAAACACGAGATCTGTGGATTTTCCGACCACTGCAGGTGCATATAATAGGCACCCAAAAGGCAAGAGCGATATATTCATTGCAAAGTTCGACAATGAGCTCGAAACACTTCTTGCTTCGACAATCATCGGTGGCGAAGAAGGTGAGTGCGCCTATACCATGTTGTTCGATAAACGCGGCTATGTGTATGTTGCGGGTTATACATCCTCGAAAAACTTTCCGACTACAGCACATGCGTATGATATAAGTTATAACGGTGGTGATGGAGATGCTTTTATCCTAAAGATGGATAAAGATCTAAAAACACTCATCTCTTCAACATTTCTCGGGGGCAGCGGTGTCGAAGATGATTGGCGCAGTCCGGAATTGATTCAAGACGACGATGGAAATATCTATATTGCCGGTATCACCGATTCGGATGATTTCCCGACGACACCGGGCGTTTTTTGTGAAAAATACAACGGTGGCACGCGTGATGTATTTCTATCCAGGTTTGATCCCGACCTCCAACAGTTACTTGCATCGACTTTCATCGGTGGAAGCGCCGATGACAGAATGGGACGAAGTCTCTGTATCGATTTTAAAAATGACGAAATATGTGTCGGAGGTTACACGTTTTCATCTGATTTTCCGACGAGTATGGATGCATACGGTAGAGAGGTAACTGGAAGACTCGATGGCTTTGTAACAAAACTCAGCATGGATTTAAAGGTGATGACTGCATCGACCATCCTGAAGGCCGGATGGATTTATTGCATGGTGATCCATGATGATGGCGATATTTATGTGGGTGGACATGCATCAAAGAATCTTCCAACGACCTCAAAAGCCTTCCATCAAGTTTTCGACAAGGCATCTGATCAGGGATTCATATCGCGTTTGAGCAACGATTTATCAGAATTAAAATCATCCACCATACTCCCGGGTAGTTATGCGACCGGAGGAGGTAGAATCACCTCTCTGAATCTATGTCAAACCGCGGATGGTCATATATTATCTGCAGGTTGGGTTCGCCCCATCGATTTTCCCATTACGCCCGGTGCCTTTGATGAAACCCAGAACGGTAACAGTGACACCTATATCATGAAAATGGATAAAGATTTGTCCAAAGTCCTGTGTTCCACCTTCATCGGCGGCAGTAGATCCGAGAGATGGAACAGGATGTTAACGGATGGAATGGGGAAAATAGTCATGGCCAGTTATACATTGTCTTCGGACTTTCCCACCACCAAGGATGCGGCCTTCGAAAAGTTCCACGAAGTAATAAACGACGAAGAAGAAAATTTGAATACGTCTCCGAGAGACGCTTTCGTCATCAAGATCGACGAGAATCTTTCCGCCGAGGTGTTTGAGGAATTCCATGAGTCGGCTAAAAATAATCGAGTGAATATAATCCGACAGCTGCTGTCAACCAATAAAAAGCTGCTCGAGAAAAGGGATAAATATCAAAGAACGGCCCTTCATTCGGCAGCACGATTCGGCGCTTTTTCGGCAGCAGAATTTATTCTCGACCAGGGAGCCGATGTGAATGTCCGGGATGAAAGCGGAAATACGCCGTTACACCTGGCTTCAATATTTCGTCATGATGAAATAGTCGATTTATTGATTCGACATAAGGCTGACGCCAATATCCTCAATGCCGAAGGACAACCGCCACTGTGCCTCGCATCCTTATACGGAGATCCAAAGAGCATAAAATTATTGCTTGAGAATGGAGCGAAAATAGACATCAGGGATGATGACGGCAACACACCACTTCATATTGCCGTATTATATCAGCATCCCGAAAACCTTGTTGAAATATTAAGGGTGAATCCGGAGATTCATGCGATCAATAAAGAGGGTTACACACCGCTTCATCTGGCGGTTCGAAGACCGGACAATGAAAGAGTGATTGAACATCTCCTTCAGAAAGGAGCCGATGTGAACATCACCGATCGTACAGGGAAAAACGCGCTCATGGTATCCGTAGATTCACATCAGAAGGGATATATAAAACGATTGGTCTCAATGGGAGTCGACATTAATTCCCAGGATAATGATGGAAATACCTCTTTGCATTATCTCTTTATCAAAGTATTAGGCAACAAAATGTATATGCCCTTTTGTAAAGAGATTGCAGAGGTCCTCTTGGATGAAGGGGCCGATCCTCATATCAAGAATAATGAAGGAAAATCTCCCATGGATTTAGCGAAAGAATCGGGAGAAAATGAGTTAATAGAACTGCTGAAATCATCCAAGTAAATGAAAACTAAATGAGGAGTGTATCATGAAGCAAATTCAAAGAGCAGGTATATATGTCGTTTTAACATTTTGGCTATTGGGTCAATCCATAAGCACCAGTCATGCTCAAAAGGCCGGGGACAATATCGTCATCGGAAAATACGAAGTGATCCATTCAAAAATTCTGAACGAAGATCGTACCCTTTTAATCCATCTGCCAAGAGATTATGAAAAATCCACGATAGACTATCCTGTCCTGTATCTACTCTATGGAAACCACGTCACCACCTATTTTGCCGAGGCTGTAGCTATTCTCGACCGGCTGGGAAAGATTGGGAGAATTCCGGAAATGATATTGGTAGGCATTATGAATACCAATCGCTACCGGGATCTCCTTCCCCAGGGAGACGATGGAAGCCCCACTGGTATAGAGGCATTCGTACAATTTCTGAATGAGGAACTCTTTCCCTTCGTCGAGAACAATCACAGAACCAAAGATTACAGGATCATCATGGGACCCCAGGCAGGCGCCAATTTTGCCATGTATACGCTGTTTGAGCATCCCGAACTATTTGATGCCGGTATCATCAACAATCCCTTCCGATGGACAGGTGGAAGGGATATGATCATCCAAAATGCCCGGTCGTTTTTCGATAGAAACAAGACCTTTGATAAATTTTTATTCATCACGTATGAAGATAGCGATTCTTATGCCGTGGAGGGCATAGAGTATATCAAGAGATTCTCTGAAATGGTAAAAACGTACAATCCGAAAGATTTTACTCTGGCTTTAAATTTCATAGAAGGCAACGATGAATTCCTTCAACCCCTGGGTCTGAGAAAAGGGTTGAAAATACTCTTTAAAGACTATCCTTTTCCGGAGACTATAAAAGTGGAGACGCTCGATGATATTCTTGGTCATTACGAAAAATTATCGCAAAAATACGACTTCAATGTGGATGCTCCCGAACACATTCTGACAAGTAGAGGGGCTGATCATTTAATGGAAAAAGGAAAGATAGATGATGCTGTGACGATATTGAAATACAATATGAAAAAGTATCCTCAGGCAGCCAATGCTTACGGGCGCATGGCCAATATCGATCTCAGAGCAGGGAACATGGAGAAGGCAAGAGGTTATTTAGAAAAGATGGTCGAATTGGTTCCGTCCGACAACGCTATGATTCGATCGAGATTGAGTATGGTGGAGAAAAGGATAAATAGTTCAGCCGCATATCAAGTTGAGAAGGCCATTCGCGCATCCGGATTCGAAACCGCTCTAAAGAAATTTCGTGAACTTAGGAAAGATAAACAAACGTCACTATATTTTGAAGAACGCGAATTTAACGAGTTGGGATACCGGTTGATAAATACCGGACAGATGCGCGAAGCCATCGAGATATTTAAACTGAATGTCGAGATGTTCCCCAATTCAGCCAATGTATACGACAGCCTGGGTGAGGCATATATGAAAAATGGAGATACTGACCTGGCCATCAAAAACTATAAAAAAGTATTGGAGATGAATCCGGAAAGCGAAAATGCTAAAGCAATGCTTAAAATACTTGAAAAGAAATAAAGGAGGAGGTAATGAAAATGAAATCAAAAAAACCGATAATCACCATACTGTGTATACTCTTTATTTTGATAAAATCTTCCATGGCACAGGATATACATAAAGCAGCAAAGACCGGTGACATTGACCAATTGAAAAAAATACTGGAAGAAAATCCGACTCTGGTGGACAGCCAGGATAAGGACAAAATGACACCGTTACACCATGCCATTGATGCGGGAAACCTTGAAGCCGTTTCGCTGTTGATCAGCAGCGGCGCAAATGTGAATGCCGTGAACTACAAAACCGAAACACCGCTGCACATGGCAGCCAATGCGGGTAACGCCGATGCGGTGAGATTGCTGCTTAGACACAATGCCGATCCGTCCATGAGGGAGATGCGTGACAGGATACCGCTATTCCTGGCCTGTAACTGGGGAAACGACCTGGAATCTGTCAGATTGTTGATCGATGCAGGATCTGATGTAAATGACACGAATTCCAGAGGAGAAATTATATTGATATCCACCCTTTATTACGGCAAAAAGGAAATCATCGATCTTTTGATCGACAGAGGTGCAAACATACCCGACGATGAAGAAACGCTACGAAGGGTTCTGTACATCACAGCTTCAAATGGAATGGAAAGCCCTTTCAATATCGCCATGGAGAAAAGTGAAGAACAGAATATTGAGTGGTGGACCGGGATTCCCATGCATGCCTGCGCTCGAGGCGGTTCGGCTACAATAGCCAGGAAACTATTGGCCAAAGGGATCGATTTCAAGAAAAAGAACCGCTACGGTATTACACCGCTGCATATCGGCGCAGAAAATGGACGGATCGAACTATCTGAATTTCTGGTGTCAAACGGTGCAGAGATTGATACTCCCAGTGTTATGGGGAAAACCGCCTTTCACTTTGCCAAGGAAAATGGCCATGATGATCTGGCAACTCTGCTCATCAGTAAAGGTGCTTCTCAGGCTGCTCCAAAATTCCCAGACCTAAGAGGGAATTACCTGGCACAGGAAGAACCCGGAGATACACCTCAATTGTTTGCCCCTGGCATCGTATCCGGTCATGGTTTTAACAGTGAACACAGCCCTGCTGTTTTCTCTCCGGATCTCAAGGAAGTATACTGGACCAAGAAATTTCGCGGCCCGATCCTCTTCATGAAGCAGGAAAAAGGCGTATGGACGGCCCCGAAACCAGCCCCTTTCTGTTCAGAATTCGGAGACGGCGAACCCATCTTTTCTCCCGATGGCAAGAAGTTGTTTTTCCTTTCGTTCAGACCAATAGAACCGGGTGGACCCGGCGACAAGGAGAATATGTGGTACGTTGAACGCACTCCAGAGGGATGGTCCGAGGCGAAAGCCGTGTCACCGAAGATCAATGCCTTTGATTTGCACTGGCTGTTTTCCATTGCCGACAACGGAACGATCTACTTTGCCTCTCCCAGCGGAAATAGTTTCGGACAAAACGATATTTACCGTTCGCGATGTGTCAACGAAGAATACGAGGAGCCGGAAAACTTAGGGTCTGTCATCAACACGGCCGGTGTCGATCACACCCCCTATATCGCTCCTGATGAGCGTTATTTGATTTATGTTTCCCCAGGGGAATCGTCCTCATCCAATTGGAAATTTCACATCAGCTATCGAAACGAAGATGGTTCCTGGATGACACCGATAGATTTGGGCCAGAAAATCAATTCCATAAGATATGCGCTCTGCCCGGCAGTGGCACCGGATGGTAAATACCTTTTCTTCCAAAGTTCAAGAACCGGAAATATGGATATTTACTGGATGGATGCAAAAATTATTGAAGAATTGAATCCGAACATACGAAAGTAACGGAGAGTTGTCATGAAGCGAAAAAATGTTGTTGTGGGAATTTTATTTTTCTTCATTGTCTTTTCCTATGGACTCAAGGCACACGAGGATATTCCCGGTTCACTTACCGACAAAAGCGTTAACCAGAGTGACCCGGGTCAGATCGATACAACACTGCATTCCGAGGTATTGGGAGAGGACCGTCACGTCGTCATCCGATTACCGGAATCATACGGAGAATCGAAGCATACCTCCTACCCTGTGCTCTATGTACTCGATGCGGATGGGGATTCCGGCTGGTCAAATGCAGTGGCAACAGTCGATGAGTTGAGCACATCTGAAACGATACCCGAGATGATTTTGGTTGGAATCCACAACACCAATAGAAATCGGGATATGATTCCTGAAAAAGTCGCCCACAGACCCGGTTCGGGCGGCTCTGAACAGTTTTTACGGTTCATCACCCATGAATTGAATCCCTTTATCGAGTCTCTATACAGAACAACCCGGTTCACTATCCTCTACGGAGGATCGAATGCGGGGCTCTTTACGGTCTACGCCCTGCTAAAATCTCAGGAAGCAATTCAGGCGGGCATAGCCGCCAGTCCGATGATCGGACACTGCAGCGATTTCATGTTCGACCACGTGGAAAAACTATTGAAAAGCAATCATATCAGTGAACGGATCTTGTTCATGGTTTATGGAGAAAATGACTCGAAACGAGTCGTTGATTATGCGCCTGAATTCCTCGACTTGATCAAGAGTAAAGCCCCAGACAGCATTCGCTCTAAAATAGTGATATTGGAAAACGAAGGCCATGTGCCTCCGACGAGTCTTCGACTCGGTCTTGTTGAAATTTTCAAGCAATAACTAAAAATTGCTTTAGCTAAAAAGGGTAGTCCGATTATGAAACGATTAGCAATTTTTATTGGAATCGCATGTATAATTATTTTGTTTTTTAACAACTGTAGCACGCAGGATCATTTTCCTGTATTTCAGGGTGCCTACCTCGGTCAGAAACCGCCGGGAATAACGCCGCAGGTATTTGCACCGGGGATTGTTTCAACAGAAACGTATAATGAAACAGGATGTACTTTTTCAATTGAAGGAAAGGAATTTTATTTTACACGAAGTGGAGGCGATCTCAAAACTCCAACAATTTTTAAAAGCCAATTTCAAGATGCGAAATGGATAATACCTCAAAAAGCTCTGTTTGAAGGATTCGGACCTCATATTTCTCCGGATGGGAAATTCATGATGTTTTCCAAATATAGAATGAGAGATAACAACCAGAGAACGGTTGAATTGTGGCAGATGATTCGAAAAAAAGACAAATGGGCCAAGCCCCAATATTTGGGACTCGGTTCAAGAGCGAGTATCAGTAATTCAGGCACTGTATATTATATTGATCGATCGAACATGGAAGATAGAGGCGCCATAGCCATGCAAAAATATGTATCAGGTGAATATCAAGAATCAGAAAGTCTTAACGGAGGCGTAAATTCGCCCTATTACGAAGCACACCCTTGCATTGCAACAGATGAGCGTTTCCTCATTTTTGATTCGAATCGTCCAGGAGGATATGGGGAAGGCGATCTATATATCTGTTTTCGTGACAAAAACGGTTCATGGGGAAATGCGATTAACCTGGGGGAGAAAATTAATTCCCAAGGCTGGGATGGTTATGCATCGATCTCTCCTGACGGGAAGTATCTGCTCTACTCATCAAATAAAAGCGGTAATTATCAGCTTTATTGGATAAGCATAAAAAGAATAGAAAAATTGGTTCAACATGGTCTATAGTGATTAAATCATTTTTTCAATTGTCCTTTATTCACTTTCTTTGAAGAGTTCACGATGATAAAATTAATTTTATTTCCTCTGTTTCTATCTACTTCATTCTTTTCTCAAGTCGATATTCAGGTGACATCGTTGGGCAAAAATCTATACAAACTCGACATCAGTGGTGTTTCATCCGTTGCTTCCATTGGATCGGATGGGGTGTTACTATCGGATACCGGATTCGAACGTGCTGGACAATCGCTTCAATCGGCCTTAAAACAACTCGGTGGGAATGATATCAAATATATAATCAATACCCACTGGCACGCTGACCACTGCGGAGGCAATAAAGTCCTTGCGAAAGAGAAGGATGTTGTTATCATTGCCCATCAAAATGTGAAGAAAACCCGATCTGAAGATCAGCTTCTGACTGTTTTCTGGCAAGAAGAACACAAAGCACTACCGGATTATGCGCTGCCAAATCTCACTTTCTCCAAAAAACTGACATTATTTTTCAATGATGAACAAATCGAAATAATTCATCTGCCCAACGGTCACACCGACGGGGATGCCGTCGTTTATTTCAAAAATACGAATGTTTTACATATGGGCGACCTTCTCTTTTCCGATGGTTTCCCCGCAATCGATTTTGAACATGGCGGCAATGCAAAACAATGGGCTGAAAACCTGCAAACCATCATTGATATGGTGCCTCCAGATACAAAATTGATAGCCGGCCATGGTCGGGATTATAACATCGAGGATTTGAAAAAATATAAGAAAATGCTGCTCTCCACAGAGAGAATCGTTGAAAAAGCTCTCAATCAGGGCTGGTCACTTTCCGAAATGATTGAAAATGACATTTTAAAGGATTGGGACTCATGGACTGAAGCACACCATTCCTGTGAACAATGGATTGAGATTCTGTATCACAGTTTGACGTATAAATAATCTGGAAAACAAGTTCCCATGGACAGTGTCCGATTGTGTTGGCGAGAAACCACTCAACCTGTCATATGGGATGCACCCATTTACGAAAAATTTTTTCGGGCGGTTCGCCACCTAAATCAATCATTGCCCGAGGAAAACCAATTAAAGGGAGAAATACCTTAAAGAAACGGAAGGCATAAAATGAAGAAGAATTTGAAAACTATATTTTTCCTGTTTGCAGCCCTGTTCTTATTTCTCAATAGTACCTACGAGCAACAAACAAACTCAGTGCTTCCCAATCTCACAGGTCCTTATTTGGGTCAAAAACTGCCGGGAATGACACCGGAGGTGTTCGCACCAGGCATTGTTTCAAGAAAAGATTATCATGAACACA
>Ga0114922_10005156_pt1 | contig 12085 bp, 9 predicted proteins | sample AartaG_FD_100975 | JGI IMG/M metagenome (GOLD analysis project Ga0114922, IMG submission 100975) | Deep subsurface microbial communities from Aarhus Bay to uncover new lineages of life (NeLLi) - Aarhus_00045 metaG | ecosystem: Environmental > Aquatic > Marine > Oceanic > Sediment | place: Aarhus...
CACAAAGGTTTAAATATCTTTCCATCATTTATTGCAAATAATGGAGTTTGCGCTATATAGTACATCCCAGCTTTGACAATCTCAGGCAGCAGAATACCCATTACCATTGATACTAAGCATGCAATATGAAAACCATCATGATCTGCATCTGTAGCACAAATGATTTTACTGTATCTGATTTTAGATAAATCAAATGCCGGACCAACTCCAGTACCCATCGCCTTAACTAATTCACCAACTTCTTTGTTCTCTAAGATATTTTTTCTTGTGGTTATGTTTGGAATTGATTTTCCTTTTAATGGTAGGACTGCATGGATTTTGGGGTCTCTTGATTGAATGATTGAACCGCCTGCTGATTCACCCTCAACTATAAATAGTTCACCCGACCTCGTTGTACAATCTCGAAGTTTAGTAAATTGAGTTGATGCTCTTCTGCTAGATGATCCATTTGTTTTAATCTTTTTAGCATCAAGTCGTCTTCTATATTCTTGAAACGAGTCCAAGTAACCTATAAATTGATCTTCAAATGTATTGAAATGTTGTTCAAGTTCATCCTTGAAGTCTTTTGCGTATTTATTAAAATCAGTTTTTCGATTAGTTAATTTATCTTTTGTTTGGGCAGAGAATTTTGGTTCCCGCATGCTCATCATCAAATAAGCTCTCAACCGATATAAGCAATCATTCGGTTGAAATTTAAAGTCATACTTTTTTGCTTTGGTTTGAAAAAACTCTTTCAACACATCTTGAAAGAAATTAACATGAGTCCCTCCCATATCAACAGGCAATAGATTAACTGATGATATAATTTTTGGAGTAACTGGTCCATCTTTCTCATAAGCAAATAACACTCTGAATTTCTCTGGTTTTTTCTCTGAGTTCAAAGTATGACCAACTACTTTATCTTTACTGCTTAAACAATTCATGCCGAAGTGCTCAACTTCATTCAACTGGAATATTTCTTTTTTTCCGTCTACTATTAAGATAAATTGAATATCATTTGGCAGTTCTGCTGATGCTGTTGTCAATCTTCTCCGAATCCTGTCTATATCGGGAGCTAATGTTTCAAAGTATTTCCTATCTGGTTTAAATTGAATTTTTGTTGAGTATGGAATATCTCCTTTGTATTTTTTATCTATGTTCGATTTCTTTAATTTTGATTTTACAAAATCATATACAGCGTGTTTGTTATTTCTGTATATTTCAATTTCATAAAATTCGCTCAAAGCATTTACAGCTACGAGACCGACTCCATGAAGACCAGAGCTGATCTCATATGCTGACTTTTTATCTTGAAACTTTGCTCCTGAAAATAGTTTGGATGAGACAACGATAGGGGTATTATCCGAAATGGGAATACCCCTACCATTGTCTAGTACGGAGAAGGTGTTGCTTTTAGTGTCGATTATGACAGCAACAATCTTTGCATGACCCGCTAGAGCTTCGTCCAAAGCATTATCTAAAGCTTCTTCAATTAAATGAACTGGATTCGTAGTTTCCCCAACATACATTCCAGGATTTAATTGTATATGTTCAACTTCTTCTAATACTCGAACATCTTTTGCACCATAAGTGGCGGTCATAAAATTCCTCCGTTTTAATCAATCCAGATAACGGGTCCTGTCTTATTAACTGCTTCTGCTGATCCCCCTTTATTAATTACCCAAATAGTTTTCTTAGGTAACGCTTTTCGGGGAATACTATTTATATCTTCACAGTACCCATCTGTAAATGCGAGGCAAATATCACAACCAAGTTCTCTTGCTCTTTCAAGACCTGGTCGTAAAGTTGTTCCACCTCTACCTTTAATGTTAAATTGAATATCTCTAATTTTCTTGACTTCATATTCCTTTTCCACACCTGCATCAACTTCCAATACAGTTGTATAACAATGACGATCTTTTTCAATGATACTCTTAACACCTGAAAGACCATCCAAGATATTTTCTTCTGACATACTTCCCGATGTATCAATGAGAACAATAATGTCAAAAGTGAAGTCTCTTGTTTTGCCTGGAAATGGGGATATATTGGGAATGACTTTCCCTCCCAATTTAAATACGTAAACTCGTTTTCGATTAATTTTCGTAGGCGATCTTCTGAATTTGCTTAACCTCGATCCGCGTACAAGTTTACGAATGATTTGATAGAAAGGTGCTTTTGGTGGAGCTAATGCACCTTCAATTAACTGCGCTACATTTGCTGGTAATGTTCCACGTTCTCTGTTGAATGTTTTTACAGACTCTTTGATAATATTCTGCATATGCTGATCTACTTTTCTTGCGAGAGAACTATGATCAGGTACAGATTTTATATTACCATACCATGCTCCGTGGTCACCAATCATTGGCATTTGAACGAACTTAACCTTATTTTTCAAGAGCTCGTAATAGTACCATTCAGATATTTTATCGTCAGGCATATCCCAATTCGATGGTATACAAGGTGGCCACGGTTTACCAGCAATAGTTAAGGGATCTTTCAATCCCATTTGCATATTTACAGCACAGTCAGCAGCAATATTCCAAATCTCAGACTTTGCTTTCATTCGACTTCTTTCAGACTCATTCGACAAAATCCTTATAAGTCTTGGAATATGTTTATTCAATAAATGGAATCCTTCGTGCTCTATAACTCTGATTAGATTTTTATCATCAGTTTGTGCAACCAATTCAGGATGATAATAAAGGGAGATCGTTCCGTTTGGTTCTGGCCCGACTCCCATTATCGACGGTATTGCCTTACTTGGTACTCTTCTGATACGGGAAAATAGATATCCCCAGTAATTGTATTTCAGCACGAATTTTGCGATTAGGTTTTTCAACCGATCGCCAGAGCTAGATTTATCGGCCCCGTTCATGCAATCTTTCCTTCGCCAGCTGCTACGATTGGATCATAGAACTCTTCTTTGTATCTCTTGGATCTATCCATTAAAGCTAAATGAATTTTCGTCATGTAGCCAAACTTCGGACCGGTTCTATCAAACCCATCAATTTGAGAAATAAATAATGCAGCTGTATCAATGGGCATCATCAATAGAAAATCGAGTGTATTGGTTAACTCCGGATCACCAAACTTTGGCATTGAAGTTGCCAGAAATGTACAGAACCCGATCATGATTTCCCCAAGTTTTGAAGCATCTTTGTTTTTCAATAGTGATTCTACTTTCGGCTTGACCGTCTTGAATCTTTCAAAGATGTCTTTGGGACTTATATCCTTCTTATCTCTGGCAAACTCAAGAAATAGTCTGGTCATGTTTGTGTTCAAAAGACCAGATGCTTTAATATCTATTTCATCAAAATCAATGCTACGCCGGAGCTGCATCTTCCATAAATGATCAGAAAGTTTTTCATAACTTGCAGGGTTGGCGTAAACTGAACCGATTTTTTGAGATTGGAAATCATAGAGATATTCGGGATGGGTTTGGATAAACTCAATAATATACGGATGGAAATCCTGCTTGATAGCATAGTCTAAGAAGTCTTGTGCATTGACTTCTACAAACAAATGAAGCTGCCGTCTAAGACCTGCGGCATCCTCAAGATTATCCATTGAATATTCAGAGTCATCCGGGTTATCGGTTGATACAACAAACCAACCTTTTGGGAACTCAAATGTATGGACTGCATATTCATTCTGGACTTGCCATAACAGTTGCTGGAGTTGGTGGTCGCCACGTGAAAATTCATCAATGACGAATATACCATAGGAACCTACTTTCTTCGGGACCCAGTCTGAATATAGCATTTTAAAGTCCATAGTTTTATCCCCTTGTTCTACTGGGAATGGAATAATGAAATCATCCCTTGATAACACCGGAGATTTGATCATGATGATCTCAAACTCCTTTTGATCGTCGGGATTCTTTTCGTTGTGCGCAGAGAAAATTTCCTCTGTTAATTCTTTAACAATCTGATGTGTAATTTGGGTTTTACCAACACCTGCTGGTCCGATAATGTGGTAACATTGTTTATCGACATCTCTGCCTGAGTGCCAGGCTGCTAGTGTATCCTTAATGTCGTCTTTGAGTAATTGTTTCGTTTTACCAATTGATACAACCGAAATGTTCAGTCTCTCTTGGTACTTCAGTTCACTTTCCCTGGTATCTTGGTCAGGCATCCGGTATCTCCTTTTCAAATGTTAAAATTCAATATCATCGAAACTAAATGTTTTGGCATCCTTTTCTTCTGGTTTTTCCGGTGTACTTGCATCTGGACTTGCGCCTACGGTTGTTGTTTCCGAATCATCTTCCATCGGTAAAACACCATCTGCTGGTGGCGGTGTAACATCTCCACCATAACCACTAGATGCCGCTTGCTTTGATTTAGACCAATCAAATTTTTCATTGAATTTTCCCATTGTTTCCTTTGAGAGTTTCAATATTTTCATGACTGTTCCATCATCTAGCTGACCGACTCTTTCAAGCACAAATATATTCACGGAACTACCAAATGAAGATTGCTCAATATCTCTTGTGATTTTCGTAATGAATCGTTTGTTATTAACGACTCTCTTTTCAAAGTCTTTACTTTGTTCGGTAACTGGCTGAAATAGTGGAGCTAATTCTTCTTCATTGAAAAGGTCATTTAAGTAGTCTGATACATTACTGTATCTCATGCCTTTCCCACGAATGAATATAAAGACTGGTTTTCTATCTTCTGTGAGCATTGGAGATCCATCAGGTTTACAATAGATTCCAGCAATCAAAATCTGTGCCCGACAAGGGTTACAGAAGTCACTTGCAGCTCTTTCAGCAGAGGTCATAGGACAGGGGCGAAAACTTCCATCGCCCAATTTTGATGTACCATGCCAGGGTGGTGCTCCATCTTTATATGAGAAACATTCAATTGTATCTTTACCATTGACAGTTTTGATCTTTGCCAAAATGTCTTTGGTATGTGTGATTACCATATGAACTTCATCTAGATTGTATTCGACTCCTCGAACTTGAAATTTTCCTGCTTCTTCGATGAGTTTCAGATGGTTTTTTCTTGATTGACCTGCAATATAAACACTATGGAAAAATTCATCCTCAGGTGCGGTTTGATCTCCTCCACCTCCTTGAAATCCAGTTCCTGCTAGGTCAGAATAATTTTCAAAATTTTCAGCCATTAGTTTTAAATCCTCCTTAAAATATAGTGCCCCTATTTATTAGGGGTCAAACACCAATTTTGTGAGTTGCGATCATCTGGTATGGTTACCAAAGAAAACTCACTGTTAAACCAACATTTCATGTACTGATCCATTAGATCAGTTGAAATAAAATCACATAACCTCTCATAATTAGGTAACTCAGTCATCTCAGGGTCTTCGATTGTTATTGGATTAACTTTTCTTACTTTAGAATCTGTTATCTCCCCAGTAATTAACTTTGGATGCGGACAGTATATAATAACTAACTTCGTCCCGACCATCCTGAAAATCTCGTTCTTATATAGAAAAATGTTAGTATCTAGATCGAAAGCGACATTTCGACCATTCATGACTCTATCAATTGATGTATGCTGACGGCACAAAATTCCTTCTGGTTCTTTTTCTTTGCAAATTGAACAGTCAGTATGATCAACTGTGTACTTGACTCTTATCTCAAAGTGTTCGTCGGCAGCCTTTGAGAAGTACGATAGAATCTTTTTCTTGTTTAACAAAAACTTCGTAATAGTAATCGGGTAAACGTCGCACCCCAATTTTTCAATGAACTTCTCTACTGATACTTGTTTCATCAACTCACTCCTCTTTTTTTATTAATTAGAACAAAAACTATGAGTGGGCATTCTGGGAACCTCTGTCACATAGCACAGTTGCAGAGCTTCACCCAACTAAATAAATTAGTGGGGATAAAAGCTGCACAACTATCACTATGTGACAGAGCATTGCGTTTTACCCAAAAGTACTCCAATATGCAACATTAAATGATCACTTGCAAGCATCATCCGGTTTTGCATACTTTTTACGGAGTTTTTCTGGTACCTTTATTCGACATATATCCGCTACTTTAATTAACATTTCTGAGGTTGTTGTTCTTAAATATTCCTCGATTCGCCTCCGTAATTTACGTTCCATGAACTCATTTTGATCCGGCATTGTTACCTCTAACTTAAAGTACAAGTGAAAGATAAACTGGTTCGTCACCCTGTTGAACCAAATCACCGCCGCCATCGGAATCTGTTCTTAATAAAGTAGTTGTCATTGAACCAGTTTGATCTAATGATGTTTGAGTTTTTATCTGAATATCCTCCAGTAACGGAAGCAGCTCTTGTTGAATATGTGCTGCAAAGTTATCCATAATCTCTTCAACTTTATTATCATCCGATCCCTCTGGAATGTTTGGAAGGACCAATGCTGATGGTCGAATTTTTCCAAGCATTTTGAGGCGAACCAGCTCAGCACCGTAGCATCCCCGGATCAAATATTTCCAGTATACTTCCCAATGTTCTGAGGAAGGCATAATTTCAATACCGACAGGAACACCGTTAAACAGAATAACGGCACCAATTTGATTTTCTACTGGTTCAAATGCTGCTGCAAAGTTTTCAAGAGCATCACTGATAGCTGGAGCATCATAGAAATCTCTGATATGTGCTCGTCCACCTCTTCCAAGATTTAGACCACGTAACCATCCACCAATTTTGCCCCACAGTTTGTTGTACTTATTACGTGAGCGGATACCTGTATCCAATAGAGCTTTACGAAGGTCTAATGGAAGGACATCTTGTTGTTCAGCACCACGTAAAAGACCACCTTGACTTTCTTCAACACAGCAAGCATTGTCGAACGATCTTGATCGTCCTTTTTGTATGATTCCGGAACCGGACATCGCATGATCTTGTGCTCCACGACCTCTAACCATATAGTTAGATGGAACAATCGCTTCACGTTCATCATCTTTATTCTCAAATACCATAGTACCATACGATGTTGTGCTTCGGAATTGAAGATTTTGTGGACTCGCCACATCGCCTCTTGTAGGACCGACGATTGGTACAACAGTCATTTCATCCTCTGACTGAACTGGTCCTATTCCAAGACCGGAAAAACCTAATTGTTGAAATATTGACATCTTACGCACCTCCCAATAGTTTCTGATATTTGTTGACTAATAGAGCTTTCACCATTTCTTTATTCTCCAGTATCCGGTTGAAAATCAGCTCTGTTTCAATATGCCTGTAATCGGATAATGGTAAAGGTTTAACATCTGGCGTTAGCATCCGAGCCGTGCCTGATTTTGCTTCGGCAGAGAATACAGGGTTCATGTGTATCAGGTTAAATTCACGACCGTTATTTTTAAAATAATCATAGGTATGCTTGAACATACCTTTTACGGCGTTCTCGTAACCATCAGATAACACAATGATATTCGGAACCTTTGTTTTTACAGCTCGAATAAGTCCTTTCCATAGATCTGTGTGGTTCATCGGGACTACCACCTTGATCCCTATTGGGGTTTCAATGGTTTTTCCACCAACATAGATAACTTCCTTTACATCATCCAGAATAGATAATACTGATAGGGAAGTTAAGAATGGATGCAGCTTTCGTTCATCGCTTCCTGCCATAGATCTTGAAGCATCAATAACAACTACACATTCTCCAAGACTTAGCTTTTCAGCTTTTGAACTTTTATAGTCGATTGCTTCAGCAATCTTGTCCATATTTTCTGAATCGCCTGATAGAAGTTTGAAGTAAAATGATTTCCATAAATCATAAACGTCATGCTTCTTATAGTTGATCTCTGTTGTTTTTGCACCACTTCGTTTTACTGCTGCTTCCGATTGCAGAGATTCGCGATCCGACATTTTTGATTTTTCATAGATTTCTGATAATTCGATTGGAACCTTAAATGAGTTTCTAAATCCGATAACGGTTCGTTGTGGCATGCCTTTCATATACTTTTTGAAATTTTCGACGTTGCCTTCGGTTGCTGCTTTCTTCATATACCAGTATTGTCGAATCAATGGAAAGTAGCCGGTTGCTTTTGCTCGTAGCTTTGGTTGTTTATCAAATAGATGTTCAACTACAGGCAGAGCAAGACTGTTATAACGACCAATCCATTTTGTAAAAAGCATTTCATCCTCATTGAGGATTTTGTGAACGGTTTGTTTACCAAGAGCATGCCGTACTAATTTGCGTAACTTGGTTTTGAAATTAACCGCTAGTGAGTCCAAGTTTTTGTTGTCTCTTGAAAAAATGAACTCTAAAATAAGTTTGCGGGTTCGGGCGTTGTTAACTTTAATAAATCCCTCACCGCCTGCCAGCATCAATAGATTTTTGATAGCTCTGGCAAATCGTTCTTCCGAAAGTTTTTGAAGGTTGTAACGAACAATATTCGCTTCAAATTCTTGCGGTAGGGCATCTGGAACTATATCTGTCCCTGTACCTGATTGTGAATTGGCAAGCAACATATGATTCATAGCACCCTTTGAAAACCCCGTACCGTTCAATAACGTAATCAAACTAAATAATGTGCGGTCATGTTTAAATAGTTGTTGCCACATATTCATGACGGCAGTAAATTGTGCATCGGACTCTTCATAAAATTGTCCCTTTGGTACATATTGCAGAATACCTGAATCAATTTTAAGTGCTTTTGTGCGTGCCATTTTAATCCTTTTCTCCTTTCAAATTTTTTCCGACGGAAGTATCTTATATCTAATTTTTTTACTTGAAAAATATAAGCATAGATACCTTTCAAAGTTATGAGGTGAGCTAGGTGTGATTATCAAAAAATTCCGAAGATTAATCTGAAATCACACCAAGTCACCTCAAGATGATGCCCTAAAGAGTGGGAGACATAAAAGGCTTTTGGCCAGAAGTATAGGAATTGAACCTATTACTCATTGCTCCGTATGCAATTGCTCTACCAGTGAGCTAATTTCTGAAATTATATCAAGTCTCTTTATATATGGGCAAAAGATTGCACCAGAAGTTGAATACATAATTGTATGCGATCCCGAGGGATCAGTCTCTCTTGGCTTCAAACGCCATGGCGACCGACTAAGGTCAATGCTGAAATTATATAAAGTCTTCTGGTGGCAAAATGATGGGGTGCAATATTCCAGCGGCCGTCTGGTACACCCCATAAAAATGGAAGCTAGAAGTGGTGAATGACTTGTTTGGGTTATGTATTAGCAGTACAATCCTGAAAAGTCAAAAAGTCTTCTAGCGAAAAATATGGAGCGAGGATGTAAGAATAGTACTTTGATGCTAGGCATGTCTGAAACTATTACTAAGTCCTCGCAGAAAAAAGTCGGGAGTAGTAGAAATATTTTTGTTTCAATGCTTATTGATGGCAAGCATAGAGGGATTCGAACCCTATAAGGTCATGTGATAGATGACTGTCGAACCGATCGACGTTCTGGAAATATATCAAGTCTCCCGAAAAAATTAAAGTGTCTAAGTGAAATGTTATAACAAAGACAACAGTTTATTATATTTCTTATTAATATATATAGTTGGGATTTTTTTAAATGGATTAGGTCGCATCAACCAAAACAGGCTGTCTTTGGTTGTTCAGATCGAAAATTAGCTTCTTTCCCGGATAACTGTCTGCGGTATTTTTGATAATTTGCTTCATTGCGCTTGGCATGAAGTTGTCTGTGAAGTATAATTGAAGTCCACCCTTAAAATTAAATGCTACTCCGTCTGCAGTTTCTGATACTTCGACTAATTCTGATCTTGGAACCGTTAATTCAAACTCACCTTTTTTAATTTTTATCTTAGGCATTCATTACTCCTCTCTGATTCGCAATAGTATTGTTGTATTCAATCTTTCAGATCGATCACAAAACCACTGTATCATATCGTCTTTATTATATGTTCTTAAAAAATCAGTAATTAACTTAGGAAATGCCTTGGTATCTAACTGCTCTTCTATCTCTGAAATTATTTTATTGCCATTTTGTTCACAATAATTTTGGAAACTTTTCAAGTTTGTTTCTGGTTTTAAATACTGCCAAATATCTAAAATAAATTCTTCATGATCATATTCTATAAATTGAATAAAATTTAATATATTTCTAACATCTTCATCACTATTAATATCAACATTAGTTGGCGATAAATAATCATATACGTGTCTAACTTGATTCATTATTGCTTCACAAAGCATTTGCTGTTTATGAACATCATAGTTTCTTATTATTTGGTTAATTACTGCTAGATAGTTTTCTTTGAAGTCTTCCCTTCCAATATTATCAGTTATGGTAATAAAGTAATACTCTTTCAATGCTTCTTCTTCGACTGGTTTTCCATATTCGCTTTCAACGGAAGCATCATCCAAATCTTCTTCGGGTAAAGGTATTGAATTACCCAGTAGGATTTTTTGATGTCTTTCTTCAAACATTATTTACCTCTCTAACATAAGTGATACGAAATATGAATTTAATAAATCTCTTGCAGGAGAAATTTTTGGTTCTTTATATGAAGCTTCCCCACCCTGCACGATCTCTGCTAAAATTTCTTCTCTTGTTATATAATCATCTGATAATGGTCCCATAAATTCTGCTAAAACATGAGGAACGTTATATGAGATGAAAGAGTAAGTATCAAGCTCTCCTAATCTCTGTCCGCCCTCTCTTTTCTTCCCCGAAGTTGGTTGTGATGTTTTACCTGTTACAGGACCTGTACTTCTACTATAGATTTTTTCTTCTCCCAAATGTTCAAGTTTAGATATATACATATACCCAACTGTAACTGTATTTGCAGTTTTTACATTATACTCTGGAAGATGTAATTTATATGAAGATTTTAATCCAAGTACCTTTAAAGCATTTTTGATATTTGTATTGCTTGGAGCTTTAAAAGGCGGAATAACAATAGGATAAAACCCAGATTGTTTTACTTGATCAACCAATTCTTTAAATTTTGCCATTGGTAGTTTATTTAAATTTGCAACTAACATATTGGTTGTTGCCTTATTCGGTGATACATCCAAATGAATATATACGCTTTTTATTAATGAAACAATTTTACTCCTAGTGGTCAATGTTGATATTCTTCTTCCTAATTCTCTTGACATTAATCCACAATTCATTTCATATATTTGACCGAAATTCATACGACCTAATATTCCCATAGGGTTAAATATGACTTCGACTCTGTCACCGTTTGGAAGTCTTGGCATAAGTTCATCTTTTTCAATAAGAGAAATAATACCTTTGTTTCCATAACGATTACATAGTTTATCACCGACTTTAGTTTGTAGTTCTTGCTCAATTCTAAATTTAAACAAGACTCCTTTTATTGTTTCACCTTTGACTGTAAATTTTTCACGACCGGCTCTACCAAACTTTTTATTTGTTCTATCAATAAGATCTTTTATTTTAGGAAATTTGCTTGGAGCAACATTTGAATATACTTCAATGTCAACTACTCTTCCGCCCGGACTCTTTTTGATAAACTGTCCAGAGTATATTTGCTCTGTTTCATCATCATCAAAACCAATAAGTTGTTCAACTTCACCAATTGTTTTTCTGATTAGAGGCTGACCTTTCTCAACATATTCATCTATTCCTGCTACATACATAATTCTATCATTTTCAGAAATCAAAACTTCAACTTCAATGCCATGTAGTGAAACTAATTTTTCATTCTTTATAATACTATCACTAATGACTGCACCATCCTCAAAATTGTATCCCTTATACGGCATGATTGCGGTTAGAAGAGGTCTTCCCAAAGATATCGCCCCATCAGCCATACAAGCTCCTTCTGCAATAACACTACCGTTTTTAACCACATCACCGACTTTTATTGATGGTTTGAATACACTCAAAGTATCTTTTCCAGACCCAGATTTTAAATGCATTGGAGTAATATCAATCTGTTGACTTTTTCCATTTGTGCATTTCATGGTAATAGTATCTTGAGTTATTCTGGTTATCTTTCCCGAACAAGGTGCTTTCTTTACAAAACTATCTGATAACACTCCAGTTAAAATTGATTCATAACCAGACTGGACTACAGGCGGACTAGGATTCTTAAGAGGGAGCGATTGTTTAGCTTGGTTAGCTAACATGATAACTCTTGCTCCATCAGTATTTTCAAGAAATGGAATCATACAGGTTGTAGTTGATAACATTCCTGTTCCTTC
>Ga0114922_10005157_pt1 | contig 12082 bp, 13 predicted proteins | sample AartaG_FD_100975 | JGI IMG/M metagenome (GOLD analysis project Ga0114922, IMG submission 100975) | Deep subsurface microbial communities from Aarhus Bay to uncover new lineages of life (NeLLi) - Aarhus_00045 metaG | ecosystem: Environmental > Aquatic > Marine > Oceanic > Sediment | place...
GATGACGAGGAGGATTATGGGATGATGGTTGAATAAAACCATAATAGCTTGGTTACAATACCGTTACCCACACACATTAATATGATGAAATAAGCTTAAGTTGACGCCTATGCGCCTTCGCAAGGATGACGGAAGGTAGTACTGCTCCTTTCGCGGGTATGACGGCGTAAAATCACGTGCAAATAACAGTGTCAAAATGTAAATTGCTTCGCAGAAAACCACGATCTATAGAATTTTTTTGAACTATATAACTGACTAGCTTCATCATGTCAAAAAATTTATAATTGCTTTCACGTACAAAATCAAATAGATTTTCGATAATTAATATGAGACATGTTCACGATTTTTTTAGAAATATTGTTTTAAGTTTATTAAGTGTTGGCTTAACGTTAATAGTTATAGCAGGAATCGGTCTTTTCTACATCGTATTTCAACTGCCAAATGTTGATCAACTCAAAGATGTACATTTGCAAATTCCGCTTAAAATTTATACCAGCGATGGTAAGTTAATTGGTGAGTTCGGCGAAAAACGGCGTACTCCGGTACTTTTGAATCAGGTTCCTAAGCAGTTAATTCGTGCCATCATAGATACTGAAGATCAGCGTTTTTACGAACATCCTGGGGTTGATATTATCGGTTTAGCAAGAGCGGCTAAAGCGTTATTTTTAACTGGCAAAAAAATTCAAGGCGCAAGTACTATCACGATGCAAGTGGCACGTAATTTCTTTTTGAGTCGTGAAAAAACTTATTACCGTAAATTTAAAGAAATGTTGTTGGCTATAAAGATCGATCACGAATTTAGTAAAGATGACATTCTGCAACTGTATCTTAATAAGGTCTATTTTGGTCAGAGTGCTTATGGGGTGGCTGCAGCGGCGCAAATTTATTATGGAAAAACCCTTAATCAATTAACTTTGCCGCAAATAGCTATGATAGCAGGTCTTCCACAAGCACCTTCGAGGAATAATCCTTTAGCTAATCCCGGAATTGCCTTACAACGTCGTAATCACGTATTAGAACGAATGTTAGAAGAAAATGATCTCGATCAAACGACTTATCAACTAGCTATTCAGGCTCCTCTTACAGCTAAATACCATATTTTAAAACCTATCGTACATGCTCCTTATGTTGCAGAAATGACGCGTATGACTATGCGTGCGCAATTAGGTGATGCAGTTTATGATCAAGGGCTGAAAGTATATACAACAATTAATTCACACCTCCAAGAAATAGCAAATCAAACTTTGGGTGACGGTTTATTAGCTTATTCTAAACGTCACGGGTTTATGGGACCTGAACACAATCTTGGATCGTTGGTTGATATAGCAAAGTGGCAAAAAAAGTTACAGAAGATACCTGTTATTAATAATCTCATACCGGCAGCAGTAACTAATGTCAAAGAGAAATCAGTGATTGCATTATTAGCTGATGGAACCTTGATAACAATTGAATGGCCGAGTCTTTCTTGGGCACGACGTAGATTGGCTGAAGGCTATTTCGGCTTAGACCCTAATAATGCCAGCGACATATTAAAAATCGGTGATGTTATTCGTGCTGATTATAAACATGGGGTATGGCAAATGGTTCAAGCGCCTCAAATAAACGGTGCATTAGTTGCTGTAAACCCCAAAAATGGGGCCGTTTTGGCACTAGTAGGAGGATTTTCTTATCAGCAGGATAAATTTAATTGTGCAATTCAGGCTGATCGTCAAGCTGGTTCTAGTTTTAAACCATTTATCTATTCTGCAGCATTAGCAAAGGGATTTACTTTAGCTAGTATAATCAATGATGCACCTATTGTAATGAGTGACACGGGTGAAAATAGTTTATGGCGTCCACAGAATGATACTAAGAAGTTTTATGGACCAACTCGGCTTCGTATAGGATTAATTAAATCGCGTAATTTAGTTTCTATCCGTTTACTTCAAGCTATTGGTATTCCGTACGCAATAGATTATTTACAACATTTTGGATTTGACTCACAAAACTTGCCTGCTACTTTATCTTTAGCTTTAGGCACAGCTACAGTAAGCCCGATCGATTTAACCGCTGCTTATACTGTATTTGCCAACGGCGGTTATAAGATTAAACCATTTTTCATAGATCGTATTACAAATGAGGATGATAACGTTATATACCGAGCACAACCGGAAATGAGTCCACTTTATGGTACAGCTCCGAGAGTTATTACTCAGGAAAATGCTTATTTGATAACTGATGCCATGAAAGATGTTATCCGACATGGTACTGGGAAGCGAGCTTTAATGTTGAAACGATCTGATTTGGCTGGCAAAACTGGCACCACAAATCAACAATTAGATGCCTGGTTTGTCGGCTTTAATGCTGATATAGTGGCTACTATATGGGTAGGATTTGATCAACCACAATCCTTGCATGAACAAGGAGCACAAGCAGCTTTACCTATTTGGATAGATTTTATGCAACAAGCATTGAAAGGAATACCAGAATCTACTTTGCCTCGGCCTTTAGATATAGTGACAGTACGTATCGATCCGAAAACAGGTTTGCTTGCATATCCTGGACAGAAAGATGCTATTTTTGAGTTGTTTCGGAAGCAGTATATGCCTAAACAAAGTACGGATGATACGGATAATCTTAGTCAAGATCAGCATACTGATAATTATGAAGACGAGTCTCAGCAAGCCTTTATTGATTCGGAATTATTTTAAAAGGAGAATTGATTTATGAAGAAAATATTGCTACTTACCTCGGGTGGTGATGCTCCGGGAATGAATGCAGCAATCCGAGCAATAGTTAGAACCGGTTACTACCATGATCTTGAAGTTTTCGCTTGCCATAATGGATATCAAGGATTAGTAGATCAAGATATTTTTCAAATACGAAGAGAAAATGTAGCGGGTATTATACAACACGGCGGCACTCTATTGAAATCTAGTCGTTGCCAAGCATTTTATAAAAAAGATGTTCGTGATAAATGTTGCAGATTTCTAAAAAAGAAAGGTATTGAAGGTTTAGTTATTATTGGTGGTGATGGTAGTTTTCGTGCTGCTGCTATATTGGAAAGTGAGGGAGGTTCAAAGTCAATTGGAATTCCGGCAACTATTGATAACGATATTGTTGGTACTGAATATGCTATTGGTTTCGATACCGCTCGTAACACAGCTTTGCAAGCTATTGATAAAATTCGTGATACAGCATATAGCAGTAACCGTTATTTTGTGGTAGAAGTTATGGGTAGACGAGCCGGGTTTCTTGCTGTAGATGTAGCGATCGCAGGTGGCGCAGAGTATATTCTTACTCCAGAATTTCCTATTTCTGTTGGAAAATTAGCTAAACAAATAAACGCTCCTAGACGTCAGAAACAAAGCTTAATTATAGTAGTAGCCGAGGCAGATAAGCCGGGTCGCAGTATGGACATTGTAAAGCGGTTACGGAAATTAACCCCATTTGAGTACAGAGTGTGTGTCCTAGGCCATATACAACGTGGCGGTTCACCAACGGTTATGGATCGTGAAATAGGTTCCCGCATGGGTCATCTTGCAGTAGAAGCTCTTTTAGAAGGTAAAACTAATGCGATAACAGCAATTCAAGATAGCCATTTAACTCTTGCTCCATTTCCGGGTCATGAATCACCGTATCGACAGCTAGAAAACCAGGATTTATTAAAATTAGGTGAAGTGCTTGCTACGTAACAGGTATAATAAATGCTAAAACCTTTTCGTTCACAAGCTCATAAGCTAGTTTTTTTACAAATTTTTGTATTCATTATGCTATTTTTCTATTGGTGGTTATTTCATGGAATGAGTTACGGATTTGCAGCAATTTTAGGGGGGGTTGCATGTGTAATTCCTAATCTCTATTTTGTAAACAAAGTGTTTTCTAATTCTGAACGAACTTTTCAGAAAATAATGTTTGATTTTTATTTCGGTGAATTTGTAAAACTTTTCTCGAGTGCTGTTTTATTAATTTTGATTTTAAAATTTACACCAGTTAAACTTATCCCCACAATTACTGGCTATATTGGTGCGTATATGTCAGTTTGGTTAGTGCCCTTACTGATTTTAATAAAAGACAAATAAACAATGAATGAATTCTTACATCCGACAGAAGGCCAATACGTACAACATCATTTAGATTATTTACAGCTTAATTTGCATAATTTTAGACTTGGCGATGGCGGCTTTTGGACTCTTAATCTTGATACCCTAGCTGTTTCAATTATTATCGGTGGGATTTTTTTAATTATATTTCGCATTGTAGCCAGGTCTGCAACAAGCGGCATACCGGGTAAATTACAAAATTGCATCGAAATGATGGTTGAGTTTGTCCAAAATATGGTCAAAGAAGGTTTTCACGGTAGAAGTGAACTAATCGCGCCACTTGCATTAACTCTATTTATATGGATCTTTTTGATGAATTTAATAGACCTAATTCCGGTCGATTTAATACCTAATGTTTTATATTTATTTGGCATCAAAGATTTTAGAGATATTGCAACTGACGATCTCAACGTTACTTCGGCTATGGCTGGTGCGGTCTTTATTTTGATAATTTTTTATAATATTAAAATTAAAGGCCGACATTTGTTAACAGAGGTTTTATGTAAACCATTTGGAGTATGGTTATTGCCAATAAATATATTATTTCGTTTTCTTGAGGAAATAGTAAAACCAGTTTCTTTGTCGTTACGACTTTATGGTAATATGTTTGCTGGAGAGTTGATTTTTATTTTAATTGCTTTATTGCCATGGTGGATTCAATGGACACTTGGTGGAATATGGTCAATATTTCATGTATTGATTATAACTTTGCAAGCATTTATTTTTATGATGTTGACAATTGTCTATATGAGTATGGCACAAGAGTCACATGATTAATTAACAAAGAGGAGTGATTATGCAACAACATGCAATACAAATTGCCCAATTAATTGCTGGTGTTCAGGGGCTAACAGCTATTGGTATAGGTTTGCTGATTGGCCTTGCGTCTTTAGGTACCGCAGTTGGTTTTGGGGTATTAGGTGGTAAATTTCTAGAGGGCGTAGCTCGACAACCAGAATTAGGTCCTATGTTAATGGTGCGAATGTTTTTAATGGCTGGTTTAGTTGATGCATTTGCTGCTGTTTCCATTGCTATGGGTTTATTATTATTGTTCGGTAATAATCCATTATTATTACGAGTTATAGAAGCAGTGAAACAGTATTCAGGTGCTTAATAACATATGAACATCAATGCCACATTAATCGGAGAAATGATTACCTTTGCTATATTAGTGTGGGTAACGATGAAATATATTTGGCCACCAATACAAAAAGCCATGCAAGATCGAGAAAAAAGAATAGCAGATGGTTTAGAAGCTGCAGAGCGTGGCCAAAAAAGTTTGCAATTAGCCGAACAGAAGGTAACAAAACAATTGAAACAAGTTAAAATCGAAGCTGGAAATATTGTCGATGAAGCTAATATGCGTGCTGCACAATTGGTGGAAAAGGGCAAAGGGAAAGCACAACAAGAGGCTAAAAAAATATTTACTTTAGCACAGTCTGATATCGCTACAGAAACAGAAAAAGCTAAACAACAACTTCATGGCCAGATTGCTACTTTGGTACTTGCAGCTGCAGAAAAAGTTTTGCAAGGTAATATAGATGCTGCAGCCAATCAGAAATTAATTGATAAATTTATTGAAGAAATTTAATATGGCTGAGAATTATATCATCGCACGTCCTTATGCCAAAGCAATTTTCTCTATTGCTTTAGCTGATAATAAATTACCGCAGTGGTCGGAAATATTAAATGTATTCGCTTTTATTGCGCAAAATATTTACGTCAAGAAAATCTTAGTTGACCCTAGAATTAATTGGCAACAATGTGCATCTTTATTTATAGATGTTTGTGCTCAAATTATAGATAAAAAAGGAAAAAATTTTTTGCAGATTTTGGCAATGCATAAGCGATTATCAATTCTTCCTGGAATTACAGACCTTTACGAAGAATTATGTAATAAACATGAAAACACAGTTAAAATAAAAATAATATCCGCAATGCCTTTATTCAAAGAGCAACAAGAAAAATTGCAACAATGTTTACAAAAACGCATCGGGGCAAAAATTGTGGCGCAATATCAACAAGACCAATCTGTTCTCGGAGGAATAATAATTCGTATCGGTGATCGGGTGATTGATGGCTCGACACGTGGTAAATTACAAATGTTGGCTAAATATTTAGCAGGTTGACGATTATGGCATTAAATCCATCTGAAATTAGTGATTTAATTAAAAAACGAATTGAAAAATTTGAATTGGTTCCTGAAGAGAGAACCGAAGGCATCATTACCAGTATCAAAGATGGTATTGTGCGTATTTATGGATTATCGAATGTAATGTACGGGGAAATGATCGAATTTGTGGGCCGTAGGGGCGGTTCGCGAACCGCCCGTACAGAAGATGCGCGAATCGCCCGTACAGCGCAATCCGCCCCAACATATGGATTGGCATTGAATTTAGAGCGTGATTCAGTTGGTGCGGTAGTCCTTGGTGCATATGAACATTTAGAAGAAGGACAGACCGTTAAGTGTACCGGCCATATTCTTGAAGTTCCTGTAGGTGAAGCTTTATTAGGCAGAGTAGTAAATGCCTTGGGTAAACCTGTTGATGGCAAAGGAGAAATTAAAACTGAACGAACATCTCCAATCGAAAAAGTTGCACCCGGAGTTATTACTAGGCAATCAGTTAATGTTCCTTTACAAAGCGGGTTAAAAGCTATCGATTCTATGGTACCTATTGGGCGTGGCCAGAGGGAATTAATTATCGGAGATCGGCAAACTGGTAAGTCAGCAATTGTAATTGATACCATAATTAATCAGAAGGATTCCGGAGTTAAATGCATTTATGTTGCTATTGGCCAAAAGACTTCGACTATTGCTAATCTGGTTAGAAAACTCGATGAACACAAGGCTTTAAATCATACTATTATAGTTGCAGCTAGTGCTTTCGATGATGCTTCCTTGCAATATATTGCCCCTTACGCAGGTTGTGCTATAGGTGAATATTTTCGAGATAAAGGTGAGGACGCCTTGATTATTTATGACGATCTAACCAAGCATGCTTGGGCTTATCGACAAATTTCATTATTATTACGCCGTCCTCCAGGACGTGAAGCTTATCCTGGCGACATTTTTTATTTGCACTCACGGTTGTTAGAACGAGCTGCTTGTATTAACCCTGAATATGTAGAAAAAATTACCGCAGGTAAAGTCAAAGGTAAAACAGGTTCGTTAACTGCATTACCAATTATTGAAACTCAGGCTGGTGATATCTCAGCGTTTATACCTACTAACGTTATTTCTATTACCGACGGCCAAATCTTCTTAGAAACTAGCTTGTTTAATGCTGGAATTCGTCCAGCTATTAATGTTGGTATCTCAGTTTCTCGTGTTGGTGGAGCTGCACAAACTAATATTATAAAAAAATTGGGTGGCGGGCTGCGCTTGACTTTAGCTCAGTATCGAGAGTTAGAAGCTTTTGCGCAATTTGCAGCAGACTTAGATGAACCAACCAGAAAGCAATTAGAACGTGGGCAACGTGCTATAGAAATTTTAAAACAAGCGCAATATGCACCACTGAGTGTAGCTGAAATGGCGGTAAGTTTATTTATTATTCAAAAAGAGTACTTGGCAGATGTAGAGTTGCACAAAGTAGTCGATTTTGAAAAGGCGTTGCATAAGTTTATCCATGATAAGTATCAAGATGTTTTGAAAGAAATTAATAAAAATCCGGTTTATTCAGATGAGATTGAAGGTAAATTGAGTTCCGTAGTAGAAGAATTTAAAAAGACTCAAACCTGGTGAAATTAAATGCCGAATAGCAAAGAAATACGCAGCAAGATAGCTAGTGTAAAGAGCACTCAGAAAATTACTAGAGCGATGCAGATGGTAGCAGTAAGTAAGATTCGTAAAGCCGAAGCTCGAATGTCAGCATCAATGCCGTATGCGAAAAAGATTCGTTTTGTAATTGGCCATGTAGCAAGTAGTCATAGTGAAGTGCGTTCGCCTTTCTTAGAAGTTCGTGAACGAGTAAAGCGAGTAGGTTATATTATTGTTTCTTCTGATCGAGGCCTATGTGGTGGTTTAAATATTAATTTGTTTAGAAATTTAATGTTAGAGCTTATGAATTGGGAGAAACAGAAAGTTGCTATAGATTTATGTTTAATAGGGAGGAAAGCAGAGACATTTTTTAAGCAGCGTGGTTTTAACATAGTTGCTCACACGGCTTACATTGGAGATATTCCCAAAATTGCGGATTTGCTCGGCGCCACGAGAATTATGACTCAGTCTTATGCTGAAGGTGAATTGGATAGAATATTTATTACTTATAATGAGTTTATTAATACTATGACACAAAGACCGAAAATAGATCAGTTATTTCCGTTAGTAATAACTGAAGACGAGAGTAAAGGACGTTATTGGGATTATATTTACGAGCCAGATACGCAACCGTTATTGAATACTTTATTAACACGTTATGCTGAGTCGCAGATTTATCAGGCAGTAATAGACAATATCGCCTGTGAGCAAGCAGCTCGATTAGTTTCCATGAAAAACGCAACTGATAATGCCAAAGAGTTAATAAGCGGTATGCAGTTGCTTTATAATAAATCTCGCCAAGCTGCTATCACTCAGGAGATATCAGAGATCATTGGGGGAGCTGCCGCAGTCTAGTTTAATGAGGAATAAATATGAACTCTGGTAAAATTATCGAAATTATTGGTGGAGTCGTGGATGTAGAATTTCCTAGGGAAAATATTCCTGATGTTTATCACGCTTTAATGGTCAAAGATGCAAATCTTACTTTAGAAGTTCAGCAGCAATTAGGTGACGGTGTAGTTCGAACTATAGCTATGGGTCCTACAGATGGTTTACGCCGTGATTTAGAAGTTGAAAATACCGGTGATTCTATTAAGGTACCGGTAGGTAAAGCAACTTTAGGTAGAATTATGGATGTATTAGGAAATCCCATTGACGAGTGCGGTCCTATAAAATCAAAAGAAACAATGCCGATCCATCGTGCCGCTCCAACATTTTTAGACCAAGCTGTAAGTATCGAGTTATTAGAAACCGGTATTAAAGTTATCGATCTAATGTGTCCGATTTCTAAGGGTGGTAAAGTTGGATTGTTCGGCGGTGCTGGAGTTGGCAAAACTGTTAACATGATGGAGCTAATTCGTAATATCTCTACTGAGCATAAGGGATACTCAGTATTTGCAGGAGTTGGGGAACGTACTCGTGAAGGTAATGACTTCTATAATGAAATGAAGGCATCTAAAGTTCTAGATAAAGTAGCATTAGTTTATGGGCAAATGAATGAGCCGCCTGGAAATCGTTTACGAGTGGGTTTAACCGGTTTAACTATTGCTGAAAAATTTCGTGATGAAGGACTCGATATCTTACTATTTATTGATAATATCTACCGTTACACATTAGCGGGCACCGAAGTTTCTGCCTTATTGGGACGTATGCCCTCAGCGGTTGGTTACCAGCCGACATTGGCACAAGAAATGGGTGCCTTACAAGAAAGGATTACCTCTACCAGAACCGGTTCGATAACTTCAGTTCAAGCGGTGTACGTACCTGCTGATGATTTGACCGATCCATCCCCAGCGACCACTTTCGCTCATTTAGATGCAACAGTAGTGTTATCTCGTCAGATAGTCGAGCTCGGCATTTACCCTGCGGTTGATCCACTTGACTCAACCAGTCGACAGTTGGATCCTTTAATAGTAGGCAAAGAACACTATGATATTGCACGAGGAGTGCAAAGTACCTTACAACGCCAAAAGGAGTTGAAAGATATCATTGCTATAATGGGTATGGATGAATTGTCTGAAGAAGATAAATTGATAGTATATCGAGCTCGTAAAATTCAGCGATTTCTATCTCAACCTTTTTTTGTCGCAGAAGAATTTACTGATACACCAGGAAAATATGTATCCTTAAAGGATACTATTCGAGGATTTAAAGAAATTTTGCAAGGTAAACACGATGATTTACCAGAGCAAGCTTTTTATATGATAGGATCTATCGAGGAAGCGATAGAAAAAGCTAAAACCTTATAGGCTATTATTTTTATGGCAGCAATAACCGTTCATTTAGATATTGTCAGTCCAGAAGCGCAGATTTTTTCTGGACTTGTAGAAATGGTTTCAGTTACCGGTGAATTGGGTGAATTGGGCATTTTGCCAGGGCACGTGCAGTTATTGTCGGCAATAAAACCAGGTCAAGTACGTATCACTTTGCAAGGTGGCAAAAAGGAAATTTATTATATTTCTGGGGGAATGCTCGAAGTTCAACCTAACTGTATCACTATACTTGCCGACACTGTAGTTCGCGCAGAAAATCTAGATGAAGCTGCCGCAATAGAAGCAAAGGAACGTGCTGAGAAATTATTAGCGGATAAAAAATCCAAAGTTGATTACATAACAGCTCTTCACGAATTAGCCAAAGCCGCAGCGCAAATCCGCACCATCAGAGAACTACGTAAAGGGGGACATAGATAAATGAAAAATATCGGTACTATATATGTTATCGCAGCTGCTTCTGGCACTGGAAAAACCAGCTTGGTAAAGGAATTAGTTGAGTCTTTTGATAATATAGTTGCTTCTGTTTCTTATACTACGCGAGAACAACGTTCAAGCGAACGCAATGGAGAGAATTATTTTTTTGTACGTAAAGAAGAATTTGAGCACATGATTGCTGAACAGAAATTTCTAGAATATGCAAAAGTATTCGACGATTATTACGGAACTTCACGTAACTGGGTAGAAGACCATATAGATAAAGGAATCGATGTAATTTTAGAAATAGATTGGCAAGGTGCACAACAGATCAGAGAATTATTATCGAATAGTGTTAGCATTTTTATTCTACCGCCTACTCTACAAGAATTACGAAGTCGTTTAGAGACAAGAAAACAGGATGATGCTATAATTATTAATAAGCGTTTATCTGCGGCTAGTGAAGAAATTTCTCATTGTAAAGATTTTGACTATATAGTTGTGAATGACAAATTTGATGAAGCTTTAGTGGATTTACGTTCAATTATTCGATCGCAGCAATTACGTAGAGATATTCAGCTTGATAAACAGCGTAAGTTGTTAAAAGAATTATTGCAACAAAATGAGGAGTAAATTATGGCACGAGTAACAGTTGAAGATTGTTTAACCGAAATTGATAACCGTTTTGATTTAGTTCTTGTAGCAACAAAGCGAGCTCGACAATTGTCAATGGAAGGAAAAGAGCCTTTAGTTCCATTGGAAAATGACAAGTCCACACTAGTTGCACTACGCGAAATTGCTGATGGTTATATCGATATGGATATTTTGAAAGAAGAAGATTAAGTGCTGTTATTTAAAAAATTAGAAAAGAAACTTAGTTACCTTAACCGAAAACAAATTTCACAAGTTCATCAAGCCTATTTAATTGCTTATCAAGCTCATGCTGGGCAAAAGCGCGACAGCGGTGAGCCTTTCATACTTCATCCTCTTGCTGTTGCGAGTATTTTGGCTGATATGCATATGGATTCCGAAAGTATTATAGCTGCCCTTTTGCATGATGTTATCGAGGATACTTCTGTTGATAAAGAAACAGTTGTTCGTGAATTCAAAAAACCTATAGCAGAGTTAGTAGATGGTGTTACTAAATTGAGTCAAATACAATTTTCAACTGTAGCAGAAGCACAAGCAGAAAATTTCCGCAAAATGATATTAGCGATGTCACAAGATATTCGTGTGATATTAGTTAAATTAGCAGATCGTCTACATAATATGCGCACCATAAATTCATTGCCAGATTATAAGCGTCGTCGTATAGCTAAAGAAACTATAGGTATTTATGCTCCTATTGCCCATCGATTAGGTATTCACGATCTTTTTGTCGAATTAGAAAGTTTAGGTTTTACGGCGTTATATCCAAGGCGACATCGAATATTGTCAGAAGCGGTAAAAAGAGCCCGTGGTAATCGTAAAGAAATTACCCATGTAATTGAAAAAGAAATAAAGAGACAGTTTACTCGTTCAAAATTGCCAAAGGTTAAAATTTCAGGTCGAGAAAA
>Ga0114922_10005158_pt1 | contig 12082 bp, 9 predicted proteins | sample AartaG_FD_100975 | JGI IMG/M metagenome (GOLD analysis project Ga0114922, IMG submission 100975) | Deep subsurface microbial communities from Aarhus Bay to uncover new lineages of life (NeLLi) - Aarhus_00045 metaG | ecosystem: Environmental > Aquatic > Marine > Oceanic > Sediment | place: Aarhus...
CGCAACGTGGTGGATAAGGCAGGCGATAACGCGGGCGATTGCCGACCATGCGCGCACGATTCGCATACCGGTACACATGATAGAGACGATGAGCAAGCTTCGGCAGGCAAGCAAGCTGCTGCAGCAGGAGCTCGGCCGGGAGCCGACGATTGAGGAGATTGCCAACCAGGCCGAGATGAGCGTGGTCGAGACTCGCAGGGTCTTAAAGATTTCCAAGCATCCCTTCAGTCTCGACAGGCCCATCGGCGAAAGCGAGGACAGCTACTTCGGCGATTTCATCGAGGACGAAACCATCGATTCACCGGTCCAGTCGGCCACTCAGGAGATGCTCAAGGACAGGATTGAGCATGTGCTCAAGACCCTGACCTATCGCGAGCGGGAGATTATCAAGCTGCGATACGGCATCGGCGACGGCTACACATACACCCTCGAGGAGGTCGGCAGGATATTCAAGGTAACCCGCGAACGCGTAAGGCAGGTCGAGGCCAAGGCCATAAGAAAACTCCAGCACCCCGTCCGCTCACGAAAACTCGAAGGCTTCATGGACCACCAAACGGTCAAATAGCAAATCCGCAGCTTGAGCAGCTATTTTTTTAGTGGTTTGTAGAATTGGGCGGGCCGGTCTGACAGTGTGTTTGTGAGCTTGCCTAAGTTTTCAATTTTGCACTGGATTTTATCGCCGGGCTGTAAAAATTCACCTGTTGTCATCGCGACGCCTTCAGGAGTGCCGGTGGCAATAACATCACCCGGCTCCAATGTCATAAGATGGCTCAAAAACGACACTATATCGGCAACGGTGAATATCATTTGCGAGGTGTTGGCCTTTTGCCGGACTCGCCCGTTGACGGAAAGCTCAAGTTCGAGGGTCTGAACGTCGTCGATTTCATCGGCGGTAGTAAGATATGGCCCTAAGGGTAAAAAGCCATCGGCCCACTTGCCGCCCAGCCAGTCGAAGAACTCATCCCGGGGCCGGGCCTTTCGGTTTTCCTTGAAGGTTACGCTGCGTGCCGAGATATCGTTTGCAATTGTGTAACCGGCCACGTAATCAAGCGCCTTGGCAGGCGGCACACACCTGGCGGATTTTCCGGTCACCACCGCTAATTCAACCTCGTAATCTATCTGCTCACTGAAAGCCGGCCAGGGTATTTCCGTATTCGGTCCGGTGATAACGGTCGCAGGCATCAGGAACGGCCGGGGCACGGTGGAAGTTCGCGGTGATTCGGTAAGGCCGAGCTTCAGGCCGGCTTCTATAATATGTTTTTCATAGTTACCGGCCAGACCGATGACCTTACCCGGCCGTGGTATCGGCGCAAGCAGCTTTACATCGTTGATTCGGATGAAATCAACGGCGGAATTCGTAAGGCCGGCAATTTGGGCCATAGCCGGTTCGCCCCGGGCAAGGATTTGGTGAATACTTCGGACTTTGCCGTCGGTACCGGAGCCGATATCAATAATACCTTTTTCGGTGATTATTCCGCAGGATTGTTGTCCGTCGTGCAAATATGTTGATAACTTCATGCGCGCCCTTTATACTTATGTCCAGCTTAACGGACGAATGCTAACAAAAATTGCTTGAAATTACAACCGGATAAGTATTTAATAGTTCGTAGTTCGTAGGGTGGGCCTTTTGTCCCGCCATAGCCTTGGCGACGGCGGATGGCCCACGCGGCTGAGTTCGTGGTTCGTAGTTGGGGGTTAGTGGGCGAGTGGAAAGGATACTGCGATGAGCATAAAGGAGTTATGGGCAAAGGTCGATAACTGGTGGACCAGTCGCGACAATCGCCGGGCGGACTCTTACGTTGCTGTAGATAAAGATGGGTTAATCTGTGACGATGCCGGCGTGGTCACAGTGCAGGACGATGAAAAACGGTCTAAGGCGGGCAGCCTTGAAATCGTCAAAAAAGGCGGCGGCCTCGACCGAAAAGAAAACGTCGAGATGCTCAGCAAGGCCTTTGACAGCCTGATTAACGAGTTGAGCGGCATAAACGAGCACCTGGACAGGCAAATCGCCCAGCACGAAAAACTCATGCAGCGGATAGACGAGCTGCCCCACCTTCTGGAAAATATCCCCGACTCGGTACGGAATCAGAAGCAGTTGGTCGATGGGCTGATTGAGCAATTGCAGGGCAAGGCCCTCAAGGAGCAGCAGTTCGTGGATATCGTTGGAAAGATACCCGCCGAGAGCACCAAGCAGACCCATGCGCTTGTCGATATGAATCAGAAGCTTTCCGTCGCTGCCGATATAGATGCCCAGATAAACGAAAATCTCAACAAGTTCAACCGGACGCTGGACAAGCTGGACACCGACACCGTCAGCCAGACCGACAGTATCATGCAGATGAGCAAGACCTTTGCCGCCAGCGACAGGCACCTTAAATACGTCATGAGCCGCCAGAACAAACGCTTCATGTGGGTCTTCTCAATCGCAATCGGCACATGCACCTTCGCAATCATCGCCCTGGCCGTCATCATCCTGATGGTTCTGAAAAGGTAAGAACTGGCTAAACGCAAGTGCGACCAAGCATTCTCTCGCAGAAAATGCGGTCTTCGTTCATTGCCTCAGTCCCGTTTTTTTCTCGTCCATTTGTACCAAGAATAGAAGCAGCACACCTTAAACGCGATTTCGGGGATCTCCCTGCCCACAATAGTATAAATACCTCGAATTTTTTTTTCATTTTTTCAATTAATTGGGTTGACTCAATCAAATTTGCAGCTTATTCTTGGTTCAAATCAAGTGTTCTTAAGTAGAAGAGAATTTGAGAAATAAAGTTATTTTTTCTTTGTCTTAAGGAGTACTATGGTGACTACAATTCTTAGGTGGCATATCGTTCGAATAGTGGAACAAGAGCAAATCTCTGGTGACGAACAAGGCAGGGTCCATATAAATATCACACCGGAAGCACCTAATAAAATAGATCTGAAACTCAAGGATGACCCGCGCAAGATGGCCAAAGCATTTCGTGATGATCTGGAATGGTGGGAAGATGACGAAGATGCGCAGCTGGAAGGATGGACTACCCGCAAAGCGCTGCGATCGGCGTTTATCACAAGAAATATCTTTTCTGATTCCATATCCAGCGGTGACACTATGACAAAAAGAGATCTCGAGGAGGACATGGTGCTGCTACAGTTCGTCAAAGACGAAGATTCTCTGGAGAAGGTTTGGGAGAAACTTAAAGGCAAAAAGGCCTTACCCGATGTGAGCGCATTACTCGCAATCGAGGATACCAGTTGGGTAGATTTCACACAACCTGCGCGCAACATGGTTGCTACCCTTTATCGACAGGTATTGGGCGAACAAGAAGGAGATTAACAATGCGAACAAATAATGAATTGAAACTGCATTTCATCAATGTGAATCATGGTGACGCTACGATTATCGAATTTCCAGATTATGGCGAAGATAATACAGCACACTTTGGTGTCATCGATTTCGGCGCGAAGTTGGGTTCAGATCGGGCATTAACAAGAGAGTATATGAAGGCCTTGGTTGAATTACGCCGAGATGACGACCATAATTTTCAATACAGAATAGATTTCGCCTGCGTGACTCACCCACATGATGACCATTACGGTGGACTGAAACGTTTTATGGATGAGTTCGCAGACCCTACCAATGAAGACCATAACAAGGTCGATCGGTTCTGGGACTGCGGTTTTCGAACCAATGCGACGAATTATAATAGAGTGTTACGCGATATTGTCCGGAATCCACATTTGACGTTCACACGGCTGGCCGCCGGCGCCGAGTTTGGATTCGGCGATACTCGCATCACAATTCTGGCTCCATCGGTGGACCTTCGTAACCGTTTCGATACTTACGGCATCAACCGAAATAATGCATCAATTATTCTCAAGATAAAATATCGCAGATCGCAAATCATTGTCGCTGGTGATGCCCAGTTTGCTTCCTGGGGAAAAACCACAGAAGAATTCCCCAGACAAAGGAGGACCGTTTTTTTTGAAGATGCCCTGGGCTTGGCCCATAGAGATGAAAGCTCCGACCAGTTACGGTGCAACCTTCTTAGAATGTCGCACCATGGAAGCAAACATGGGACCAGCCTGGAATATCTCGAACGGCTTCAGCCTAAATATGTAGTCATTCCTGCCGGTAGTTTAGCTTGGTACCACGACGAGGTAATGGATTGGGAGGGAATGTTTCCACATCCCCTCGTAACTGAAGTTCTAAGTGTGCTGCGTCCCCCCATACGCCGGTCCTTTGTAACCGGGGACGATGGTAATTTGATATTCAAATATACCGGAGGTTGGAATCCACACAACATCGCAAGTTTCTCGAACAGGCCTGATTCCCCCGGCTTTGATGCGGCGTTACTTAATAATTGGCCTTAAAGGGACCACCAGGGATTTTTTTAGAGAAAAAGAAGTGAATTTTGGGCAAGGCGTGCCAAAATGACTATTCTTTATTGACTTGTGATTATTTCAAGCTCTTATCGCACACGTTCTCGCAAATGTTCAATTTTTTTCTTGACGCTAATTGGCACCTGTGGTAAAAAGCTCATGTTAGCTCTTTTTTGGAAAGTTCATAGTCGGCAACAGGTCCAAAAATCACCCGATTTTCGGATAGTCAAATGGGAACGCGGTTAAAATCCGCGACGGTCGCGCCGCTGTAAGCGTCCGTTGCGGCCGGATTTAGATTACATCCGGCCGCAAACCCGCCGGATAATATGCCACTGTTCAGTGCTGACCTGAGTCACGTAGGGTGCGATATTTCGCACCGGTTAACTAAGATTAGCGCGGGATGGGAAGGCGTCCGGCGGCAGGATGCGAGTCAGAAAACCTGCCTGTTGAGCGTGCATAACTCGTGTTGTTCTCGCGATTTGGGACAGCGATATGTTAACGGTCTGTTTGCCACGGATGAACGCAAGCAGAGTCGATAAGATATAACAGGCCAATACCAGCCGTCGCTTCCTTCACGGGAGCGGCGGTTTTTTTTATTGCTTAAGCCCTCGCGTTAAGGGCAAAAGAAAACTGCAAAGCAAAATCGGATGCATAGCTAACAGCAAATTGTTATGAGAAGCTGAGCTGAACAAATTTATTTTTCACAATTTTAAAGTCATGTAGGGTGCGATATATCGCACCAATTAACTCACAATTTTTGAAGGAAAGGTGTGATGTGATGAAAGTGATGAATTTGATTTTGTTAGTTTTATTCGCATGCGCCGCTGCGCACGGCGAGATATATACCGGCGATATTGAATACATAGCCGGCACCGGAGCTAACGAGGCAACGATAGCCGTCGACTTCGATTTGAATAACAGCTTCTTATTCACCTTCAAATGGGACGGAGCCGCCACCGGCTGGGATGCCTTGGATACGCTCAATGCCGGCACGCTCGATGTCTTTGCAAGCGACGGGGGTGAGTTGGGTATGTTTGTTAATGATTTTGACTACTCCGGAGGCGTCGAATACGACTACGGCCATGGTGTATATGCCGGCTGGGCCTACTATAACAGCGCCGACAACGACATATGGTCACTGAGCCCTGGGGGTGTTTCTTTTCGTGATTTAAGCGACGGCGCGTGGGATAGCTGGGTCTGGACAAACTACGACCAGAGCTGGCTGCCAATTCGCTCGCCCGGCGCTGCGCCTATTCCCGAGCCGGCAACAATGCTGCTGTTTGCCGCGGTCGGGTTACTGATTCGAAAGCCAAGAAGATAAGTTGTCTTTGCTCCTTAAGATTGAAACTATGCCGAACACAAAAAAGAAAATAATCCTATTTTTGAGTTGCATGTGTTTTGCAGCATCGGCCCTTGCTGCCGATTTAGACCCGAACGATTTTGCGATTGAAGTTGTCGGCTACAAAGATGGTGACGTGAGTTCCCACAATGACCCTAACACAGCGCTTGGCAGGCCCGGTGTGGATACCGATTACTTCGGCGCGGACCGCCCCGTGGTGCCGGTGTATGCGGCCTGGGAGCAGGACCAGGTAGTAAAAATAGGCTCCGGAGGACACCTTGTACTGAAGTTCAGTCATAAGGTCGGTGATGATGAAAATAATCCCTACGGCATTGACTTTATCGTTTTCGGCAACACATTCCAGAGGATCGGCGGCGGTGTAAACTGGGAATACCAGGACCCGGCAACTGTTACGATAACCTCTGATGATGTCTATGCAGAGCCGGGCCTGGTTTCGGTAAGCCAGGATGGTGTAACCTGGTACGCATACAATGATCCCAATCTGCCCAAAGCGGACACCTTTGCGCCGACATTGGGCAGAACGTACGACCCCAACAACACAGTTGACGCTTACCCCGGCTGGCTCAACCAGTGGTGGGGCGAAGTAACAAACCCGACTGTTCCTCTGGATCCTAATCTAACAGCAGGAGATTTTGTTGGTAAGACGGTCGCGGAAGTTTGCGAGATTTACGGACAATCAGCAGGAGGAACAGGTTTTGATTTGCAGGATTTGGCGCCCGAAGACTACGCCGCACTGGCTGAAGATGAAGAAACGGGACGCAAATGGATTCAATATGTCAAGGTCGAATATACGGGCAGTATCTTATATGAGACCGAGATTGATGCCGTCGCCGATGTGAGCTGCTGCGGTGATTACAGACACCCTTACGTCGGCGGCGACTTCAATCATGATTGCAGGGTCAACTTTTTGGACTTTGCTATTCTGGCTTCGAACTGGGTTGATGAAGATGGACTAATCGTCCTTGCCGGTAACTGGCTGACGTGTAATTGGGAGTGCGACTAAAAAGATATGCGACACAAAGGTTTCACATTGATAGAGTTGCTGGTTGTGCTGTCCATCATTGCGTTGCTTGCAGGTATCTTGATGCCGTCGCTGGTGGCCGCCCGGCAGATTGGCAAAAGGCTCGTGTGCCTGAGCAACCTGCGGCAGATGGTGATAGCGGCCGACAGTTATTTAGCCAACTATAATGAATACTATCCTTTGGCAAGCTTCGTCGATAAATCGCAGGCGACCGAATACGTCCAAAAAAACTGCGAATGGGATTTTTCCAAGGTTTACGAATTAGGGAAAATGACTGAATGTAAGCCGGGTCTACTTTGGCAGGGTGACACAAACCTTAAGATTCAGCAGTGCCCGGCCTTTAAGGGCAACGACAATTCACCGGGAGATCCATTTACCGGATACAATTATAACGTCAGCTTCATCGGCGGCATCTTAGAGCGGGCCCAAGATGGTACGTTAGACGGCGTTAATTCAACACGAGCGCTCGAAGTGAAAAGTCCCGCCAGATGCGTTATTTTTGGTGACGGCCAGTATCAGGATGGCGCCAATAAATTCATGCGCTCCCCATGGCTCGGCAAACTCGAAACTCAAGACGACCTGAAGCTCAAACCCTACGGCACACAGGGCTTTCGCCACCTGCATAAGACCAACGTCGCCTACTGCGACGGCCGGGCAGAAACCCTCGCCGATAGATACACCGAAACCCATGAAGAGCTAATTGACCTAATCGCCGAAGACACCGGCTTCCTCTCACCCGACAACAGCGCCTACGATTTGAAATAAGCCGATGTTACTTTTTGCCCATGCCCCCCCGAACAGCGACAATGGCGCAAGAAGAAAGGCCGGCATCGTGAGACACCGGCCTTGTTGAGGCAAAATCCAAATCATAATATTACAAAAGTATAAATCTGCCTCAACTCTTCAACTCACCCTATTGTATAAGAAGAAAAAGAGCATATAACAATCGTTATTATACCACCACCGTTTGTTATTGCAAGCACTTTTTTGAAAAATTTTCATTTTTTTTGATTTTTTTGCCGGTTCACCTGTTCCACACCCTCCAATCTCCACTTTTAGCCCAAAAATCCACATGGCACCAAAAAACTTGTACTATCTTGCTATCTGACAAAGACTTGACCAGCCAACTTTATTCCCCAAAAGCACTTATAGAGTTTGCATGACAAAAAAAAACCCACCATGTTGCATAGCGACCGCGGTTGACAGTGTTAACCACAGTAATATTACCGGAATAAACTTTCTCATAAACCGTAATTTAACGGTAAAAAAGACAATTTGCAATATTATTACGTTTTTTCCTGAAAAGTCCTTGACGTTCGGACATTCTCTGGTAAAATCGGTAAAATTAAATTTGCTGGGAGACAAAGCTTAATCTGGAGGAAGTATAATAATCAGCTTGATAACCGGCATAATATCTGTTATGTACATATTCAATCATTCTTACGGAGGTTGTTTGGAGTATGAAGCAAGTATGCGCAACATCTTGTAGTTTACTTCTATGGTTGAAACGTCGCAAATGGATACTTTTCATATTCTGGTACGCTTGTGGTGCGATGGTTGCAATGATTTGGGGGGTCAATAGCCCGCTGTGGATGTCAGATTCCACATTGAGAGTTGACATATCAAGTTATAAGTTGGTGAAAAATCAAATGGGGGCGTTTGGTTATACTCGGTGGGACCCGGCGAAAAATTACAGGCCTCTTTCTGCGGTCTATTTTGATGAATTAAATACGACAAATGGACAGATTGGTTTTTTCAAAACTGCTGTCTACAAAATCGCAAGAGTAAAAGGGTTGCGATTAAGACAATTCGAATACTCTTCGGAAAGCAAAATCGTCAAAAGGCAGTATGTTCGTCCCGGGGAAACGCCTTTTGAGGTATTGCTTGAAGACGCCATGTCGTTGATAGATGGGCACAAGAGTATTTTGCCGGCGCCTCCCGGAAAGGACGGTTTTCGTATTGAGGTAACGGTTGGCGGTGTTGATTTGAGCGGCGTTACCCAGGTTACAGTGAACGATTTTGATTATCAATCTTTCAATGACCGCAAGTTGGCCTTAAGTGTTCAAAGCAAAAAAGCGGTTGCATCTTATAAACGGCCGGAGATGATTTTAAGAGGGCACGTGACAATTACCGTTGCTGATGGAGGCAAACTTGAGAGTAACCGCGTTAAGTGGGATATGAAGAACAACCAATTCGAAGTGGACGGAGTTTATGTCTTAAGCCGAAATGGGAAGAAAATGTTCGGTAAGGACACATGTGTTGATAGAAATCTCAATATTGTCGGCGTTGCTCAGGCAAGAGTATTAGAAAAGGAGGTTCAGAAATGTTTCGCAAAGTTTTGACAATGGCTGTGCTTGTGTGTGTTTTTCTGGTCTCGATTTCGTTCGGCACAGAGGCGAGTGATTGTATTGAGGCGGGTCGCCCCCCGATGTTTGACAGGACATTGTCTGGTATGCGCCAGGCATATCAAACCTTTGATGATTGTCTCAACGACCCGTGTTGCAGTGATTGTGCCACAAACAGAGAGCTGATATTCCTGCGTGCACTTACGGGGACGGCGATGCTTGCGATACAGGATAACGGTGCCGATGTCAACAGCGTATTGGAAATCGCAAGGCTGTTCGGAGTTGAGGTTGTGGGGGATTTGCTTGATGACTCTAATTACACGTACGTGACAAATCAACATGATTACTACTACGTGCCGCCTGGCGCACCGGATGCAAACGAATTCTTCGATATAATCGAGACGTCCATGATACCGGAGATTGAAGCTATTATCGCTGATTTGAATTCTATAAGTGATTCGCCTGGGGACCGTTTCAGGATATGGTTCGAACCGGCCGAGACGGGCCTGGAAAACAGCATTGAGGTTGATTATGGCGAAGTTTTGATTTTGAAAGGCGGGCTGGCGTTTTTGAAAGGTTTCCTGCAGGGTCAATCGGCTTATGACATATTTGTGAGCGAAGATTACAAGCTGGCGGAAAAAATTTATGGCCAGTGCTACAACTTCAATGACATTCTCGATACGCATCCTGATTTACTGAATCTTTTGCCGACTTCAGGGCACCCCGAGGATGGCAAGACAATGCTCGCTGAAGCCCGGCAGAGGGTGATTGACGGGATAGACTACTATCTATCTGGTGTAGATTATATAAAATCGGAAAACGAGGATACCACTGATCCGCAAGACGATGAACTGCTTTCTATCGATCCCAATGATTATTTTATTTTTGATGCAATCGAAGAAAAACTCCTCGCTTTGCAGGATTCTCTTATCAATGATGCCGTGGCAACCGTTTCATTGGAGACGACCAAAACATACAATATATACGATTCGGGCATGACGCTTATCGGCGAATTGGTATTGGTCTTTGATGTTACCGGCTTCAACGGGAGTGAGGGAAGCCTGAGTTTTTCAGATGGTGTTACTCCATCACCATGGGATGTGGAATGGTTCGATATTGACGGTGACCGGCTGCTTTGGGTTGAAGTAGAGTATTTCCAGGGCGGCGAGTGGAGACAGGGGGATTTTGAAGCAACAATAAGTAATGACGATAGTGATATAACAGGAGGAACTTTCGATTACTGGGGAACTTCGAATGGCAGCCTTAGCGATTTATCCGGCTCGCTTGTGAGTACGGAAGTAGTAGAAGGGCAATTTGACCTGAATCCAATCTTCGCTTCTTCGGTTCGTTATCCCAATCCGGTCAGCCCTCGGGATTTGCTGCCGGAGTTTAACTGGCTGAACGAGGCTAAGCCGAACACATTTGGTGCCGGTCTTGGCTATGATGCAACGCTGGGCGGTATATTGCCGCAGATAACTCAGCAGTATTGGAACGAGTGGCTTGATTTGTATCCTGCCGGACCATTCCCCACAGGCACCATCAGCGGTACGGTAAGTTACGATGCCTGGGACGGCGAGCCGATTTTCGTACAGGCGTATACGGATGCCGACGATGCCGAGGATAGCATTATGGCCGCGACGATGATAGCCGAGCCGGGGCCTTACACGCTGGAAGGAATTGAGCCGGGCTGGTCAGGATATGTAAGGGCGTTTACGCCGTTGTTCGGGTTTAAAATATTTGAACTGGATGCGTTTGAAGTAGAAGCTGCGGTGGATGTATATATGTCGCAGGAGCATATTAGCAATGTCAATATCTATTTGCATTATCCCGTGTTTCTCGAAAGAGGTGAATGGGTTCCAGGTGTAATAGTTCCGGCGCTGGACGAGGAAGACTGGTATGCGTTCAATGCTGTTGAAGGTGGTTCGTACAGTCTCGACCTGGATATCACCAGCTTTGAGGGCAGTTGTATGGCTCTTTACGGCCGAGATGGTGATACCGAACTGATCGAACTGAATTATTGGGAAACACAACACATTGACTGGATATGCACCGTGAACGGTCGTTACTACGTCAAGGTCTTTGAAGATGATTGGCAACGTAATGGCGGGACCTACTCCATACGTATGACAACTGATGTGGTAACAGTGCCGGACGTTGTAAACATGACCGAGGAAGATGCCGAAGCTGCTATTATAGGGGCAGGACTGACGGTCGGAAACAAGGATTACACCTGCGATAATGCCGTGCCTGCGGGTCTCGTAATGGGTCAGAACCCCGATACCGGAACATCAGTTCTACAGGGCACATCAGTTGACCTTACAGTATCTTTGGGGCAGCCGGTCGTGCCTGATGTTATCGGTATGCCGGAACCCGATGCCATAACAGCGATAAATGACGTAAATAATCTCTCAATTGGCACTGTAACTTATGAATATAGTAATACGGTGCCTCTCGGCTGTGTAATCAACCAGAACCCGGTTGCCGGGTCATCGGCTACATGTGGTTCCTCGGTCAACATTGTGGTGTCGTTAGGTCAGCCGCCTCCCGACCTGAATAACGATGGCAGGATTGATTATGCAGACTTTGCAATATTAGCGTTTTACTGGATGGATGATACCTGCTCAGAACCGGGTTGGTGTGAGCGCAGCGATTGTGACCAAAGTGGCATGGTTGACTCTTTCGATTTGGCTATTCTCTGCAGGTGTTGGCTTGCAATAACTGAAGAAACAAACCTGATCGGCCACTGGACGATGGATGACGATACAGACAACGCAATAGTATCAGACAACAGCAGTAATGGTAATGACGGGGCCGCCCAACAGCACACATCCGTCTTACACGCCACAGGTGTAATAGATGGGGCCTTGATATTTGACGGGGCGAGTGACTATATCGATCTCGGCTCACCGGCCGTTTTGACAGATTTGCCGGCTGATGACTTTACGGTGTCAGCGTGGATTTACGATGAATCGACAACAAGTAAAGGAACAATCATAG
>Ga0114922_10005159_pt1 | contig 12079 bp, 10 predicted proteins | sample AartaG_FD_100975 | JGI IMG/M metagenome (GOLD analysis project Ga0114922, IMG submission 100975) | Deep subsurface microbial communities from Aarhus Bay to uncover new lineages of life (NeLLi) - Aarhus_00045 metaG | ecosystem: Environmental > Aquatic > Marine > Oceanic > Sediment | place...
AACAGCCGAACCGGGTTGCCTTCCAGTGTTCGAAACGACGGCAAAGATGATAACAGCCGCGGCGGCAGCCGAAGCGGCAGGCCCGGCCCAGCGAAGCCACGTCCTCTGCCTGCTCCGACGGACGAGGTGCTGCCGAGCTTTGTCCATAATCGCGCGGTCTATCTCAGGAGGCACGGGTGAGGCCGGCTTGAAAAGGGCGTTCAAATCTTCCGAGAGTTTGTCGGAAACCCTCAGGTTCGAATCCTCATCAAAATATTCCTTATTTTCGTTCATAATCGCGGCTCCATCAAGTTAAGCAGCCTAACAGGTCAAAAAGTTCAAAGTTTTTGAGGGATTTTTCTCCATGGCCGGCATATTGCTCATTCAAGGAAGTAATTCCGCGTGCGGGCGTCCCGGCGGAGGACTTGTAAGCCGTGATAAAGTCTCGACTTAACCGTTCCCAGGGGGGCCTCGAGAGCGGCGGCGATTTCTTTCAGATTCATTCCTTCAACAAATCTCATCATCAGCACTTCCCGCTGCTCTTCGGGCAGTATCGCAAGAACAAAGGCCAGCTCACCCTGGGAAGTTTGTTTTTCCGCCGGTGCCGGCATCTCGCTTAAAGCCTGGTCGTCAAACGTCAGCCGGCGGCTCTTGCGCTTGACGGCAAAAGAGACGTGCTTGACGACAGGATAGAGAAACGTCGTCATAGAAGCGGTAAGCTCGAAGTTCGGAAACTTCCTCAGTAAATACGTGAAGGTTTCCTGGAGTACATCCAGGGCATCTTCATGGTTGCGGGTAAATCGCCAGGCAAGCCGATAAACCCAGTCCCGATATCGATGGTAAAGGGCGTCAAACGCATCAGCATCGCCCTTATTTATCAATTCAATCAATTCCTGGTCGGATTCCATACAAGGCCCCTGCACCATCAACCCGGCTTACAACACCCGGATATGATAGCGAATAGGAGCGTAAGAGCACAAGAGCGAAAGAGCGTAAGAACACAAAACTTATGCACTTATGTCTTGTGCACTTACGCACTTGTACCCGAGTTTTGAATTGTGATTTTTATTTTTACATTTTGATATTTGATATGAACGGATATATATTCTTATGTGTCGGCAACTTAAGCTTGTTGACAAGGTTATAAATTGCGATACAAAGTTACTTTCCTTTTACGGGTATTGTATTGGAAACAACAAATAACGATAGTATGCGACAAAACATATCCGAGCTGCTAAGCAAGAGCAGGTGTCGGTCTTTCAGCCTGCGTATGGCACCGATGATAGACATGATATTTTTGCTGCTGATATTTTTTCTCGTGTCGGCGAAATGGAGACCACAGGAAGATTTTCTGCCCTTTCAATTACCCACAGCACAGGGGCAGAGTCAAAGGCCGACAAGGCCGGAGCCGCTGGAGATATACATTTTTGCCGCTGAGACCGGCTGCAGGGTCCAGGTGGGCAGGGACCATACAGTGCAGATAGAGAACGAAAATATCGAGGCGAATTTAATCGCCCTGATGGAAAAAATAAATGCATACCTGCTTGAGCAAAAACGATTTGCCGAAGACCCGATAGAAATTATCTGCGACGCCCAGGTTAAATGGGAACACCTGGCAAAAATATATAATCTATTCTACGGGGCCGGCCTGACCGACATCACGTTTAGAATGACGGAGTAACCCTGATGGGTAACTCGAATACACCCAAGGCTAAAACTATAGCGGCTCTTTATATCCTGCTTTTCTTTTCAATCCCTCCGATAAGCTTCGCCGAGCAAATCCCGACCGCCGAGGATATCAATAAACCGGCAGAAGAAGCAAAGCTGGCTATCGGGACTTTTATGCGGGAGAGCATCGTACTGCGAATGGGACTCGAATACAGCGGCAAATTCCTGTGGCAGGTTGATAAAGAAAAATTGTACCAGCTCGCAAAAAATGCATCAGAACAACTACAGTCAATTGCGGAATCTCAAAAAAAGGCGAAAAAACAAATCGAAGATTACCAGGGTGATGACTGGGACGAGAAGTACGGCTCAACCGGCCTGTGGCGCAAGCTGTTCTCCGAGCTGTACACGACCGATTTGAACAGATGCGAGATTGATTTTTATGCCGCGTTATGTGCTGAGCAGGCGGAAAGAGACGGCGCATTACGCGAAATACTGGCCCGGATAGAATCATTGAGCCAAATCCACGATACAGCGTATTTACAGCTCTTAAAAGCCAGGACCCTCGCCCGGCTTGCCCGGACGGATTCGGCGTATAAGCCATCAGCAAAAAAGGAATTTGACGGGCTTTTAGAGCGGTCCGATATGAGACATTCAACCGTTTTCAAGATAGAAATCGAGAGGATTAAATTTCTCGGCCCAACCGGGCCGAACCAGCTAACGAAATTGGCTGAGAATATAGCCAACAGCAATTCCGCCGATGATATCGAACTGATTTTATTTCTGGCTTGCCTGCAGCGGCGTCTGGGCCGGCGCGAGGCGTTTGAAAAAACCGTGCTCGCCCGGCCAAAAATCGAGAACATCCTCGGCCAACTCGCGTTGTCGGATATGTCCTGTCATTTTGAACGCGGTCAATTGGACTTACAGAAAATCAGCTTGTTCGAAGCTGAACTCGCGGCCCGGGCGGCGTGGAGAAATAATCCGCAGAAATATAAAACTCTCCTGAAAAATTTTGCGGACAGAGAGAACTTCCGAACGCCTTTGATACTCTATGTCACGGCAGCGGCGACCGCAGAAGAATCACCGACCAAAGCCGTCAACCTGCTTTTAGAGGCAAGTAAGCTGCCGCCGGCGCGGCAAGGGGGCAGGCCGGACATCGAAGCCGCCGAAATCGCCGAACAGGCCGCCCTGCTCGCATACAATTTGCTTGCCCGGGACAATAGTTACTGCCGGCTCGCGCTGGAAGCCTTCGCAAATTACTCCGTCAAGGCCGGCGAAAATATCGATGAAGAACTGGAATATCTCTACAGCACTGTGCTTATCAACTGCGGCCAAAGCGAAAAGGGCCGAGCACTATTACAAAAAATAGCCGGCAGGACAACCGGCCACCGGCAAAAAAGGGCGAGACTCGACCTGATAGAGCAGGAAATAAAACAAAAACAAAACGAGCCTCTGTCGAAAGGACTGCTGGCAGAGCTAAACGCTTTTCTCAAGCAGTGCACCGACGAAAGCACAGATTCAAAGGAGCTTCGCCGCCGGGCCATAACGATATACTGCGGCGCGCTGCTCAAAACCCGGGAAAAACACAACGCTCGAAGGGTTCTGGATACCCTCACCGAGACTGAAATAGAAAACGACCCAAATCTGAACTTTTTCAAATCGAAGGCGCTTCGGCAGATGGGCAGACTGGGTGAGTCTGCCGAAAGCCTTGCCATGCTCTGCCGCACAAACGACGGCCGCTATGTCCTCGAAGCTGAGCAGCTATTAAGGCAAATCATCGGCCGCATCGAAGAACTGCAGCGACAAACAAGCGATCCGGCTAAACTGATGAAGAATTCCCAGGCAATCGCTCGATACTGCCTGAAGATTTCGCAGTCAACTTACGGCCTTGTCCCGGTAAGCCGGGCCCGATTGTATCTGGCTGAGATATTGCTTCTGGACGAATCCAGGGACCGGCAAAATCTGCTTCAAATCGAAAAACTGCTCGGCGAAATGCCTGCTAACAGCAAGGAACGCGATGTGGATTTCCTTCGCTGTCGGGCCAGGCTGCTTTCAGAGCAGGGTAAATACAAAGAGGCTGCCGCGCTGTGGACGCAGGTTGCGAAAACAAGAAAAAGCCAGGCTCCACCAACGAACAGGCAAACCTGGCAGTGGTGGCGAGCAAAGTTTTACGAGCTGGATTGCTATCTGAGGACACCGCAGACAAGTAAAGAATCCGTTCTTCACGCTATCGAGGTCATTGAAAGCAGCTACACCGATATCCCGGCACTATGGGCGGAAAAATTAAACCTGCTCAAAGAAAAGTGCCGGTAAGGTAATGACAATTCACAAAATTCTTGGTAAAGTAGCTGTGATAAGTTCTTTCAGCAAATTCTGTTGCAGTAAACAGAGAAGTGTTAAATCTCTCAGATTAAGGAGTAAAACCAAATGAATCTAAGAAAAGAATCCTGTGTAACGTCAATTTTATTCGCGGCGCTGCTTTTGTCTGCTTCTGCGGTTTACGCCATCGAGCAGTACAAGAACCAGACGAGAAATACAATTTCCCAAATAGTGGACGGCAAGCTTGACGATGCTATCAAGCGTATGGAAAAGTACCTGGAAAAAGAGCCCGGCGACCTGGAGTCGTTGTATGGCCTTGCGGTCGCTCACAGCCAAAAGAAAGATGTCGATACCGCTATGAGTTTCGTGGAACGTTCCGTCGCCGAGGGACTGCCTTTCGGCCGATTCCTGGCCGGCCCGCGCGACCTGCTCAAACCCCTCACTGACAGCCGCAAATTCAAAACCTTTGCAAGGAAACAGGACGTGAAACTTATTCACGGCCCCATGCTCGGCTGCGTTACCGACAGCAGCGCAAAGTTTTGGGTGCGCACAGCCAGGGAAATGAGTGTTACAGTCAGTATAAATAACGCGGGCCCGGAGGAAAAATTCAGCACACAAGCCAAAGGAAAAACGAGCAGCGAAGAAGATTTCACTGCGGTACTTGCCGTCGATGGCCTGAAACCTGATTCTGTATATAACTATGAACTTACGGTCAGAGGCGACGAGAAGCCAATAGAGGGACGGTTTAGAACGTTTCCAGTTTCCGGCAAACCCGCAAAGTTCCAGGTCGGCTTTGGCGGCGGGGCCGGATACACGCCGCAGTACGAGAGAATGTGGAACACAATCGCCTCGCACAATCCAAGAGCATTTCTCTTCCTCGGCGACAACGTATATATCGACCACCCCACCAAGCGCGCCGTCCAGCAATACTGCTACTATCGCCGTCAGAGCCGTCCCGAATATCGCAGCTTCATCGCCAAAACCTGCGTCTTTGCCATCTGGGACGACCACGACTTCACAACGAACGATGGATGGGGCGGGCCCGAAATCCGCGAGCCCGAGTGGAAGATTCCGGTCTGGCACACGTTTATGAATAACTGGAACAACCCATATTACGCCGGCGGCGAGGAACAGCCCGGCTGCTGGTTCGATTTTTCAATAGGCGATGTGGATTTCTTTATGCTCGACGGCCGATACTACCGGACAAAACCAAAGAGCGAGAATCCCTCAATGCTCGGCGACGCCCAGAAAAAATGGCTTTTTGACAAGCTCAAGGCCTCGAAGGGAATCTTTAAGGTCCTGGCCTCACCGGTGCCCTGGGCCTTCGGAGTCAAACCCGGCAGTGCCGACCCCTGGCAGGGATATAAGGAAGAACGCGAGGAGATTTTCTCCTTTCTCGAAGCCGGCAAAATCGACGGGGTGATTCTCATATCGGCCGACCGCCACCGCTCCGAAGCGCGGACGATTGAACGGGAAAACGGATATACCCTGTACGAATTTGAGAGCTCCAGACTGACCAACATCCACACGCACGGCCTGATACCCGGCGCGATATTCGGCTACAACAAAAAATGCTCATTCGGGCTACTCAAGTTCGATACGACCGCACCTGACCAGAAGCTAACCTACGAAATCATTAATATTGATAACGAGCTTATCCACGCGCTCACGCTCAAGAAAAGCCAATTATCACATACAAAAGCCAAATAAGCTCGTGCAATCAACAAACCACCCCGGTAAATTGCTTGCTTAAATAGCTGTGATGAAGTACAATGTGTAAAATATGAAAAAGCCGTATTTGGTTTGAGAATAGGAATACAATCATGGCCAAGAAATCAAACAGCAGAAAAACCAAGGCAATCTGCAGCTTCTGCGGCCGGTCGGGAAGCCAGGCCGACACACTCATCGAGGGCCCGAACAAGGTCTTTATTTGCCCCGAGTGCGTGGACCTGTGCCACAATATCATCCGGCAGAACCGCAAACAAGTCAGCAGCGGCGGCATTAATTTCAAAGAAACGCCCAGGCCCAAAGAAACAAAAGGATATCTGGACGAGTATGTAATCGGGCAGGAACACGCCAAGAAATATCTCTCAGTCGCCGTGCACAACCACTACAAACGGCTTCTCCACAGTGACAGTGAGGAGAACGACGTTGAAATAGACAAGTCAAACGTGCTTTTAATCGGGCCGACCGGTTCCGGAAAAACATTACTTGCCCGTACCCTTGCCCGCAAATTGAATATGCCGTTCGCGATATGCGACGCGACGACAGTTACCGAGGCGGGTTACGTCGGCGAAGACGTCGAGAATTTTCTGCTGCGACTGCTGCAGGCCGCCGATTATGACATCGAAGCCGCACAGCGGGGAATCGTTTATATCGACGAAATAGACAAGGTCGGCAAAACATCCCAGAACGTTTCAATTACCCGCGATGTCTCGGGGGAGGGCGTCCAGCAGGCATTGCTGAAGATGCTCGAAGGGACTACGGCCAATATCCCGCCTCAGGGCGGAAGAAAACATCCGGAGCAATCCTACATACAGCTCGACACCACGCAGGTACTCTTTATATGCGGCGGAACTTTTACCGGGCTGGAAAATATAATCAAAAAACGGCTCGGCAAAAAAATGATTGGTTTCGATTCGGAGCTGTCTATTGCCATCAATGTGAAAGACGAGTACAGCGACATAATACAACAGGTCATACCGGAAGATATTATCGAGTATGGAATGATTCCCGAAATGGTGGGCAGACTTCCCGTAATCACCACCCTCTCTGCTCTCGACGAAGATGCGCTTATGGACATCCTGACAAAGCCGAAAAATGCGCTGGTCAAGCAGTATCAAAGATTCTTCGAGATGGAAAACGCCAAGCTCGAATTTACAGAAGGAGCCCTGCACGCATTGGCGCAGAAGGCGTTAACACGCGACACCGGGGCCAGAGCATTGCGCTCGATTACGGAGGAGCTGATGATTGATTTGATGTACCAACTGCCGGAAGAGCCCAAGCCGGTAAAATACGTCATCACGCGCGACATCGTCGAAGGCAAGGCCGAACTGTTCACTGCAAAACAAAAAGCAAAGAAAGAACCGGCTTAATTCGGAATGTAACGAAATATCGGCATTATATTCATGAACAAGATTCGAGCGCAAAGAAACCGAACAATTACTCTGTCGGACGATGAGAAAACACAGTACGGCAAAGAACTAATCGGCCTGTCCCAATGTGTTCATATAAACTCCGTTGAAAACAGAGTTGTGAACCAGGACGTTTTTGAAGTGCTGGGTTTTTTACCACACAATTTTGCTGATTTGCTGATACTGGACCCGCCTTACAACCTTACAAAAACCTTCAACTCAACTACCTTTCGAAAAAAGAGCCTCGACAAATACACAGAATGGTTTGAAGGCCTGATATGCACGTTATTACCCACGCTTAAGAATACGGCGTCTGTATATGTGTGTTCAGAGTGGTATTCATCAACAGCGATTCATTACGTTCTGGAAAAGCACTTGAAAGTAAGAAACAGGATAACCTGGGAAAGGGAAAAAGGCAGGGGTGCAAAAAGAAACTGGAAAAATGCCTCGGAAGATATCTGGTTCGCTACCGTCTCTGATGACTACGTATTCAAAGTGGACGATGTAAAACTAAAGCGCAGAGTCCTCGCGCCATACACCGATAGTAACGGTGCCCCAAAAGACTGGGAGGATACTACAGACGGCCAATTTCGTCTTACGCATCCATCTAACTTGTGGAACGATATCACAGTTCCATTCTGGTCGATGCCGGAAAACACAGACCACCCCACCCAAAAACCTGAAAAGCTGCTGGCGAAGTTAATCCTGGCAAGCACCAACGAAAATGATTTCATCTTTGACCCTTTTGCAGGTGTAGGGAGCAGTCTTGTTACTGCCAAGAAGCTTAATCGCAGGTTCCTTGGCGTTGAGATAGAACAAGAATACTGTCTGCTCGCTGCAAAACGATTGCACTTGGCTGAACACGACAAAATGATACAAGGATATCACGAGGGTGTATTCTGGGAAAGAAATACGCTAAACATTCAACAACAAAACCGCAGAAAGAAAAACTCGAAGGATCTTGTGGAAACTTTATTTTAGGAGTGTTAACGAATCCGATTTTCGCCGACGAAAGATATGTAGATATAGAAAAGAAAGTCAAGGATTTGATTCAAAAAGAGAAGACTTTCCTTTCAAAATCCACCGTTAACAGTATGCGTGCAATCGGCGATGCAATCCAAAGTATCATAGGAGCAAATTTTAAAAGCATCGTAGCCGATTATTGCAGGAAGTACTCCTCTGACTTTGCAAGACGTGCAATGGCCGATCTGGCTTTTGAAGACACAGATGACAATTACTACCTAATAGACGTAAAGACACATAATGTTGAAACAAAGTTCAACATGCCAAACCTGACGTCGGCGCACAGACTGGCAAGGCTTTACTATAACGAAGAGCACATTGAAAAAGACTATTTCACATTGTTGATCGTTCGGTATAAAACTGAGGACCTTGACATAAATGTGCTTGGTGTAGATCTCGTACCTATTGAAAACCTGGATTGGAGTTGCCTCACAATCGGCGCATTGGGATGGGGACAAATCCAGATAGCTAACTCAAGAAACATTCAAATCAACAGGAAACTAGCACGAAAAAGATGGATGCTTCAATTATGTAATGAATTGGATGAATTCTATCCTCGGGAAATTGCAAAAATCAAAGAAAGAAGCAAATTTTTCGTGCAGATGAAAGCCTTCTGGGAAAAGTGGCCTGACTGACCGGCCCGAAAATTACTGCGGCTTGGCTGGTTGACCTCTCAAGACCGCCAACTGGACATCGGTCGCGGTGCTTTGTGCAACGGCCGCCAGGGCATACTGGGCATCGGCAAAACGAACGTCCTTGTCGATACGCAGCGTAACAACCCTGCTCTCGCCGGGCAAATCTCTCAAACGAATATCTATCAGCCGGGCAAGCGGCTCGACGATGCCGGCCCGCCCGAAATAATCCTGCGCCGAGATTATTTCCGGGCCGACCGCAAAGGCGACCCTTTCTTCGGCTGTTTTCATAACGGTAACGGTAGCAACCTGCCCGCCGGATTCGTCGTCGCTTAGGGCAGATTCGCAGCCGTCCGGGACGGATATGGGGAATTTCTCGGCCTCGACAAACTGGCAAACCACCGAAAAGAAAATGATTAGCAGAAACACAATATCGATAATCGGAGTCATATTAAAAGACCCCCGCTTATCATAACCGCGAAACTCACCTTTTATTCTCAAGGACATAGCCCTCTGTCTATTAGCCGCCCTCTAAGAAGGCATCGGCTCGTCGATAGTTTTTTTCGATTTCAGGGAAAGCTTGCGAACAGGCAGTATTGGTTTGACGCTGTGTTGGGTCTCGGCCTGTCTGAGCCTTACCAGCTCTCGCCGTATTTCCGGCATGAGTATCTCGGATTCGGTTACCGCATCGTTCACGAGCGTCTCGATTCGGTTACGAAACACACCGTGCACCGCCAGCGCCGGTATCGCTACAAACAAACCCCAGAAGGTTGTTACCAGGGCGATAGAAATTCCTCTGGCCAATTGTGCCATTTTGGGGTCTCCCCCGGCTGCAACAATGTCGTTAAACAGCGTTATCATGCCGAAAACAGTCCCGAAAAGGCCCACCATCGGCGAAACATTGCCGATTAAGTTAAGCCATTCAATCTTGCGGAAAAGCTTCGAAGCCTGGTCCTGCAGCGACTCGCCGAGTAGGTTTCGCATTCGAAACCAATCGCCCCGCCCGCCTGCAATGGCCCGTGCAGTTGCGAGGCTCACAAGGTCATTTTCGCCGGCAATTTTGGCCTCTAATTGTCCGAGGCCAAAGCGGCGTATCATCCCTCCAATGCTTCGGCCTATGCCGTCGGGCAGCAGTTTCCTGCGGCGAATGGAAAGGCAGTGCTCAGCCGCTAAGTAAACCGTAATAAGTGACATCGGTATAAGCACAAACCAGACAATGGCCCCGCCGGCTATAATAAATTGCTCAAAGAAACTCGGCCTTCGGCCCGCCCGGACCACACTTATCCCGAAACCGCCGCTCATCGCAACAACTATTACCCCCAATACCGCAGCCAATAAAACGACCAGGACAAGGGCCTTGAGCAAAAAACTGTTACGCATATTCGATTTTTTTATCTTAAATCTCATAGCTCGGTAATAAGTTATCTACGTCTCGTTAATTATTGCCATCGCCGAGGAGGACACATTCGCCGCCGCTCTGTTTTGCGATTTGTTGCAGCATCCTGCGGTCGTCGCTCTGCGGCCAAAACCCTATCGTATTGATTCTCGTCCTCGGCGCAAATCGATTTCGCATATTCTTCACTTTCCCGGTCAAGCTTTGCGCATCTTCAGTTGTCAGTTCGAAGCCGTCCGTGAGAAAATAAACTACCGAAGGACCGACACCGCCGCCGTCGCGGATTTTCAGGGCCCTTTCGAGTGCCGCCGGCGCGTTCGTTCGCCCGGCCGGGCGGACCGAATCAATGAAATCGTACGCTGCGGACTTTGATTTCGTTGTTGCTCGGAGCAGCCGGCCGCCGCCGGTTTCATACAGCTTGCCCCCACCAAAAAAGATTATGTAGAAATACTCATCCGGCTGCAAAGCCTCAACCGATTTTTTCAGCTTATCCCGAACCCTGCCGAATATGCCCTGCATACTCCCCGAACAATCCACCAGATAGCAGACTTTCCGTTGGTTCACCCAACTGCCGAAAAATTCAATCCCGCCCGAAAAATCAGTCCCGCTCGGCAGCGAAAAGCCGCCGGCCGAGTCCGAAGGTCCCGGCCAATCAGAATCCGTCTGTTCCCGCGATTCAAGCTTCGCAGCGCCAAAGACCTGATTTGGCGGCAATTTAGCAAACCGACTTATGCTTGTCGTCGGCAGAGGTTTTTTTATCTTGGGCTTCACGGTTTTTGGTCCGGCTTGTGTCAGCTTTGCAATCCGGCTTACTTTGGCCGTCGGTGCGAGGCGGTGTTTGACCTCAGCCTTAGTCTGCGAGAACTTGAATATCCCAAACGCCGCCAGCACTATCAGGTGCACAATAATCGAGACCATCCACGCCCAAAATGTTACACTGCCCCCCCGGTTTCTTGAAACCATCCATCGTTTCATCAATACAGCCCGAAAATACTGTCGCTTCACGGCCCAACTTTGACTAAAGAATGAACCTCCATCAACATATTATAGACTTTTATCGCATCGCCGTTATGCAGGCGAATACAGCCCCGTGAACTCGCCGAACCAATGCTCTTGGGTTCCTTCGTTCCGTGAATGCCAAAGCCCTTTTTGTCTTTGGTGGCTTCGTCGAGACCTTCCAGCTCAATCCATCTCGAGCCCAGCGGGTAATCCGGGCTCTCAGAATGTACTACCTCGCCGGTGTCAGGGTCGGTCCATATCGGCTTTATCATCTTACCGCCTGCTTTTACGTGCCAGAGTCCTGCGGGTGTTTGCCTGCCCGGCAGGCCGAGACCGACAGGATAACTTCTTACGTAAATGTTCTGAAGGAAGACATCCATTGTAAAAGTTGAACGATATACTTTGACATGGAACGGCCCTTGAACGACCTTTATCGTACTGTCCGCGCGCAGCGACCTGGGATTGGAAATTTTGTTAATCTCCATAAGGAACTCATACGGCACCTTGAATTTCTTGGCGATTGTGCTTAGCCGGTCACCCGACTTGACCTTGTAACTGCTGCAAAGCCGGTCCGTAGGAAAGATAGCCTTACTTAACAACCAGCTATCGGCAAGTGCGGAGAGCTGCTGCTTCGCGGTCTTTTGCTGCTTAGAGCTAAGGGGCATCAGCAGCGCCTCGCTCAACTTGTCACGAACTTCGATAATCCTGTCGGGCCTCGCTCTGATAAGCTCTATAGCTTCGGTAATAAGCCGGGCCGCCTCCCGGTTCGAGTCAATGTCCAGATTCGGCTCTACTTCTGAGACATTTGTGTCCACGACCACATTCGGCTCCGGTCGAGGCGAGATGACATTATTCACCTCCGGAACATTGAGCCCATTGGGCTCGACATAATTCTCACTTTCAGCTCCATTGAAAAGACCGGGGCCGTAAACAAG
>Ga0114922_10005160_pt1 | contig 12079 bp, 7 predicted proteins | sample AartaG_FD_100975 | JGI IMG/M metagenome (GOLD analysis project Ga0114922, IMG submission 100975) | Deep subsurface microbial communities from Aarhus Bay to uncover new lineages of life (NeLLi) - Aarhus_00045 metaG | ecosystem: Environmental > Aquatic > Marine > Oceanic > Sediment | place: Aarhus...
AAAAAGAAGACCCAGAAAGATTTAATGTTTCAACTTGAAGATTTCCTTACTTTCATAACTATATCTCCAGTTTCTCTCGATCCTTATGGAATCATTCCAAAATTTGATCATATTGTTGATGTAAGAGACAATAGGTTCAAAGAAGAAGTTGAGTTATTAGCTCCAAATGCCGATATAGTTAAGAGATCCAATTTGGAGAATTTAGTAGAAGTCACTATGGCAATTGACTTTATTTATAGACTAATTCGACACTACCTTATACTAGGGAAGAAATCAAAATCAATGATATTATTACTTCAGATATCCTACCAATTAGGACTAATTATGACTATGGCTAAAGCTTACTATCAAGCTGCTAAAGCTTTCTCAGAAGGAAGTCCTATTGGAGATGGACTTGGACCGCTAGTTGCTGCAAGTTTTATCAGGGCTGTATCAAATGATGATATTTCTGCTAATGAAGTTGAAAGAGATACAATTGTACAAGAATTAGAGTTTGAAGAAAGAACAATTTATATTGTTCGAGCTAAAGGTCCAGGTGGAACCGTTGGAAAACCAGGTAAAGCCATTAAGAATTTAATTGAACAATATGGAGATTCAATATCAAGGATAATTATGATTGACGCTGGTTTGAAACTTTCAGGGGATAAAACTGGCTCAATGGCAGTTGGAGTTGGAGCCGCTATAGGAGGTATTGGAATTGAAAAACATTATATTGAGGAATCAACAACAGGTAAAACAATTCCTATTGATGCCCTAATTTGCAAACAGTCATTAGAAGATGCTATTACCACAATGAAACGCCCCATAACTCAATCTGTTCCAAAATTCGTTGAAAAAATCAAGATGGCTATCAGAAAACGAACTCAAAAAGGGTCAAAAATTATTATTGCTGGTATTGGAAATACTATTGGAATTGGAGTTTAATTACTATTTGTTTTTTTAATATCATATCTTTTTTTTTTAAATTTATAAATTCATGTTTAAACTCGAAAAGTTAATTGTAATAATTAGTTTGTTTGAAAAATAGAAATAATTTTATAATTATAGGAATAAAATTAATTAATTGAATTTTTTAATTATTTGAAAATAGAAATAGTAAATTAAGAAAAAATTTGTATTGAGGTGTAAAAAAAATTTACGGTTATATGGGAAAGATTCTAAGAGTTGATTTAACAAATGGTAAAATCAGTGAAGAATTTCCTGATGAAGAGACATTAAAATTATATCTAGGTGGATCTGGTATAGCTACTAAATATATGATTGATGAAATACCAAAAGGTATCGATCCATTAGGTCCTGAAAATAAATTGATTTTTATGACAGGACCCTTAACAGGAACTCCTTCTCCTAGTACTGGAAGATATAGTGTGAATGCAAAATCTCCTCTTACTGGTGTTTGGGGTGAAGCAAATTCAGCTGGTTTTTGGGGTCGAGATCTTAAAAGATCAGGCTTTGATGGAATAATATTTGAAGGGATATCTCCAAAACCAGTATATCTTGTTACTGAAGATGGAAAGGCTGAACTTAGAGATGCTTCACATCTTTGGGGAAAAAATACTTCAGAAACAACAAGATTAATAAAAGAAGATCTTGGTAATAAGTTTAATATTGCTTGTATAGGAATTGCCGGTGAGAATCTAGTCAAATATGCTGCAGTTATGAATGATTGTGATAAACCAAACTATGGAAGAGCTGCAGGAAGATGTGGAATGGGTACTGTAATGGGTTCTAAAAAGCTGAAAGCTATAGCAGCTAAGGGTAATGCTAAAATCGAAGTGGCAAATCCCGAAGAATATAAAATAGAAGCTAAGCAGAGATATGATTGGGTTAATCAAAGTTTATTAAAGATGACGCTTGAAGTGTTTGGGACAGCTACTATGGTTGATTTAGTGAATATTAAGGGTGGTTTACCTACGAATAATTGGCAAACTGGTGTCTTTCCAGCAGCTGATAAAATTAATGGAACAGCTATTAATGAGACGATCCTAACGGGGAGAAAACCATGCTTTGCATGTCCAATAGCTTGTGGACGATTAGCTGAGATCAAAGAAGGAAAATATAAAAGTACTGGAGAAGGACCAGAATATGAAACACTTGGAGCTTTCGGGACGATGTGTGGTGTTGATAATTTAGAAGCAATTACCATGGCTCATTTCCTTTGTAATGAATATGGGCTTGATGTAATTTCCGCTGGAAACACAATTGGATTTGCTATGGAATGTTATGAAAAAGGAATATTGACAAAAGAGGATACAGGTGGTCTTGAGTTTAATTTTGGTAATGCAGATCTTATTGTAGACCTTGTTTCTATAATTAGCAAGAGAGAAGGAATTGGAGACTTACTAGCTGAAGGAACAAGAAATATGGCTCATAAGCTAGGAAGAGATTCAATTAGATTTGCTATGCAGGTAAAAGGTTTAGAGCTTCCCGCTTATGATAGTAGAGCTGCCAAAATCACTGGACTTGCTTATGCGACAGCAAATCGAGGGGGGTGTCATATTACAGCATATATCGAAGGTCCAGCCTTTTTAGCTATGCCATTTATGATAGTTGAGAATGCTACAGTAGGAGATTCTCTAACGGAAAATCCCGAAGATACTAAAGTAGTAAAAGATTTTGAAGACGCCTTTGGATTATTTGATGCGATTGGGGGATGTAAATTTATGGGAATGGTATTATCTTCTGAAGATTGGGCATCATTATTGTCAAAACTTCTTGGTTATGAGATTACTAAAGAAGATTTTGCTAAAATAGGAGAGAGACTTTACAATTTAGCAAGAATCTATAATGTAAGAGAAGGAATAACAAGAGCAGATGACACGTTACCTCCGCGCTTGCTGGAAGATCCCTTACCAGAAGGTCCTGCAAAAGGAATGACAGTTAATTTAGATCCTCTTCTTGATGCGTATTATGATTATCGAGGTTGGGATAAAGAAACTGGAAAACCAACAAAGGAGAAACTTAAAGAATTAGGATTAGATTGGACAATCAAAGAAATATATTAAAATAATAATATTTAATTTTTTTTAAAAAACGGGAGAAAATCATGACTGAAGAAAAAAAGCTAACATATGCCGATAAGCCATGGATAAAGAGTTATAAGCTTGGACCTTTCAAACTTGCAGAAACTATGGCACCTTTCCCTGAAATATCAGCGTATAAATTACTTGAGGATTCCGCAACAAACTTTCCTGATAGTAGAGCGATTAATTTTATGGATGAAGAGATAACTTACCAGGAATTAAAACTGCAAGTAGATAAATTTGCAACAGCATTATCGGATTTAGGGATAAAAAAGGGTGATACAGTAGCAACAATCCTTCCAAATTGTCCACAGTTCATCATTTGTGACTTCGCAATTTTACGCTTAGGTGCAATTCATGTTCCTCTTAGTATATTACATAAAGCTCCCGATTTAATATATGAATTAGGTGAATCTAAAGCTGAAACTGTGATTTGTTCGTATAGACGTATTGAACGAATCCATCAAATAAAAGATCAAACATCTGTTAAAACTATGATTTACACACCTGTTCCCATTTTCCCTGATTTTTCCTTACCCGAAATAAAAGAAACATATGGTGCGATTCGCTTTGAAGATTTAATAAATAAATATGATCCAAATCCCCCTGAAGTTGAAATAAACCCCAAAGAGGATCTTGCAGAATTACCTTTTACAGGAGGTACTACAGGTGTTCCAAAAGGTACTATGTTAACTCATTATAACGTGACAACTACTGTTATTCAGACTTTTCAGTGGTATACAAAACCATTGGAGGCAGGAATAAAGGGTAAAGCTTCTGCATTGGTATGTGTTCCATTATTTCATCAATATGGTCATATGATTGTATTCGCTGCTGTTTTAATGGGTATGGGTATGTTTTTAGTTGATCCAAGGGATATTAAAAGAATCTTAGAAATAATAAAGAAACATCGACCTTTTATGGTTTGTGCGGTTCCTACTCATTATATGCTATTTGCTGAGGGAGATATACCAAGAATGCCTATTTTTTATTATTCTGCTGCAGCTGCGCTTCCTTCTGAAGTTGCTGAAAAATTTGAAAAAAAAGCGGGTGTACCTATGGGTGAGGGTTATGGTATGACAGAATCATCTATAACACATATAAATATTTCTGCTCTTTCAAAAGTAACGGGATTTATGGCGGAAGTAAAAAGAGGTGTAGGAGTACCTGTACCCGATACTGATGTTAAACTTGTTGATCCAGAAACAGGTGAAGAGGTTCCATTTGGTGAAGCTGGAGAAATACTTGTTCGGGGACCACAACTGATGAAAGGTTATTGGCCTACTCCTGGTAAAGGAATAACTGAAGATGGATGGGTGTCAACTGGTGATATTGGAAAAATGGACGAGGATGGTTACTTCCATATAGTTGACCGAATTAAAGATATGATAAATGTATCCGGTATGAAAGTATATTCTAGAGTATTTGAAGACCTTTTATATGAACATCCCGCAGTTAACGAAGCAGCTATTATTGGTGTCCCAGACCCAGAACGTCTTGGAAGTGAAAGGGTAAAAGCCTTTATCCAACTAAATCCTGGATATAAAGGAACAACTACAGATGAAATTATTGAATACTGTAGAGAAAAATTTCCCCCCTATGCAGTACCGAAATCTATTGAGTTTAGAAAGACTTTACCTTTAACTCTAGCTATGAAAATTTTTAAGAGAAAGCTTAGAGATGAAGAAATCGCTAAAATGAAGGAACGGGGAGAAATTAAATAAATTTTATTCTTTTCTTTTACTTTTTTGATTAAAAAATAGATTACTTATAAAAATCAATTAAAATTTAAAATAAATAAAATATTCAAAGTTTTATTATAAAAAAATTGGAATGAATCTTATGTTATTTGGATCAAAAGAATGGGTTGACGCTTTTAGGAAAGCAATTAATGAAAATGAAAATTATAGAGACGCTGCTGGACCAGAGGGTTTTCCTCCCGATGGATGGGAAGGTGATTTTCTTTTTGTTGTTGAACCCTCTGGGAATTTAGACCACGAAATTCGCATGTTTGTAGGGCTTTACCATGGAGAATGTACTGACTGTAGAATAGTAGAAGAAGGAGAAGAAGTAGATGTAGAATATGAATATGCTGGTCCTTACGATGCTTGGGTGCAAATCGTAAAAAAAGAATTAGATCCTATTCGTGCCTTACTAGCAGGAAAAACTAAACTAAAGGGGGATATGGCTAAAGTTTTAAAAGCTACCAGAGCAGCACAAGAACTTGTAGTTTCTAGCACGATGGTAGATACAGAATTCTATTAAAAAAATATATATTTTTAATATTTTTTTTCTTTTAATTCAATCTTCAAACACACATAAAATTTAAGATGGATATCAATACTAGTAATTTATTCGAATTAACACATAAACAAGTGTTTTTTTTTGACTTAGATGGAACTATCTATTTAGGAAATAAACTTTTTAAGGGAGTTCTTGAATTAATTGAAGTTTTAAGGACTAAAAAGAAAAAATTTTTCTTCCTTTCAAACAATTCGAGTAAATCAACCGAAGATTACATCAAAAAATTAAATAAATTTGACCTAAACATTACTCGAAATAATCTTATTTTATCCCAACATCCTACCATAGAATACCTTAAAAAAAATGACTTTAAAAAAGTATTTTTATTAGGAACTCAATCTCTTAAAAACGAATTTAAGAAAGAGGGATTTGAATTAACTGAGGATAATCCTGAAATATTGGTCCTAGCATTTGATCAAGAATTAACTTATGAGCGATTAGAAAAAGCTGCTTATATCCTTCAGAAAGAGGAATTTCCATATATTGCTACTCATCTTGACAATAGATGCCCTACTGAGAATGGTTATATTCCAGATGCCGGAGGTATAGCTGCTCTTCTCTACAAAGCTACAGAAAGAATGCCAAAAGTGTTTGGTAAACCAAATAAAGAGATGCTTCTTTTTAAGTTAGATCAATTAAGTATTTCACCTAAAAATGCTGTAATGTTTGGAGACCGCCTTTATACTGATATAAAAATGGGAAGGGAGGCAGGAGTAACAACTTGTTGTGTATTATCTGGAGAAATAACAATAGAAATGATAAAAAATAGCATTTTTAAACCCGATTTCATTATAAATGGAATTTGGGTGCTTTTAGACGAATTCAACAAGACATAATTAAGAATTTCTGTTAATTATTTCTATTTTTCGAAAATTTTATTTCATTAAAGAAATTTCTAGAATAAAAAGTATTTTACAAGTCATCTACGTAAAATATAAAAATTAAAAGTGTTGTTTTTAACTTATCTAGTTTTGATGATTATAGATATGTTGGTATAGTAACATGACAACAACTGAAAACAAAAAATTTGTTTATGATTTTAGTGAAGGTAATAAAGATCTGAAGAATTTACTAGGCGGAAAGGGCGCCAACCTAGCTGAAATGACTAAGTTAGGACTTAATATTCCCCCAGGTTTTACAATAACAACTGAAGCGTGTTTACTCTATTTTGGGAATCCTGAAAAAATAATGAAAGAAATTAAGCCTGTTGTGATGGAATATTTAAAAACGTTGGAAAAAAACACAGGAAAGAAATTCGGAGATGAACAGAATCCTTTATTAGTAAGTGTTAGATCTGGAGCCCCAATGAGTATGCCAGGGATGATGGATACCGTACTCAATCTGGGGCTAAATGATCAAAGCGTTTTAGGTTTAGCGGAACAAACAGAAAATCCTCGTTTTGCTTATGATTCTTATCGTAGATTCATTCAAATGGCTGGTGATGTAATCATGGGAATTGGTGACGAGAAATTCGAGAGGATTTTGGATAAATATAAAAGAGCTCTTGGTCGAAATGCTCAAGATACAGATTTGGGTGTAAATGAATTACAAAAAATAATCGCTGATTATAAAGCATTATATGAAAAAGAAATTGGTGCACCATTTCCTCAAGATCCATATGAACAGCTTTTTCTTGCTATTGAAGCAGTCTTTAAATCATGGAATACTAGGAGAGCTATCACATATCGAAAAATCAACAGCATTCCAGATTTCGGTACTGCTGTTAATATTCAAACAATGGTATTTGGAAACAAAGGTTGGAATTCTGCTACTGGAGTTGCTTTTACTAGAGACCCTTCAACAGGGGAAAATATAAAATTTGGTGAGTATTTAGCAAATGCCCAAGGAGAAGATGTTGTTGCGGGGATAAGAACTCCTAAAAAATTGGAAGAAATGAGTGAGGAATTTCCTAAGATACACAAGGAATTACTAAAAACGATGGAGAATTTGGAAAAACATTATAGAGACATGCAAGATATTGAATTTACGATTGAAGATGGAAAATTAAATATTCTACAAACACGAAATGGGAAAAGAACACCTTCAGCAGCAGTTAAAATAGCTGTTGATATGGTTAAAGAAGGTCTAATCTCAAAAGAAGAGGCAATAATGAGTATCGATCCAAAAAAGGTTGCTAAATTATTATTTAAAAGTATTGATGAAAATTCAATTGTTCATGTTTTAGCTCATGGTATTAATGCTTCTCCAGGAGCGGTTTCTGGAATTGCTATCTTTGACTCTGACAGAGCGGAGGAATTAGTAAATCAAGGTGAAGAAGAAATTATCCTGGTACGCCCACAAACAAAACCTGAAGATGTACATGGGCTTTATGCTTCAAGTGGGGTCTTAACTCAATTTGGAGGAAAAACCTCACATGCAGCAGTAGTGGCTAGAGGAATGGGTAAACCTGCTGTCGTTGGTGCTCAAGATGTCGAAATCGATGAAGAAAATAAAGAATTTAGAGTTGCTGAAATGGTTGTACAAGAAGGCGACTGGATAACCATTGATGGAACAACTGGACGTATTATTGAAGGAAAAGTTCCATTGGTTGAGCCTGAAATAAAAGGAGAGTTCCTTGAATTGTTAGAGATAGCAAATCAGATGAAGACATTAGGTGTAAGGGCTAACGCAGATACTCCTATTGATGCAAAAAAAGCTTTAGAATTCGGTGCCGAGGGAATTGGGCTTTGCAGAACAGAGCATATGTTCATGGCTCAAGAAAGATTGCCCGTTGTGCAGAATATGATAATGGCAAGAACAACAGAAGAACGTCAAGATGCTCTTAATAAGATATTGCCAATGCAAAAAGGGGATTTTATGGAAATATTTAAAATCATGGAAGGAAAACCAGTAACCATCAGGTTATTAGATCCTCCATTACATGAGTTTTTACCTGAGTTATCTACAATGTTATTAGAAAGTCAAGAGCTTAAAATGACAAACGCATTATCGAGATCATTATTAGAAACAAGCCCGTTAGATGATGAAATTAAAAAAAAGAAAAAGGTTATCAGCCTAATCAGGTCACTCTCAGAGGAGAATCCCATGATGGGTTTAAGAGGTTGTAGATTAGGAATTGTATGGCCTGAAATCAATGAGATGCAAGTAAAGGCAATATTTCAGGCAGCTTGTGAACTGAAACTGAAAGGAATTGATGTTATACCAGAAGTAATGATTCCTCTTGTAGGGATGATATCTGAATTACAATTTGTTAAGTCACAGTTGATGGAAGTAGCTTTAGAAACGATTAAAAGTTATAATGTAGATTTAGAATATAAGTTTGGAACAATGATAGAAATTCCCAGAGCTGCCTTAACAGCCGATGAAATTGCTAGTGAAGCGGAATTCTTTTCTTTTGGTACAAATGATTTAACTCAAATGACATTTGGGTTCTCTCGAGACGATGCTGAGGGAAAATTCATTCCAATCTACTTAAATAAAGAAATTATGGAAAATAATCCCTTTGAGATACTAGACCAAAGTGGAGTAGGGAAATTAATGAAGATGGCGATAAAATTAGGTAAACAGACTCGCCCTGATTTGAAATTAGGAATCTGTGGAGAACATGGAGGTGAACCAAGCTCAATTAAATTTGCTCATTCCATTGGCTTAGATTATGTTTCCTGTTCCCCATTTAGAATCCCAGTTGCAAGAATAACAGCAGCTCAAGCTGCATTAGAACAACAGCAAAAATAAGAAACTCTTTTTACTTTTATTTAGTTTACTATTTTTTATTTTCTTATCTCTTTAATATTATAGCAATTATATATTGAAAGCACCAATAACATAAAACAAATACCAATTAAAATATCATTTATCTTAAATTATAATTTAAATAATAGTATATTATAAGTATTGTGCTAACCAAGTTAAAACCTTCAGTAAAAGAAACACTTATAATTTATGGGAGTGGATTGATAATAACCATTCTTTCAGTAATTTTTTTCTTTATTAGAGGTTATCCTTTAGTTACTACTGCTACTGAAACATTAAATATTCATACTCCTCCATTGTACATGATTCCAATCTTTCTTCCTTATGGGATTTTAATAGGCGAGGTAATTTGGCTTTGGAATGAACAAAAAGAGAGACATACTTACATTTTACTGTTTATTGAATGCATAATCGTTGGTATATTTTCTTTCATTCGATATATTATAAGCATTCCATTTAGCGGTCATGTAATTATATTACTTTTTTATTTATTTCATCAAGCAGTAAATAATAGATTTAACCATCCAATAAGATTTTTAATTGGAATAGTGGTTCTTGTTATAACAATTATCTTCAAAATTTATCTGTGGAACGATTCAATTACTTTTTTATTAGGTGTTTTATTAGGAATCACTCTATGGCTTCCAGGATTTATATATAGACTAAGAATATTTAGAAAAGAATAATTTAAATTCACACCCTGAATACAGATATTGTTATCTACCATCAATTTCACTGGTTAATGTGCATTTCTAAAATCCATAAAGGTTATATCAATCAAATAATTTACTAATTCATTATATATTTAGTGAGTGATGATATGTCTTTAACTTTAGATGAAAAAATTACTTTATTAAAAGAAGTTGGGGAAGAAATAATTGATTTAGATGAATTAAGAGAACTGATCCAATGGAAAGTTGAACATAACAAAAAAATTTATGCTTATGATGGATTTGAGCCCTCTGGAAATATACATATAGCTCAAGGTCTTTTACGAGCTATTAATGTAAACAAAATAACAAAAACAGGAATTCGATTCAAATTTCTAGTTGCTGATTGGCACGCAGCGGCAAATAAGAAATTTGGAGGTAATTTAGATGTTATAAAAAAAGTTGGAGATTTCTTCATAGAACTTTGGAAAGTATGTGGAATGGATTTAAGTAAAATAGAATTTATTTATGCTTCAGATCTTGTAAAAGAAGATAAATATTGGGAATTAGTGCTCAAAATTGGAATAGAAACAACTTTAAAAAGAGTAAAACGATGTACTCAAATAATGGGAAGAAGTGAATCTGATAAACTTTATGCCTCACAAATTCTATATCCATTGATGCAATGCGCTGATATTTTTTATCTTCCCGCTGATATTTGCCAACTTGGTTTAGATCAAAGAAAGGTAAATATGTTGGCAAGAGAGGTTGCTAAAAAGCTAAATAAACCTAAACCAGTTGCAATTCACCATCATATGTTAATGGGGTTATATAAACCGCCCTCTACAGATTTAACTGGTGTGGATAGGACAATACAAATTAAAATGTCCAAATCTGATCCTGATTCATCAATATTTATGTTAGATTCTCCTGGTGATGTAAAACGTAAGCTAAATAAGGCATATTGTCCCCCTAAGCAGATTAAGGAAAATCCCGTTTTAGAATATTGTAAGTATATCATATTTGAACTTGTAGATATAGTTGAAATTGAACGACCTGAAAAATACGGTGGGAATATTAAATATACCTCTTTTGAGGAATTGAAAAAAGATTATGCCGAAGGTAAGTTGAATCCTCCTGACTTAAAACCTGCTGTAGTTAAATATATTAACCAATTTCTATCTCCTGTTATAAACCATTTTGAAAATGACAATCACGCTAAAAAATTATATCAATTTGTTCAAAAAGAATATAGAAAATATAAAGAAATTTAAATGAGAAGTCTAAGAAACTGGTATAACATTGTCAAATAAAGAAATAATTGATTTGTTTTTAAACCCAAAATCTGTAGCTATAATTGGTGCGTCAAAAAATCTAACAAAAGGCGGACACCGCATTGTAGACAATCTTGTTACAAATAATTTTAAAGGGAAAATTTATCCTATAAATCCTAACTCCGAAGGAGACTTATTTGGTTTAGAATTCAAGAAATCCGTTTTAGATATCGAAGAAGAAGTAGATCTTGCTGTATTTTATGTTCCAAATCTAAAAATTCCAAGTATATTAGAAGAATGCATTCAAAAAGGAATTAAAGGTGCTATTATTGAAGCTTCTGGATTTGAAGAAGTAGGTGAGAAAGGACTTGAGTTACGAGACCAAATTCTCAAAATTACAGATAATTTTTCAAAAATCCGTATTTTAGGACCTAATTGTATGGGGCTTACTCGGATTGATGGAGATAGCGATTCAAAAGACATTAAAAAAGGTGGATTTTTCACTAGTTTTGCTGTCTTTCACAAATATAAGAGTGGAAATATTGCTATAATTAGTCAGTCGGGGATGTTGAATGGTGGATATTTGATGTATATGATGGAGAAATATCCAGATTTGGGTATTAGATATTCCTGTTCAATTGGAAATAAAATGGATTTAAGCGAAATTGAATTTTTAGAATATTTTTTAGAAGACCCTTCGGTTAATGTTATTGCTATATATCTTGAATCATTTAAGGATCCAAGAAAATTTATCGAATTGTGTAGGAAAACGAGAGAAAAACCTAACAAAGCAATAATTCTTGTCAAAGGAGGGTTAACTCCACAAGGTCAAAAAGCTACTTTAAGTCATACAGGTGCGTTAGCAGAGAACTCTCAATTAATTAACGCGATCATAATACAATCTGGTGTAATTCAAGCAAAAAACTTCCATGAACTATTTCAATTTGCCCGAACTTTTTCAATGATGTATACTGAAAACAAAATTATGCCAAAACAAGGGAATATTTCTTTAATTACTGGATCAGGTGGTGCTGGTACAATAGTTGCCGATATTACTGCTGAGTATGGTTTGAAATTCCCTATTTTTGGAGATAAAGTATATTATAAACTAGTT
>Ga0114922_10005161_pt1 | contig 12078 bp, 6 predicted proteins | sample AartaG_FD_100975 | JGI IMG/M metagenome (GOLD analysis project Ga0114922, IMG submission 100975) | Deep subsurface microbial communities from Aarhus Bay to uncover new lineages of life (NeLLi) - Aarhus_00045 metaG | ecosystem: Environmental > Aquatic > Marine > Oceanic > Sediment | place: Aarhus...
GCACGTGCATCATCAAAGGATTCTCCGTGGCCCACGGGGCGACGCTGCGGTACATGCGCTTCTGGGCCAAGGCGTTGCGTTCGCGGTCGTAGCTGTCGAAGGGGAGCACGAAGGCATGGAACGACTCGAAGGTTTCCCCCGGGGCGAGGGCCTGGGCCGGGCCCAACTCGGGCCGCACTTCGAGCAGGCAGGGGCTCAAGCGCAGGTAGTTCACTTGCGTGGCATAGTCCGGATCGCGCACCCAGTGCACGCTGAATCGGCAGCTGTCGCGGCTGTCCATGCCGTTGAAGGCGTAGTCGGTCTCGACGTGCACGTTGGGCGTTTGGAAAGGGCGGCCGCCCGATTCCACATGGGCACCGTATTCCACGGCGGCGAGGATCTCGCTTGTGAACCGGTTGAGCATAATGGGCGCGCCGCCGTCGTTGCGCAGGGTGATCCACTTACTCATCACCGGCACACCGTCGTAGAGTTCGTAGTGTACGGAAAGCGTTACGGGCGGCGCAGTGGCCTTCTGCGAGGCGAGGACGGCTTCGGGCATTCGGTAGTCCATGCGCAGATAGACGCCCTTCGGCGGCCACACGGCATCCGGCGAATGATGGCGCACTTGTTTCCAGGCCATCCGCTCTCGCGGCTCGCCCACTTCGAATCCGGTGAACGCGAACGCAGCCGGGTCGGCCTCGAGGTCGTCCAGCCATTCAGGCGACAGAAACGCATAGTTGGGTTGGCCCTTGAGCCCGCCAACGTCGTAGGACACCTCGTCGATCTCGACCATGGCTTCCGGCTTCACCCCGCGCAGGATGGCTTGCCCCGTCGTGAGATTGTCGAAGCCGACCGTCGCGGCGTTTGGCGCAAGCCGAAAGGTCCGGCTGATCAGCCCGTTCGCCAACACGAGTTCGTCCGAATGGCCGGTTCGGTACACGGCGGCTTCTTGATCCGGCGCGTGCACCAGCCAATCGCCGTCGTAGGCGACGGCGTCTTGGTCGTAGAGCGGCAAATCGTTGAGATTGTCGGCCTGTGCGGTCATGGTTGTCGCCGAGAATAGGGCGGCCACGGCCAGCACGACAAGTTCCTTACACCGTTGAATCTGTTCTGGATGCATGGATGCATTTCCTTCTTCATGTTCGGCTACCCTCAAAACACCCCATCAGTCGGTGAGCGTGACGGTGGCCGTCCCGCCCTCGGCAATGGCCTCCTTCACCACTGGTTGTCCATGCTTCGATACCGTAACGACAAGCCCCTCGGCCCCACGTGCAACAGACAGGTCGAAGACCTGGCCGAAGGCGTGTATCTTCTCGAGGGCCATGGCATCCCATCCGTTCGGCAGGCGGGGAGTAACTGTGAAGGCGCACAGTCCCACGGGACGTATCCCGAACAATCCTTCCGTCACCACGCGGCAGTACAGCGCGCTTTCCGCGGAGAGATGCCGTTTGTTGCCTTCCGGGTAGGCCTCGACGGGATAGGGCACGTGGTCGCCCAGCAAGCGGCGCCGGGAATAGGCTTTGAAGTAGGGTAGGCACCGTTCGGTCGCACCGGCTGCAAACATGCCGCGCATCCCGTACAAGGTGGATCGGTCCCAGAAGGTTCTGTCGCCCGCCTGGCTTGCCAACCCATCGTCGGTCCACAGCCGTGGCGAAAACAAGGCGTCGATCGTGCCCTCCGCCCGGTCGAATATGCCCACAGTCAGGGGAATGCAAATCCACGCGCGAAGCACCTCATTGCCGTCGTAATACTGGTAGGTGGGATATCCTTCAACGCTGGCGCCGAAATGAGTTTCCATGGCTGCCCGCAAGGTCTTGGCTTGGTGCCGGTACCGTTCCGCCACGCCCGATCCCTTGCCCAGTTCCTCCGCCAGGTAGGCGGCGGAGAGCAGCCCGTCGTAATACAGCGATGACGTGCAGAGGTTGGCGTCCCCTGAGGGAAAACGGTTCTCCAATTCGTCCGAATCCGAAGCGACCACGCCTTCTTTGGTCAGCTTCCGACTACAGAATTCCAGACACCATGCAATGAGAGGCCAGAGCTCTTCCGCCGTCTTGCGGTCGCCATGCGCCAACGCGAACCGGCTAGCGCCGTAAGCGATCATGGCGCCGTCCCCGCGATCACCGGCCCCATGCCAGATGTCCACGCCTTCAGCGATAATCGAGCTGGGAATGGGTTCGTACGCGTCGTTCATGAACCGGGCAAAGTGGCGAAACGAGTTGAGGGCCGACTCGCTTCCACCGGCGTCGCCCAGATACGCGAAAAACGGATTGGCGTACTCGGCCTGGTCATTAGCCCAGATGGCCGCGTAGTAACGGCCGCCTCCCGGGCCATGCATCAGTCCGCCGCGCGTGGCGAAGATGCTTTCGGCCGCGCGGACTTTCGCGAAGGCGAACGCGCGTTCCAACACGGGATCCGGGCACGTGAATATCAGCTTGTCCCAGAGGGCGGCAACGTAGTCGCGCCGCGCCTGCTCCTCGGCCACGGGGTCCAGTTTCACGGGGGCTTCCTCAGCCGTGCGGCCGGTGATGACCACGCTGAAAGCCACACTGTCGCCGGGGGCCAGTTTCGTCTTGCCCGGATTCATGCAGAACGCATCCAGCGCATACGCGCCGTAAACACCCCTGCGCGTGTCGGTCACTTTCTGCTTGTTCAATGCGCCTATTGAGACTCTGTGCCGCGTGCCGCCGGTATTGCGTATCACACAGTTCTCAATGACGGCGGGTTGGGTTGTTGACGGGAAAATCGTCCGGGTCAGTTCCAGCTCATCGCTGAGATGGCTTACGATGGTCATCCGGCCGGCATGACCAATCGTCTGTACGCGACCCGTTCCCGCTTTCTTGCCGTCTATATGGATTTCCGGGAACACGCTGTTCCGGTAGTCCCTGGCCAGACTGGCATGGGTGTTGTTGGGAATGGTACGCAACATGGGCCAGACGACATGTTTATTGACGCGGCAGCTCCTCGTCTTGCCGATCTGATACTCAACGATGACCGAGACCTGCCGCCCGCTCATTTCGATATGATCGTTGTGCTCCGGACTCTTGTCGCTGCTGACGTCCCAGACAATGCCGCCGTCCGGTTCGATACGCCACCGGTCCGCCTGTTGCCCCGTAGGATTCTGGGCATGTGCAGCCACCAGGGACGCTCCCATCAACAAGCCACTCAACCCCATCGTCTGTACAAATCGCATGTCTTCTCTCCTCGGCAGCTTCTTCTCAGTCTGGAGGAAACGCTGGTTGAGAGGTGCGGCATCCGGTGGGGGCGATTATTCGCAGTGGTCATGGCCGCCTCTCTCACACCTCTGTGGGAACGACAAACGGTTTGCGGTACTTTCTCGTGAGGAGTCTGGTCGCTTTCCTATTCTCGACGAATCGTTCCGCCTCGGGATCGAACTCGAGCTTGGGACCCAATCGGAAGGTGGCTTCCTCGGGTTTCACGCCGAGCGCCTCCGTGTTCGCCAGAACGGTCTGCATGCTGTCGCTCACGATGTCGTTTTCCGTGAAGACCTGCGGACGCTCCTCGAAGGGGACTTCCTCGCCCAGCCGATAGGAGATGTTGCCCAGGTGGCAGAGGGCGCTCGAGTAATGGCCTTTCAGGATATCGGCGTTCAGCTCCTCTTGCTTGCGGTTCCGGACGCAGTCGATGAAGTTCCCGAATGGCCCATTGGGGTAGACGTGGTGGTCCACCTCGATGAGTGGCTCGGCCTTGTCGCTCCCCCTGGGAAAGAACTCACCGTTCTTGATAGCGCCTTCTTCCAGGTAGAACTCGACAGTCACTTTGTTGGGGTATCTATCCTTCAAGCGGTTGTCCACCAGGCCGCGCGTCTCGAAGACGAGCAGCGATTCGCCGTAGTCGAACACGGAAAGCTCCATGTTGGGGGTCTCGCCCTGATCCGAGAAATCACGGCCGTTGACCCAGCGCCCTCCCATGCTGACCACGCTCTTGGGCAGGGTGGCGTCTTTGATCGCCCAACGAGCGATATCCATCTCATGGACGCCCTGGTTGCCGATGTCGCCGTTGCCCGTGTCCCAGAACCAGTGCCAGTTGTAGTGGACCAGATTGCCGTGGTAGGGCTGCTTTGGAGCCGGCCCGAGCCAGAGATCGAAATGCAGGTGCTCTGGTGGGTCTTGGATCCGCCTGCGGCCGATGCTCCACCGCGGCTTGCAGCAGTATCCTTTGGAAACGAGCAGCTTCCCATACGTGCCGCTCTGAACGGCGGCTATCTGCTTCGCCCAGTAGTCGCCGGAACGATTCTGCGTACCGTGCTGGACAATCCGGTTGTACTTCCTGGCGGCCTCGACGCACTTGCGCCCCTCGAAGACGTTGTGGCTGCACGGCTTCTCCACGTAGACGTCCTTGCCCGCCTGGCAGGCCCAGACCGTCACGAGCGAATGCCAATGGTTGGGTGTGGCGATGCTGATTGCGTCGATCTCAGTGCTCTCGAGCAGCTTCCTCACATCGGTGTACTTCTCGACTCTGATGTTCTGCTTGTCCAACTCGGCCGCTTTGCTGTTGAGGACGCGCTCGTCCACGTCGCAGAGCGCCACCAAGCGGACGCCGTCCATGCCGACCCAGTTCTTGATGTGTGACCCGCCCTGACTGTGAAATCCCACGACGGCCACGCGGATGTCATCGTTGGCCCCGTGGACTTTGGCGAACGGCAGCCCCGCGGCCACCCATCCAGCGCCCACGGCCGAAGTCTTGATGAATGCTCTCCTCGTGATCGGTTTCATAACTCGTCTCCTTTCTTCTCCACCTTGAGATGGACGTTGGCCCGGGGCAATCCGTCCGCGCTCAGGGACAGTTCCACTTTGCCAGGTTCCGTGCCTGATTGTACATACAGAAGCAGCCTGCCTCGAAAGGCCTTCCTCCGGTTGCTCTTGTAGTCCTCGTGACTCCGGGCATCCCCGCTCTCCATGCCGATCAGCCGGGCAGGCCCCTTGGTTACGCAGGTGATCTCATGTCGGGCGTCCTCAACCCGGACGCCGTTCGAGTCGACGATCCTCACCTCGATATGTGCCACGTCTCTGCCGTTTCCCGAGAGAGTCTCTCTGTCCTGCGTGAGAAGGAATCGGTATGGCTCGCCGGGAGCCTGCCACGAGGCCGAACAGACCACTGCCCCTCGCCTCTTGCCCAAAGCCGAGAAGACACCTTCCTCGGAGGAAACCCGCCAGCGAAGAACGCGGGTAGCACTGCCCGATAGCCGTTTCTCCCCCAGCGACTCCCCATCCTGTAGTAGCTCTACGCTGTCGCAGTTCGTATAGCAGACCATCGTCGGTTTCGCTTCGGACCCTTTGCCCGGTTCGAGGACCAAATGCGCCATCGGCGTGTCGGTCCAAAGGCTCTGCCAGAAATGGGCAGCCGGCTTCTTGAAGCCCGCCAGGTCGAGAAGACCTGCCCTGCTGTTTCGCCAGGGCCAGGCCCCTGCTTCGCCCAGGAAATCTATCCCGGTCCAGAGATGGAGGCCGGCGACGAAATCGTTGTTCTCCACAGCCAGCCACGCCTTTAATCCCTTCCCATTCTCGCTCCCATAGATCACCCGCCCGGGATACTCGAAATGATCTTTCTCGTAGAGGTCCTCGTGGTAGTTGTAGCCCACCACGTCCAGACAGTCCGCGAACAAAGCCGTCTCCGGACTCGCCAACGCCGCGGTTACCGGCCGCGATGTATCCAGAGATTTCACGATGGCCACCAGTCGCTTCGCCATGGGCACCAACGCCTCTGCGTTGGGTGGATGGGGATCGTTCGGGTAGTCAATCTCATTGCCGATGCTCCACATAATGATGGACGGATGGTTCCGGTCGCGGAGGACCACCTCCCGCAGATCCCGCTCGGACCATTCCTTGAAATGGTCCCCGTATCCTTTTAGGCTCGGGATCCCTTTATTCCAGCCTTTGACCCATTTTCTCTTGCAGCCGTCCCACTCGTCGAACGCTTCATCCATGACCAGAAAGCCCATGGCATCACAGAGATCCAACAGGTTGGACGCCGGCGGATTGTGGCTCATCCTGATGGTATTGCATCCCAGTTCCTTGAAGATGCTCAGGCGTCTCTCCCAAACCTGAATAGGCACCGCCGCGCCCAGGGCGCCCGCGTCGTGGTGGATGCACAAGCCCTTCAGCTTCATGGACTCGCCATTGAGAAAGAACCCTGTGTCCGGGTCAAAGTCGAAGCGCCGAATGCCGAACGACGTGCAGTCGTCATCCATGACCCCATTCTCTGTCTTGATCTCCGTGTAGAGTCCGTAGAGGTGAGGATGGTCGGGGGACCACAGGAGAGGATTCGAAAGGTCGATGGACTGCGTTATCTCGATTTCGCCGCCGGCCGACACGGTGAGGTCGTTCTCAACCGTTGCGAGACACCCGCCGTCAGAACCGAAGACCGAGTTCACCAGAACAACGTCCCGGTCCGCCTTGTCCTGGTTGACCACGGTCGTCCTGATCTCAACGCCGGCACGGTCCTCTGCGACATGGGGTGTGGTGACGAAGATTCCGTGGCGCTTGACGTGGATCTCGTTCGTCAACACCAAGTGGACGTTTCTGTAAATGCCCGAACCGGTATACCACCGGGAGTCTGCATAGTCCGAGTGGTCCACCCTGACGGCGATCACGTTCGGTGCGCCGCCTCTCTTGAGATGGGGTGTCAGGCCGTAGCCAAAGGACGCGTAGCCGTAGGGTCTCTTGCCCAAGGAGATCCCGTTGCACCAGACCTCGCTGTGGTTGTAGACGCCGTCAAACTCGATGCGGACCATGCGGCCTGCAAAGGCATCGTCGAGCCGGAACGTCTTTCTGTACCAACCTATTCCTCCGGGCAGATACCCTGTACCGCTGGCCAAATCGGCCCGAAAGGGGCCCTCGACGCTCCAGTCGTGCGGAAGGTCGAGTTTCCGCCAATCACCATCATCGAAATCACCTTCGTGGGCGCCAGCCACATCCTCTTTGATGAACCGCCATCCAGCGTTGAAGTCCAGTTCCACCCGAACCGACAGAGCACGTTTTCCTGAGACCATCATCTCCTCCTTGCCTTCAGCATCGACGTCGGCAACCAGGATCGGCACGGCCGATGCGACGGCCAACAGGCAGACAAGAGAAACTGCCAGGAGAACCGTGTGAGTGCGTTTCACCATCGCACCTCCTTGTCGTGAACTGAACGGGCTTCATCGCGGTTCCATGCGCACGACATCTTCCGCGCGCGACGCCGGGGTGACGGTCAGAGGTTCGAGCGCTCCGTCGCGGTACGCGCCCTCAACAGTCGTGTTGTACGGTGCGTGCAGTTTGAACTCGACGTCCCAATCCTTCGGCCAGGCGGGAAACACGATGATCTTCTTGCCGTCCGTCTGCATCAGCATCTGTTGGAGAGCGATCATCGTAACGCTCCCGTGATCCTGGTCGGGAACCCAGTCGAAATTCGGGCCCCAGAACGCGGGGAACCGGCTCCCGTCGTGCTTGGTTTTGAAGTTCCTCGTGACCATGCGCGCCGCGTCGCCGGCCAGACCGAGCATCGCTGCCTGGATCGCGGTCTGTTGCCAGCCGCCCGTGCCCTTGTGGATGCGCTGGCGGTACGTGTGCCGGGCCAGGTCGAGCCGGTCCTTGCCGACACCGAACAGGCGATACGGAAATATCGCGTAAAGTTCGGGGTTCTCGCTGTTGTGTTTAGGTCCTATTTCTCCGGCGGGCGACAACACCGTGTGGTCGCGGACACGTCGCGTTGGAACCGGCGGCAGCTCGGCCTGCATCGCGCGCCACGCCACACGTTGCGTGTCCGTCGTGATGGTGTCGGGCAACTCGAGGAGAGTATCCAGCACGGATCCCAGGCCCGCAATCTCCGGCGCCGGGTTCACGGAATCCCAGTACGTCTCGAGGGCCTGCGCAGGCTCAAACCGAATCCGGCCGTCTTCGTCCCGCGGGTAGTGGCGGTTGTAGAACGTGAGAATCTCGCCGGCGAACGGAAGCAGGGTAGACTTCAGAAACTGTTCGTCACGGGTGAGGGCATAATAGTCGAGCATTATCGCGACCAGCTCGATCCCGCCCTGCCATTCGTAACGGATGTAGCGGTTCTGCGTGAGGCCGTCGGGCATGGCAGTACGATCCCATCCGTAGTTCTCGTTCGTATACGTGCCCCAGAAATACATCGTCTCGGGATAGAACGCCCCGTCGTGGTTGTAGTAGGTGCGCGTACGCGCTTTGGCGAGAGGCAACGCGTCCATATACATCCGAAACAACGGTTGCATCAGGTCGAAGTCGCCGCTCGAGAGCATGCTCCAGTACGGCAGGCGCGTGTTCTGCCACCAGAACGGTCCGCCCCAACTTCGATAGTCGGCGTCGAGCCCGGCCGGCTTGTCGCCGATCGGTCCGGCAAGGTCGACGGTGAAGATCGACCCGTTGAACTTGATAGGTTGCGCGCCGCGACCGCCGCAGGCGTTGATGAACCGCTGAAGCGCGTAACCCTGCGCGACCGCCTCGGCGTCCTCGCTGCCGCTGACATCGATCCAGCTCCGCGCCCAGAACGCGTTCCACCAGTCGCAATGGGCCGCAAGGCGATCCGCTTTGTCGATAGAGTCGATTCGCGAGACCTGCTCTTCGAGCCGGCTCAACCACTGTTCGGCTGTCTCGGTCTGAGCCGTCAACGGATAGATCGATATCTCGAAGCCGGTCCCGGGTTCAGCCGATTCAAGCGTTGTCTCGCCCGCGTTGATCAGGCCCAAACCCTTGATTGTCGCGCCAAACGTGCGGTGCAGCAGCGGATCTTTCATCGTGTTCGTGAGGCCGCTCAACCCTTGCAGCTTCAGGTTGTCGGCCCAGATCGATCGCTCGTTGCGGTGGTACCAGACGATGCGTCCCTCCTGGCCGGCAACAATGACGTCAGGCTCGACGAAGACCGGCGTGGGGTCGCCGTGCAGCCCGTACGCCGAGAATACTTCTATGTCGGAGAGCCTCCGCCGTTCCGTGCGCCACGTCTCGAGGTCGGCTCGCAGTCGGAACGGTCGCTCGCTTTGGGCGTCGACATGTATCGCCGGATGGTTCGCATCAACCCAGACCCGCAGAGAGACGGCTCGGTCGCCCGCACCGGCCTCGATGGCGATCTCGCCGTCGCGCAGACGCAACTCCTGTTTGAACGGGCTGCCTTCTGCGAACGGATTCGGTTCGAGACGAAGACGGACGCGGCCGAGCTTCAGCAGCCGGCAGTTCTCGCTCCACGCGTCGGTCTTGCTGATATAGAACACCAAGCCCCCGTTCTCTTCGATCCACACGTTCAGCCCTATGTCGCCGTTGCCGATAGGCATCGAGCCCCACGAGTTCCGGCTCGGCGAATCCCAGAGAACGTTGTACCGGTCCGCACGACCGGCCGCGCCGGCAACCGGCACGAGAGAGGACACGAGAAGCGCTAGCAATAGTGCAAACAGAACCTTGGCCATCTGATCAACTCCTGTCGTCGAAAACGCCGAGGGTTTGCGCCCTTCGCAGGACGCACCTTGTACCACGCGCCCCCGATTCTATCACCGGCTCCATCGCGGATCAATTATCCGGTTTCGTCTGTCGAGAAAATCGTGGTCTGTCCGGGCGTCGATTCTAGCCCAGGCGAAGGCTCGAACAAACGGCCCGCAAATGCGTGGAATCATGTATGCAGGCACAACAGTCCGAACGCAGTCTCTTTCCGGATATCCCCGTAACACCCCTCGGTGCGGTTGCAGTTTGACCAAAGCGGCGGGTATACTCGCAACGGCATAGATCGGACTAGTTCGGAAGATCTGGACCGACTATTCGTTCGTAGCTGAATCTACCAGGAGGAACGGAAGATGAACTCTCGTCTTGTTATGGCAGCCTGTCTGTTGGCTTGTTCTTTCGCGTTCGTGCAGACGATCCACTCACAGGGCGGAGGAGCCATCATCATCGACCATACGTGCGCAGACCTTTCTGCGGTGCCCCAGCAATGGGTGGAACAAACCAGGACGGACCTGCACATTGCTTACGGGCACACGTCCCACGGTAGCCAGTTGACCACCGGCATGACGGGACTGGTCGGATTCGAAGGCATTCTCTACGGCTGGAACAACGGCGGGACGGGCGGCGCGCTCGATCTGCATGACTACTTCATGTCAGGCGATCTTGGCAATCCCGACAGAGTGACGTGGGCGTCGAGGACGCGAACGTATCTGGACAATCCCGCCAACTCGGATGTCAACGTCGTCATCTGGTCCTGGTGCGGGCAAGTGAGCAGCGCTACCGAGACGGATATCAACACGTACCTCTCTCTCATGAACGGTCTCGAGACGGACTATCCGGACGTGAAGTTTGTCTATATGACGGGGCATTTGGACGGGAGCGGGCTCACGGGCAACCTCCATATCCGCAACAACCAGATAAGGGAGTATTGCACGGCGAATGGAAAGATTCTCTACGATTTTGCCGACATAGAAACGTATGACCCGGACGGCACGTACTTCGGCGACAAGATCCCTAACGACGCGTGTGCCTACGATACCGACGCCAACGGAACGAGAGACGGCAACTGGGCGATCGAGTGGCAGAACAGTCATACAGAAGGTGTTGACTGGTACAACTGCAGTTCCGCGCACAGCCAGCCGTTGAACGCGAATCTCAAAGCGTACGCCGCGTGGTGGTTGTGGGCACGGCTCGCAGGGTGGCCCGGACCCGACGAGGCACCTGCAACGCCCGTGGCGGTTTGGCCGATAGCCCTGGCACTGCTCGGCGCGGCGGTTGTGTCCCTGCGCCGAAGCGGCAGATAGTCAAGCCGGAGAGAGGTGCCGATCATTCCTCGAAGCCTGTCCTCACACATTCTGGTTGCATTGATCAGGCTGCTGAATGCTGATACACTGAGCAAGCGGACGTTAGCACGTCTCATTCACGTCCGTCATAGTCGTTGGGGACGAGGACAGCATCAGAAGGGAGAACGACCATGAGCGAAGGACAGATGACCGGAGGCCGGCCGCCTGAACAACCACGAACGCCGCCGCCAACATGGCAACCTCAACAACCGCCTCCGGTACCGCAAAAGAAGTCGGGTATGGCAGTGGCCAGCATGGTGCTGGGCATTCTGTCGTTTGCGTGTCTCGGTCCCATTTGTGCCATCCCCGGCATTATCACAGGGCACATCGCGCTGGCCAGGATAGGACGCGACCGGAACGCCACGGGCGGGAGCGGCATGGCAATAGCAGGGCTGGTCTTGGGCTACCTCAACTTAGTGATTTTCATTTTCATCCTTCCCATATTTGCGGCGATAATGCTGCCTGCCATGGCTCGCGCTCGCGAGGCGGCGCGGAGAGCTTCCTGCCAAAACAACATGAAACAGGTGGGGTTAGTCTGCAAGATGTTTGCAAACGAAAATGACGGGCGGTTTCCTGAGCTATCCCCGGAGGCGGGCCGGCTTATGTTCATCAACCAAGGGACCCGCCAGGAGCATCCTCTGTTTCCGGAGTATCTCCCGGACATGTCGCCACTTGTTTGCCCAAGCGATATCGATGCAGGCATCCTGAAAGACAATAGTGCGCTTTCCGACCCGAGCCTTCTCATGGACGACCACAGCTACTTCTACCTAGGATATGTGGTCAGGAACGATGCGGAAGTCGAAGCCTTTGCCGACGCCTACGAGCAGCATGTCTCAAGTGGGAACACGTTTGACCGGGATCTGGACGCGCCCGCGGGAACAGGCACCGGCGGGAGCGACAAGATCTACCGGTTGCGCGAAGATATCGAGAGATCTGTCCGTGGTGACGCCGATACAGGGCTAGTCCAGGCTGCGATTCCCGTCCTCATAGAACGTCCCGAACACCACCTCCCGGGGGGCGGCAACGTGCTGTACATGGACGGGCACGTCGAGTTTCTAAGGTATCCGAGCAAGTGGCCTATGACGGAGAGGACTATCGGCATCCTCGAGTCGCTGGACGGACTTTAGACCTTCAGGCAAGTCGACGAGACTCCGACCGCCGGTCGAACAGGACTGCCACCGGTCATGGGGTGGCGGATCTGCCAGGAGGCACTGCAAAAAGGAGGAGCGACCATGGCAGTTGCAGTCGAGAAAGACGGCCCGGTAACCACTGTCATTCTTAGCCGGCCGGAGGTGCGCAATGCGGTCGATCGC
>Ga0114922_10005162_pt1 | contig 12077 bp, 12 predicted proteins | sample AartaG_FD_100975 | JGI IMG/M metagenome (GOLD analysis project Ga0114922, IMG submission 100975) | Deep subsurface microbial communities from Aarhus Bay to uncover new lineages of life (NeLLi) - Aarhus_00045 metaG | ecosystem: Environmental > Aquatic > Marine > Oceanic > Sediment | place...
CGCGAGGAGCAGCGCGGCCAATGGCAGCAGGCTACCGGCTCGCATTGTGGTGCTCAGAGTGCGGAGGTGTCTTGCCTTCGACGACCAGCATCCAGCCGCCGCAGTGCTGCCAGTCGCGCTCGAAGTCAGGGCCAGCGACACGCTGTTCCCGGCGCTCGCCGGCATCGAGCAGCCAGACGGGCGGGTCGTCCTCGTAGCCGCGAACGACGACGAAGTGGTTACGGTCGGCGAGGCGACCCCTCTTCCGCAGCAGGCAGATTGCCGGACGGTCACGGGCAATGGCGCGCTTGAGGAGGTCGGCTGAGGCGGTTCTCGCCCATGCGCGGCAGCCTCGCTTGCGGGCCCAAAGCAGGAGGTCGAGAGTAAGGGCGCCGCGGTAGTGAGGAAGGTGGATGTCGTCCGCGATCTGCTGGGCGTTCACGTCCTCGCCGTGATACTGGAGGACGGCCGCCAAAGCGGCCGGTCCGCACCAGTCGCGATGGGGCTCTGCGAAGGGGACGCCGTGGATGCGGTATGCTGCCGGGATGGTCGGGCGGGCGCTCTGCGGGGGACTCTCACTTCGCACAAGGCCGGCCGCAGCGGCAACAGCGATTATCCAAAGCAGTGGCTGACATATGGCTTGCACCGGTGCTCACCCGCGCTGTCCAAGAACTCATCTGGCTCCCAGGATGGTCCAGCAGCCTCTCTCGTGGTATTCTCTCCCCTCGTGCATACCCCTTTGCGGAGAGGCCGTCCTGTCCAAAAACTCATCCGGTCGCCAGAGTGCCCTCACGGTGTTCTCACGGGCAACTGACCACTGCACGCGGCCGCAGACGATTTGTGATATGGTACCCGGCGCTGTCCAGAAACTCATCTGGCACCCAGGATGCTCGCACGGTCTCTCTCGTGGTATTCTCTCCCCTCGTGCATACCCCTGGGCTGAGAGGCACCGAGGATGGAGGAGGCCGTCGAACGAGGACTGGATTGGGTGGGCCTGCCGGTCATCGCGACCGTGGCGCGGCTGCTCTGTGGGGATGACTCGCGCGAAGCGCACCCCGATACGCGACCGAACCCCGCGCAGTGACTCCAAGCCGAGGGGGCAGCCGGAGTCGGGGGTGCCCGAGGCCGTCGTCCAAGATGCTCCTTTGGCGCCTGCAAAGTTGCGCGCGACCCAGGGCCTCAACGCGGCAGTGCGAACATACTGCTGGTTAGGGACCCAGCCCCGGAATGCGCCCAAGCCGGTACTACGGGCACCCGATACACACGCAGATGGCACCCCGTCAGCGTTCACCATCCCATCGGCGAACTGGCGCTCGCCCTTCCGGGCAGCACCGGTGAGTTATTGGACAGCACGCGACTTCGAGCGGATGGTGGAGGAGCAGCAGCCCGACTGCGTCATCGTCACCACGAAGGACTGCTGGCACGACCACTACATCTGCCGCGCGATGGAGCTTGGCTGCGATGTCGTCACCGAGAAGCCAATGACGATCGATGAGGGCAAAGGCCAGCGCATCATCGGTACTCAGCGGGAGACCGGCAGGAAATGCACTGTCACCTTCAACTACGGGTATGCCCCTCCAACGACCCAGGTGAAGGACCTGCTCACGTCCGGGGTCATCGGGGAGGTGCTTGCAGTCGAGTTCGACTGGCTGCTCGACACCGCGCACGGGGCCGACTACTTCCGCCGCTGGCATCGCAACAAGGCCAACTCCGGCGGGCTGATGGTCCACAAGGCCACCCATCACTTGGACATGGTGAACTGGTGGCTGTCGGCGATCCCGGAAGTCGTCTTCGCGATCGGACACCGGAAGTTCTACAGGCCCGAGACCGCCGACCGTTACGGGCTGACGAAGCGCGCGGAGCGCTGCCTCGGCTGCCCCGAGGCCGGCCGATGTCGGTTCCACATCGATATGCGCACCCTGGGCGACATGAAGGAGCTGTATCTGGACCAGGAAGAGTACGACGGCTATCTGCGAGACCGATGTGTCTTCAGCGACAAGATCGACATCGAGGACTCGATGAATCTGGTGGTCGGCTGCGACACCGGCGCGAAGATGACCTACTCGCTCAACGCCCACTCGCCCTGGGAGGGATTCCACGTTGCCTTCAACGGGACGAAGGGCAGGCTTGAGCACAGGGAGAAGGAGAGCAAGTACGTGAGCGGCGACGGTCGGACGCCACATCTCGTGGACGAAGAGGGAAGCTACATGCGGATATTCCCGCATTTCAAGGCGCCCTACTCGGTCGAGCTGTGGACCGGAGAGGGCGGCCACGGTGGGGGCGACGCGCTCTTGCTGGACGACCTCTTCAATCCGAATCCGAAACCCGACAAGTATCTGCGGGCATCCGATCAGCGGGCCGGCGGCTACTCAATACTGACGGGCATCGCAGCGAACCGTTCGATGGCCGACGCTCTGCCTGTTCGCATCGAGGACCTCGTGCAGAACATCGGCCGCCCGGACTTCCCGCCGATGCCCTCGGCCGAGGCTCCGCTTGGGGACGCCTGATGAGAGCGCTCTCCCCGCCGAGGAACTGCAATGAGTGAGCCGCGAAAAGTCGCCTTCGCCATAGCCGCCCATCCCGACGACATCGAGTTCATAATGGCGGGAACTCTGATTCTGCTCGGGCAGGCGGGCTACGAGCTGCACTACATGAACATAGCCAACGGCTCCTGCGGGACCGCCACCCACACGAAGCAGGAGATCGTGAAGATAAGGGGAGGCGAGGCACGCTCGGCCGCGAAGGTGCTTGGCGCGACCTTCCACCCGAGCTTCGTCGATGACATCGACATCTTCTATGAGAAGGATCTCCTCGCGCGAGTCGGGGCGGTGGTTCGCGAGGTGAACCCGACGATCCTGCTCATTCCATCCCCGGTGGACTATATGGAGGATCACACGAACGCCTGCCGACTGGCGGTGACGGCGGCGTTCTGCCGGGGAATGCGCAACTTCCCCACCAGACCGCGGCGGAAGCCGGTGGAGGGTGATGTCGCTCTCTACCATTGCATGCCCGCGGGGCTGCGGGACCCGCTGCGAGCTCGAGTCATGCCCGAGTACTTCGTGGACATCGGAGAGGTGCTGGAGCAGAAGCGCGAGGCGCTGTCGCGGCACCGCAGCCAGAAAGAGTGGCTGGATGTCAGCCAGGGAATGGATGCCTATCTGATCACGATGGTGGAGCAGGCGGCCGATGTGGGAGCCGTGTCCGGCCGCTTCGAGCATGCCGAGGGATGGCGCAGACACAGCCACCTCGGCTTCTGTGACGAGGAAGCGGACCCTCTACGAGAGGCGCTGGGCGACATGGCGTTCGTCAGCGAGGAGTATCGGCGTGCACTGGACGATCTCCAAGCAACGGCCGGCACCGGCAAGACCAGGAGGAAGAGGAGGCGGAGATGAGCAGACCACTGAGCGTTGTGGCGTCGAAGTGGTGGGACTACACCACGCTTGACAAAGAGCTCGTCGAGGATGCGGCGAGACTGACGCCGGAAGACATGCTCGGGCTCTCGCGACCCGGGTTCGAGGTGGTGTTCTATGACACGCTCGAGAGCTTCTACCTGGCAGAGGCGCTCGAGTACATCGAGGCCTGGTCGCGGGCGACCGAAGACCAACCGACCGGGATCTGCGGCCCGATCGGGCCGACCGAGCAGCTTCCGCTCGTGGCCCAGCTCGTCAACGCAATGGAGCTCGATCTGCGGCACGCGCACTTCTGGGGTATGGACGAGTGGTACATAAACGGCAAGGAAATCGCCATCGGCCATGACCTGTCGTTCGAGCGCGCGGACCGGGAGCTGTGCTTCAACCGGATCAATCCCGACATCGTGATGTCGGACGACAACCTGCACTTCCCGAAGGCGAACAACCTGACCGAGTACACTGCCAGCTTCGACAGCGTGCGGTGTGCGGTGATGCAGGGCGGCCAGGGAGAGGTCAAGCACTGGGCCTTCAACGATCCGCCGAAGCGGGAGGGCAAGTACGCGGACGAGCCGCCCCCACCGGAGGAGTACCTGAAACAAGGCGCCCGGGTGGTAGACCTTCACCCCATGACGATCATCCAGAATGCGCGCACCTCCGGAGGCGGGAAGGTGTCCGAGGTCCCGACACAGGCGCTCACCGTCGGTCCGAAGGAGACCTGGAAGTCAGAGCGCGTCTCGATCTGGCATGCCGGCGCGCATGACAATCCGTTTGGCACGCGCCTGACCACTCTCATGATCGCCAAGAAGATGGCCGACAGCTCCGTGCCCATGTCCCTGCTGGCGCTGCATCCCAACGTGAGGTTCAGCTTCTACCGCCACGGCATCGGCACGTGCGAGGCGGAGCTGCACTAGCCACGAAGCTGGCGTTCACAGGAAATCAGCGGCTGGATGCCTAAGAGCCTCTAACAATACTCGCACGCCGGGTAGGGGATGGGGCAGGAGCAAGCTCCTGCCGAACGGTAATAGCGAGGTTGAGAGGTTCTGTTAGAATCTCTAAGCAAAGGCCCTGAGAAGCCCCACATAGTGTTTTTCGGGGGCAACATGACCCGGAAGGAAGCCACAGTGACCGCCGCACCTGGGCCGAGACTTGCTGAGGCGCGCGATCACCTCCTTCACGTCCGGAAAGGGCATCGCTACGGCATCCTGCTCTATGCAGAACTCGCGGACGCGACCGAAGACCAGAACCAGCGGGTCACCAGCGTCATAGCCGCAGGGCCAGTACCACTTGCCGGCCGGAAGGACCTCCCGCGGCACATGCACCGTGGTTGGCTGCACACTGTACGAGAAGGTGAGCTTGCCCTGCCAGGGGAGCGCTTCTGTGGGCGTGCGTTCGACCTAGTTCTTTTTGACGGTGACGGTTGAGGCATCCTGGAAGTCCGGGGCTTGCGAGTACTGAAGAAGATAGTCGCTCAGTCCCTCAACCGGCAGCCAGACGAAGGCCGGCGGATTCCTCTTCAGGCGCTGTCCGTGCGCGGGCGCTCGCGACACCTCATATGGCCCCCGTGGGCAATCGAGAATCCGCGCGGCTTTGTCTCTCATATCGCTGACCTCTCTTGCGTTGCTACGGGCTGGCTGACTTTCCCGTACAACCAACAGCGCACAGCAAGTGGCAACCACAGGCGCCCTGAGTTGGCAGCCCTGCATCGTTATCAGCTACCTCCTCTGTCATGGACTCCGAGGGTATGGCGATCGCCCGCCCCCCGCGATGAAGGTATGCAGTGGCACGTCAATCACGGTCCCGCGGCCGGCTGGCATCCGCAGATTGTCCTTGCGCCAGAGCTCGGTATATGGAAGGACGCCGTTCTTTCGGCCAGAGGTGGCGGAACTCAGCCTCACCCTCCACAGACAGCCACCGTTCATAGTGTGGCGCGTCCAGGTCCACATCGGCGAACACCACTCCCGGTTGGCCCGCGCTGTCGGCGAGAATCCTCCCGGAGGGGTCCACGATCAGGCTGCGCCCCCCACTGTCCCGGATCGAGGTGACCCAGAACACGCTGTTGTCTATAGCGCGGGCTCGCGCGACGGCCTCGTAGGCCGTCGCGCTGCCGCCGCCCATTATCGGGGTGAAGATGATCTCGGCCCCCTGCAGCGCTAGCAGGCGGGCCACCTCCGGGAAGAAATGATCGTAACACACTTGGAGTCCGACGCGACCGATCTCGGTGTCAAAGACAGGGAGGCTCGACCCCGGGGTGTGGCCATCGAGCTTCACCTCAGCCTGCGGCAGATGAGTCTTGCGATAGCGGCCCACGATCTGCCCGTCTCGGCCGATGATCACCGCGGTGTTGTAGCGAAGGTGACCCTCCCATTCCGGGAGGCTCACGACGATCATCATTCGATACTGGCGAGCATGCTCTGCCAGCGCGTCCGTGGCGGGCCCGGGTATGCTGGGTCTGGCGTCAGGATCTTTCGGGACGATCTCCGCCATCTCGCCCAGACAGACAGCATCAGCGTGGGCCTCCCCCGCCTGCCTGATCACACGGCCCCAGCCCTCAGGATTCCGCTGGTCCTCTGGCAGGTAGGCCGTGGCGAGACGGGCGCGACGCGGGGTGGGGGATGGCGTCTCCTGCAGCGAAACATCGTCCCACCAAATCTGACCTCCCGGGGCATAGCGGAAGCCCAGTGAGATCTCGGCGAGGTGGGCCTCGTCCGGGGCCTGCAGCAGCTCCGAAAGACGCCACCACTTGCCTTCCCGAGCAAGCGCGCACAGCAGCGCGACCCGTGGAAAGTCGTCGCTCTCGTCCCGGAGCCAGGACACCGCCGCCCATGCGGACTCGTGAAGGTCAGGGACGTTCTCCGCGCGGAAGTAGGCGACCACTCTGTAGTGGTTGCCAGCCTGGATTCCCGAACCGCGCGCCGTCATCCATCCGACCACACCCTCCTTCTCACCTCCACTCATCCGCAGGGATCGGTTGCCGGTACGAGCAACGCGGTCATCGGAGGTCACACAAGGCGCGATCTCTGGGCGATGTGCGTGGATTTCCCACTCAGCCGGAATCCCATCCGTCACCTCTTCGAAGCTGGGATTTGGGAGCAGGTTAGCGGCAGACTTGTGGTGAGACACTGAACTGACCTCCTGAGCAGCAGAATCGGCGAGCAGTTCCGACACGGCGAGCAGCGACCATAGCAGGAGAGACACCGGCGCAGGCCCGACAAGCTTCTGTGCTCTCATGTTCTTTCATGCTTTCACCGCGTCCACAGTGGGAGAACCGATCACTCTCACCTGCGCCGGCGGTCGTTCGCCTCAATGCCGAACAGACTTTCACGGCGGAGTCATGCCATCCACGCCATCATCTCTTGTGTGACCGGGTAACGTGCCGGCTCGCCGCTCAGGAAACGCGTGAGTTCGTCCACGACATAGGCTCCCTGGCGGTGCACCTCGTCCCCCGCGGAACCTGCCAGGTGAGGCGTCAGGAACACGTTAGGCAGATCATAGAGAGCGCTCTCGCGCCGGGGCGGCTCCGGGTCAGTCACGTCTATGAAGGCGAACACCCGTCCCTCTCGCAGCACCTCTATCATCTCATCCTCACGGACGATCCGCCCGCGGGCGGTGTTGATGAAGACGGCCCCCTCCTTCATGCTCCGGAAGTGCTCGCCTGTGATCATTCCCGTCGTGGAGGGGATATCGGCCGCGTGGAGGCTGACGACATCACAGCTTCGGAACATCTCGTCGAACTCGATCTGCTTCGTCCCGAGCTCCCGAGCGCGCTCCTCGGACAGGTACGGGTCGGCGCAGAAGGTCTCGACGTCGCAGCGCTTCAGTCGCTCGAGGACATTCCCGCCGACCATGCCCGCGCCGATGATCCCCACCTTCGCGCCGTACAGGCCCTTTATGCCCTGCGGCTGACGGAAGGTGCGCTCGTCGCGGGTGAGGGCCGCCGCCTGCAGAATGCGCTTCAGCCCGAAGACGATGGCGGCGAGCGTGAACTCGATGACGGGCACCGCGTTGGCGGCATAGGTGCTCGTCAACAGGATGGCCCGCCGCCAAAACTCATCGGTCACGAAGTCGCGAACAGAGCCGGCTCCGTAGAGGACGGCCCGAAGGCGAGGCGCTGCGTCTAGGAACTCCTCATCGAGTTTCATCATCCCCCAGCCGGAAAGGATGATCTCGGTGTCGGCGAGCACGGAACGCAGTTGGTCGAGCTGGCCCACGCGGGCGCAGCAGTCGGTCAGGCGGACTAACTCTTCGATCCGAGCGACGTGCTTCGCGCTGTAGATGGCGTCCCGGCTGTCGGGCGACAGCAGGAAGATCGTCTTCTTCATCGGTGGGCCTCCAGACACGGAATCCCGGGCCTCGACGGCGTGCCTCGCGTCAGAACAGGGACTTGGCGAACTTCAGGTCTGCCGCCGTTAGCTCATCGACGCGTTCTTCGTCGTCATATTCCGCGGTCAGGCAGAGCACCCCCCCGTAGCTCCGCCGCTTCAACTCGGCCGCCACGCGCGGCCAGGAGGCAAAGCCTTCTTGGCCGGCACACCAGGAGACCTGCCACTGGGCTTCACCCGCGTCGCCAACGCCGGCGGGCCGGCGATAGGCGTTTTTCAGGTTGACCATGCAGAGGTGCGACCATAGGACGTCAATGGCGACCTCGGGTTGCTCGCCCTCGAGAGCATTGTGGGCCGGGTCCCAGACGGCGGCGACATGCCTTGGATCGTACTTCCCAATGAGATGGAGGAGCCCCATCGCGTTGGCCACGTACCAGTCGCAGTGGTTCTGCACCCCCATGGTGACGCCGTGCCTGTCCAGGAACGGCAGCAAGGCGTCGTACTCCCGTTGGACCTCTTCGATGCGCGCCAGGTAGCCTTTTTCGGGGACCGTGACCATCACTCGGAGAATGTCCACTCCCGCCTCGGCGCAGGCGGCGATGGTGGCCTCGTCCGCCGGCCCGGCGACGCTGTAGATCTTGATGCCATGATCGGCCAGGCATTTCGCGGCGGCGGGTAATGCAGTCGCCACCTGGTCCGGCTCCACCTGGAACCCGGGTCGCACGGGGAGCTCGATGCCGTCGAATCCCAAGTCCTTGACGAATCGTCCCAGCTTGGGGAGAGGCATCCTCCACGACTTCGTGAAGACAGAGAACTTGACGGTCTGTGCACTCATCGGCCACTCCCGTTTCCCGCGCCAGGCCGATGGCGGCGACGAGCACGGAACTCCATGTCGGCGGACTCGATTGCTGCGAGCAACTCGGGGACCCGAGCGAGCTGGAAACCGAGCCCTGTCCCGCGTATCGATTCGGTGCGGGCATAGCCATCCCGAACACCGCACAGACCGGGGTGCACGCGAGCGATGAGCTCGTTGGCACCCGGGAAGAACTGCCGCGAGTTGGCCTCGACGCCCGTGATCGTGTGAATGCGGGACGCCAGGCCCACGCTTTCGACCAGCGCGAGGGACGGGTTTGTGAGGTCCTGCACCGCGTAGGGCACTCCCGCGAGTTCGGCCGCGCACAGAAGCAGCAGATCCGATGACAGGCACTTGCAGCTCTTCAGCGCGATGCCCGACCACCCCAGTTCCATGGCGCGACGGAAGTCGGCGATACAGGTGAGGCTTTCATCGATGAGCACCGGCTTCAGCTCCGATAAGCCCCGTATGTCCCACTTGTGGGCCTCGAGATCGCGCTCGGTGGGCTGCTCGATGTAGAGCAGCTCATCGAAGACGGCCGGACATCGGTCCCTCACCGTGCGCAGGTACTCGATTACATAGTCGGGCGACTGGCACTGCTCGTTGAAGTCCGCGGTGAGGGTGGGCCTTTGGGGGAGGTCCCCCCTCAGCCGCTCTCTCACCTCATGGTAGACCTTAGAGACCGCGAGCGTTCTATCAACGTCCCAGGCGACGTCGTTGCCCCTGAGCTTCACCTTCAGACAGAAGACGCCATCCCGCTCGATCCAGGCGTCCAGGGAATTCGGCACGCCGTCGCGCGGCATATCCTCTCCCACCTCGCTCTCATGGAGCAAATCCACCCCGCCGACCAGATGGAAGATCGGGATGCGAGGCAAGTAGTCCTGTCGCAGGAACTGCGACGGGTAGACACCCCGGTACTCGGCGCCGAGGTGGCGCGAGATGTCCGACGGCATGTGTTCCGGCCCATACCCAAGGTAGCAGTCGATGTCGTTCACTATCCCGAAGGCATCGTGAACGGCGTGGTCAACGGGACTGGCAGCGACCAGCGCGCCGAGGAAGGGTAACACCTCTCCCGGGGTCAGTCGGGCGCAGACGTCCCGGCTCAGCGCGCGAAGCTGCTCCTCGAGCTCCACGAACAGGTCAATCGGGTGGGCAAACGCGTTCCGCCCCGCGACGGACTGCGCGTACGCGTCCAGCAGATCGCACATCACCTGCGCAGTGGCCTCCCGCGAGGCGCGCGCCGTCGGCCACGCCCACAGGTCCATTAGGAACATCGCCCCCCAGCCGATCCCCACCTCCCCGCGGCGGTTCTCCACCGTCGCCTTCGCGTACCCAATCGGCGCGTGGTCAACGACAACTGCACCGAACTTCAGAGGCGTCCGGCAGGTTGTGGGAACGGTGTACGTCTGAATCTCACGAACGCGGATGTCGCTGTCTCTCATAGGTGCATTGCCTCCACCTTAGTCCGCCACCGGCGGCTGGGGCCCACCCGAGTACTCGTAGGCGCCCATATCCGGAGCCGAACCACTGTAATCCGGAGTGACCGGAGCATCGTCCCCCCACGACAGGCTCTGCGACACTTCGATCTCGTTGTTCGCGTAGTCCGCGTGGACGATCATCTCCTGCACGCCGCCGCCGCGAATTACGTCCGGGTCCACGAGCCCTTTCCCGTCGGAGAAGTAGAGCGCATCCGCGTACGACGCATCAGCGTCCTCCCAACTCGTGAGATCCACGCCGAAGCCACAGTGGTGGAACACACTGCGGCGCACGATCGAGTTGTTGCCCGCGTACTGAATCCCCGCGAAGGCCTGGTTCGGACCTGAACCCAGAGCGAACTCGTTGTCCTCGATCAGTATGTACTCGCTCTTGCGCTGCGGGTCCGGCCGCCCGAAAGTGTACGTGCCGACCACCTCCATAGTCTTCTGGTCAAGGTTGCGGAAGTAGTTGCCGGTGTTAGATAGCGATGGGACACGCCTGAGCGGTCTCCGAGCTTGTGCGCGGGTGAGAATCATTCTATCATATAGGACCAGTGGGCGCCGTCTCTGGGCGCGGTTGCCTTTCCAGGGCTGTGTCTGCGTGGAGGTCTTCAGAACAGCCGTTTCCGTGCTGGTGCGATCCATGCTGTTGAGCGTCCAGTCTGATATGAGTAACCCCGGGTTAATCTGGTTGAAAACCCAGGGAAAGGACAAAGTGTTTCAGATGCTGGAATAGCTGCTATACTTGGAGGTTGAAGCAGAGATCCCTTATGATCGAAAGGAGTAAGAAGTGAAGTCAAGAGTGTTTGCTCTCTCTGCAACTGTCAGCCTCATCTTAGGGAGGTTGTCAAAGGTCTCGATTGCCAGGCTTTGTTTGGCAGTGCTAATGATGGCTGCGATCGTATTCATCTCAACCAGCGCAGCGGCAGCGGAGCCTTCCACAGGACCAGTGGTTCGAGTTGGCTCAGAAGCCATTACTCGACTGTATGGACAGACAGCTGCAGGAACGGAAGGGGCTGTAGCCTCACAGAAGTATTTGCCGGAAAACATGATTATGAGATGGGTAGGCCAGGGCAGCATGACTTGGCAGGTAAGAACCTCCGAGCCGGGTGATTATGAGGTTGCGCTCTGCTATGGAGCAATAGCAGCAGCTGAAGGTGCAAAGTTCGAGATTGTCTCATCAGATAGCAGAATCAAAGGCACGGTACACAAGACCAGCGGGATGTATAGAGAAAACCCGAGCTCAGAAGAGAAGCCAGTCGACAAAGACTATGTTCAGAATTACGAGAGGGTCCACCTGAAGGGCGTCTTGCACCTACCCGCCGGCGTTAGCACGATCACGATTCGCGTTATTGAGCCAGAGTCCGGAGATGTCATGGATCTTCGTTCGATGGAACTTACGCCGGTGGCTGCTAAGGCGAGTATAGCTGCTGCTGAAGAACGTGCCAGGAAGAGCCGCGCCAGCACAGACTGGTTCGTCAAGGCAAAATACGGTGTGATGTTTCACTGGGAGCCGAACAGCCAGCCCCGGCACGGACCGAAAAAGCCCTATGCTGAAGCGGTCCGCGATTTTGACGTTAACGCTTTTGCAGATATGGTCGAGGATACCGGTGCCGGCTATGTCATCTTTACCCTGAACCATGGCCATTCTCAGTGGCCAGCTCCAATTGAATCCTGGGAGAAGATTCATCCCGGATGGACAACTGAGCGTGACCTCGTTGGTGACATGGCTGATGTACTGGATAAGAGGGGGATCAAGCTGATGCTCTACATCGCTTCGCACTGCGTCGTAGAGGATGCTCTAAGCTGTGATAGCATCTCTTCCGGCGAAGAGGCTATTGACGTCCACGTGGAGACCCTAAAGGAGATGGGATCGCGCTACGGCAGGAAACTGGCCGGCTACTGGTTTGACGGATGGGATATTATCCCACAAGTGTCTCCGGATGCTCCGACACCGTTTGAGCGTTTGTTCAATGCAACAAAGACAGGGAACCCCGAGCGTATCATTAGCTCGAACTACTGGCTATTCCCGGACGCGACA
>Ga0114922_10005163_pt1 | contig 12077 bp, 8 predicted proteins | sample AartaG_FD_100975 | JGI IMG/M metagenome (GOLD analysis project Ga0114922, IMG submission 100975) | Deep subsurface microbial communities from Aarhus Bay to uncover new lineages of life (NeLLi) - Aarhus_00045 metaG | ecosystem: Environmental > Aquatic > Marine > Oceanic > Sediment | place: Aarhus...
CCGCGGGCTTCAGCCCGCGCGGTGCCCCCGTTTTTGAGGCACCAGGGCTATCCGAGACCGCGCAGGCTGAAGCCTGCGGCTCGCTAAGGGAGATTCTAGCGCTGTCATACTAAAGGGGGTATCTGCTTGACTCCAGTAGCCGCAGATGGGTCTCCCGAGCCCCGTAAGCCCTGAAACACGTGGTGTCGCACCCCTTCGGGACGTCGGAGGAGCCGTACAGCCGCTCCACCAGCGAGGCAGGAGGCAGCGGTACGGCTGGCAACTCGTGCAGCGCGTTGGAGGGAGAACTGGAGCAAAGGAGATAGCCCCTTTGTTCCTAATCCCTGGTCAAGAGCACGTTCACCGCTTTTGCGAGCACGTGGACCTTGTCTCCTTCCTTGATGGCTAGGTCATCCAACGACTCCAGCGTCATTACCGAGCACATCGTCGCATTCGCCGGGACCTTCACCTTGACCTGGCACATGACCGTTCCCCTTCTGATCTCCACGACCTCGGCTTCCAACTGATTCCTCGCGCCGTATTTCATGACGTGCCTCCTCAAAAGGACTAGATGCGCCAACTACTCTTGCTCGACGGTCGCCCGGCCCCTGTGAAGCTGCGGCTGCTGATTGTCCATGCCACGAAGCGTGCGGGCAAGAATCGACTGCGCTTGGCATTTCAGATCGAGGGCCCAGGCTTGCCCCCGCGATCTTCGCCGCCTCGGCTGCGCGCAACCGTCGCCCCAGAATGAGATTATGACGAATGTCCGGCTGGCTACGGAATCACTGGTCCGATTAGGGTATACTCGCAATCGACAAATTAAGGGCCAGGTGACACTAGCGGTGTACCATGTCCGACGCGGATACCGTCAAAAGTCAAAGCCGCGACGAACGGATCGGGCAAATCCTGAACGATTACCTGGACCGCAAGGCCCGGGGCGAGGCTGAAACACAGGACCTGTTGTTGGCCAAGCATCCCGACTTGGCCGACGAGCTGCGCTCACACCTCGATCTGATCGGCGAGATGCAGCCGCAGCGCTCTACGCTGCAAGACCTGATCGCCCAGGGCCTGCTCAAGCCCTGCGACGAGCCGGGCTACCCGGCCCGCTTGGGAGCGTACAGGATCAGCCGGATCATCGGCCGGGGCGGCATGGGCATCGTTCTTGAGGCCTACGAACAGAGCCTCGACCGCAGCGTAGCCCTCAAGATCCTGCGCCCCACACTCGCGGAGGACGAGGCGGCGCTGGCCCGTTTCAAGCGAGAGGCCCAGACCGCGGCCGCTTTGCGGCATCCGAATATCGTCACCGTCCACGCCGTCGGGCGCGAGGGCAACGCTCACTACCTGGCCATGGAATACGTCGAGGGCCCTGCGCTTGGCGACCTGATCCGCCGGGGGAGCCCCGCCGCCCCCGTAGCGGCCGACCTCCGAGTCGGCCGATCCGTTGAGACCCACCCTGGCCCGCTACGCACCGAATTCATCCGCGAGGCATTCCGCCAGTTGTTGTCGGGCCTAGCCGCCGCCCACCAAGCGGGCCTGATCCACCGCGATATCAAGTCCTCGAACATCCTGCTGGACGAGCCGCGGGCTTCAGCCCGCGCGGATGCGTGGCACCATCAAGCGGAGCTTGGCCGTGGCGAGCAAGCAACGCCCTCGGCCACGGGTAAGGAGCAGCCGGCCCTTCGGTCAGACGGCTCCCTACCCATGCCACCCAACGTAGCGGCCGGCGGTTCAAGCTCACCCGACGTAGCAGCCGGCGGTTCAAGCCCACCCAAAGTAGCGGCCGGTGGTTCAAGCCCACCCAAAGTAGCGGCCGGCGTCCCCGCCGGCCGTTGTAGATGTCGCAGCTCAGGCGACTGGCTGGTCAAGATCGCCGACTTCGGCCTGGCCCGGATGCTGTCAGCCCGAACGCGCATGACCATGACCGGTTCGGTGCTGGGCACGCCCGAGTACATGAGCCCCGAGCAGGCCCGCGGCGACGAGCAGCTCGACCACCGCACGGACCTCTACTCGGCCGGCGTCGTCCTCTACGAGATGCTCACCGGCCGCACGCCGTTCAAGGCCGATACCCCCTCAGCTGTGATCCACCGCATCCTTCATGACGACCCGCCCGACCCGCGCACCATCAAGAAGAACGCCGACCGGCAGCTAGCCAGCTTGGCCCTGCGCCTGATGGCCAAGTTGCCCGAAGACCGCTTCGCTTCAGCGGCCGACGCCAGTGCAGCCCTGGAGGCAGGCGAGCGAATTCGGTCGCCGGAGAAGCGCCGACGGTTTCGTCGGCACGCGCTGGTCGGCGTGTGCACCGTCGCTCTGCTTGCCGGCGGGCTGTGCGCATTGAGCCAGTTCGGATGGCAGTCGAACACCCCGGCGGTCCCACCCGACGTTAAGCCCCCGATTACACGCGTGTGGATTGATGAGAACGTGCAGACGAGGATATTGGCCGAATATGGAGATGATCCTACGCCGAAGATATTCTACGACTTCCCGGCCGAGGCGATCAGGGCCACAACTACTGTGTTCGTGGGCCTGGACGGAGGCGGTCGGCAGGGTGTCGTGGCTGGGACCACCACACCCTTGCGCGGCGACTGTCTCTTCGCCTTCGACAGAAACGGCGCGGAAACCTGGCGCATGAACCTATCTTCCGAAATGAGGTGGCCGGACTGCCCCCCGGCGCTCCAATTCCAGTGCCTTGCTCTGGCCGCGGCCGATCTGGACGGCGGGCCCGGCGACGAGATTCTCGCGTCGGCTGGCGACGTGCGCTATTATCCGACGCGCGTTTCCATCGTCAATCCACGAACCAAGAGAATCGGGGCAACATTCTGGCATATGGGGCGGCTCACCGATGTGCGGATTCTGCCCGGCTTCTTCGACGACGGCCGACCCGCGATCCTTGCCCGCGGAATGAACAATAAACTGGACGGCTTCGGCGACGGCCTTCGGGCTGGCGAGGAGCAGTTCGCCCACTGGAACGAGGTACCCGTCGTTATGATCCTGGACCCGAACGATATGGATGGCCTCGGGCCACCGCGAACCGATCGCCTGCCCCGCTTCTCTGCTGCACATGTGCACGCATATGCCTTCTTGGACCTCGCCAACAGTCCCGAGATGCCCTACGTGCCTGACAAGGTGCCGGGGAACGAGCGAGGGTCGCTGCCAGAAGCTGTGCTGGACCGGACGGGGAACATCCGAAGCCTAGAAGACGCACCGCTTCCCGTGGCGGACGGCACCAATCCGTGGTTTGAACTCCGGATCACGGGTTTCGACGCGCGCGGGAAAGAAGTCGGCCGGGCGTACCTCACCGTCGATCGACACCTACGACTGCGCCGGGTGGAGGCCATGAACGAGACCAGGGACCCGTTGGCTGGAAACCAGGCGTATTGGAGCGAGTTTTGGCAGCCGATCATCCAGAACGGCCAATACGTGGGCAAAGCGGTAGGATGGGCTGAGTAAGCCATCCTACCGCCGTGATGCGTTGTGACTCAACCTGTACTCTGTTCCCGCTACGCTGCTCACTCCTGACTCGCTGAACGCGGCCCATACATAAGCGTTGGCGTTAGCCAGTGCAGCGGGTTTCAATAGAGTGCTCGGATCGTCGTATTACTATGGATCAGCGTCGTGGTCAGAGTGGGCGCACCCCCCGGGACAGGTATGCCGTCGATCTCCCACCCCGCAAAGTCCGCGCTGTCGAACGTTTCTGGAGCAGTCAGCGTGATCGTGATGCCCGGGCTGTAAGTTCTCCGGAAGTCGGCAAACCCGCTCGCGTCCGCCTTGAGGTCCGGTGGGGCGACTTCGATAAACGCGTCGGGCGCGCTCGATCTAACGTGTATGCTCGTGTTCCCCTGCGGGACGATCAGCACGCAATCCCCCGCACTGGTGAACTCCGTACCGTCCACCAGGCTGCCGGTGATGACGAGCTCAACCACATCGCCGTTGTTCAGTTCGTAGAGTTCGAGGCCTTCAACCACGTGGTCGGTCCTGAATTTCATCGACAGATCATCAAGGCCGTCGCCCGACAGGTCGTGGCAATCGCAGGCTTCGCCCTCGAACGGTGTGGCCACGTCCTCGAGCACCGAGTGCGGTCCCGGCGGCCCTTCGTTCGGAGCCACCTCGTTGCCAACGCCGTCCGCACGCCGCAGCCGAACGGATGGAACATCGATCTCCGTCACATCAAAGCTCTCCGTGCTGGGGACGGCCACCGGGAGGACACCGTGGCTGCTTCGATTGAGTGGGTTTGGGCAGGAGCCAGGCTTAATGTCCAGGTAGACCGGCGCCACGCACTCGTCAGAGATGCCATCACTGTTGTTGTCCTCACTGGTGCCGGAGGCGATGTCGCACTCGTCGGGGACGCCGTTGGTGTTGCAGTCGCTGCACCACGGGCTACCGTCGCAGTCCGCGAGGTCGCATTCGTCCAGCACACCGTTCTCGTTGCAGTCGGAGCAGGGCCGGTACTTCAGAATCCGGTGGTAGCTGCCATCAGCAACATAGACACTCCCCGCGGAGTCAACCGCCACGCCAATGGGGACTCCCTCGGTACCCCATTGCGTGAGGAGCGTTCCCTCGCACGAGTATTTCAGAACAGTGTTGTTGGTGTGAACGGTGACGAACACGTTTCCCTCAGAGTCTGCCGCCAGCCCCCACGGGCGCCCGAAGGTGTCCCACTCGTCCACATACGAGCAGTCCAATGTCCACACCTGTACCCGCTCGTTCCAGGAATCACCAACATGAACGTGCCCACATGCCACCGCCACACCGGACGGATCGTTGAACTGGCCCGGACCACTTCCATGCGTGCCCCCTTGGCACTGGTAATCGCAGTTGCTGGCAAGCTTCTGAAAGCGGTCGTTCTCCCAATCAACGGCGTAGAGGTTTCCTGCGGAGTCCACGGCTACCCCCCCCAGACCCCTGAACTGTCCCGGGCCGGCACCTGGCTCACCGCATGTGCCCACTGAAGTGGTACAGTCGCAAGGGAACTTCTCGATCAGGTAGCCGGGGCCAGGGGGCTCGTCGTCGTAGAAATAGCCGACATGCACGTAGCAGCCGTCCGACTCGTCCACCGCGATCTGCTTCGGTGTTCCGTTCGTAGTAGGCCACTCGCACACATATTCACCGTTGCTGGTGAACTTCTGCACCCGAAAGTTGCCACGGTCAACCACATACACAAACCCCGCCGAGTCCACTCCCACGCCCGCCGGGTCATGAAACTGGCCAGGCTCGGTTCCAAAGGTGCCCCAGGCATGGACAAGGTGGTACTCACCAAGGTCGCACTCGTCCGGTACGCCGTTGGTGTTGCAGTCCTGACTTTGCCCGCATTGAGGCGGGGGAAAGGTGTCGTAGCAATAGTCGCCGGGCTCGCCGCAGTCGATATCGCATTCATCTGGGATACCGTTGCTGTTGCAATCGTCTGCGTGCGCCAGCGTTGTGGCCGCGGCGAAGACTAGCCCGCTCCCGATCGCGAGCACAACTGTCATTCTTCTTCTTCGTTGCATTGTGCATCCTCCTTCAGTAAGCTGTGAATGGTTATCTCTTCTCGCGATAATCGGCTTAGCGAGTGGATCACCTTCTCTGACAGTGGCGGAAACACCCACGTAACCCCGCTTCTCCGAAGGAGGGGAGAATGTTCGCTTCGGGCGCTTGAGCTGGGTGTTTGCTGAGGCATCAACGTTTCCCTCCTCCATCGATCTTCACGCGTTTGTATCATTCCCATCCACCCGCTTTCAATACGCACAAACGGGTAGGTCCTGGCCGATTGCGAATTGCGAATTGCCGATTGGCTGGATCATGCCTTCTCCTTTCCACGACTGCCGGCGGAGTCCCCATCTTTGTGTTCTCGGGGGTCTCCGCGGTGGACAATCCCGCTCGCTCACATCCTCCGCTCGGCCAGCACCAATCGGACGACTACGCCAACGCGGTCGTGGACGTCCAACCTCTCGAACAAGGCCCGCAGGTGCATCCGTACCGTGTCCGGGGCGATCCCGAGCTCGGCGGCGATCTGGCGGTTGCTGCATCCGCGGCAGATCAGGCGGGCGATCTGTAGCTGCCGTGGCGGCAGGGTCAGCTAGTGCGTCAGCTTCTGCCACTGCTCGTCGGTGAAGAGTTCGGGCGACTGTTCACCGGCGCCCGCCCGTCCTTCGCCGGCCATAACGGCCTTCACCATCGGGGACCTCCGGGGCGCCGCCCTGCGTCCTGAGTCACAAACACCATCAGCCGGCCGATCTTACGTAGGATTCTGCAAAAACCTGGGCAGGGGTTGAAACCGCGGGTGAACGCGGATCAACGCGGATGGGAGAGAATTGTCTTGATACCGGAACCGGTACTGTCGTTATCCGCGCGTGTCCGCGTCTATCCGCGGTTCCCTGCTTCGGAGTTGGCTACAAACGTGTCAGGTACCGCGTGATCGAGACCATGAGCCGGCGGAGTTCCTTCAGGCCGCGGTGGCTTAGGGTGTGGACGGCCGCCTGGGTCTTACCCAGGGATGCGGCGATGTCAGCCACGGCCATGCCCTCCAGGAAGCGCATCTTGACGACGTTGCGCTGGTCGTCGGTCAGGCGGGCCAGGCAGGAAATGACAGCCGCGGTGGCCTCCGCCTTGGCGACGCGGCGACTGGGCGTGCTCTCGGCTGAGGCCAAATGGCCAACCAGGTCGGGGTAGGAGGTCGCCGCCGTGGGTCGGTCGTGAATCTCCCGCCCGATGTCGCGCTTCTCGCGCTTCAGGTCCCGGCGCGTGTTCTTGACTTCGTTGAGAGCAATGGCCTCAAGCCACTTGTAGAACCCACCGGGGCCGGTGAACGAACACCCGGCGGCGCTCTTAAAGGCGGCCACATAGGCCTCTTGCAGCATGTCCTCGGGATCGACGCGACGGCGCAGGTCGGCGTCCATCGCCGCCTGGACACTGGCCTGCAAAGCGGCGTGGTAATAGACGATCAGCCGCTGCAACGCGTCGGCGTCGCCCTGGGCAGCCAATTCGACCTGTTCAGCCCGTCCGCCTTCCTCCATGCCGTTTTCCATGGCAGGCCGATTATAATGCCTTTCGGCGAGGACGTGTGCTATTCTGTCGCCCGACCGGGCGGTCACAGCTTGGCTGCAAGAGCGGCGGGCGGCAGACAGCTGCTACCCTTGGACCCACCGCACACCCACGCGGTCGCGATCCCGCTGGAGAACTAGGGCAAGCTGATGGGCGGTGCGGCACCTGCCACGGCGACGCTTGTCCCGCAGGCGCCTCAGCGTGGCACCGCCTGCCGCACGCTAGGCGTAACCGAGCGGAGCGACCGAGGGCCAGAATCCGTTTTGGACAAGCGATTTCATGCCTCGCCTGACATCGTTGGAGAGCTTGACCAGGAAGTCACGGCTCTGATAAGCGGAGATGTAGCCAAGCAGACCATCGGCAATGCCCCTTCCTCCGCGGATCGGCTCGGTGGTGCTGACGATGGTGACCCCCTGCCGGGGCGAGGTCTCGCTTCTCCACCATGAAGTCGTCTGGATCGACGCGGGCATAGCGTGTGACGCGGGAAGGCTTGGCCATCGGCGTGGGCAGGTCAGAAGCGCAGTGTGACGTGGTACGCCACAGCCGCGGGGTCCGTCACGCACCTTCATAGACTACTTGGAACTCGGCGAAGTCCATCAGGTCGACATCGTGGTCGGTGTCGAAATCGAAGGCACTGCAGCCGGCCTCTATGCCGCCGGCGGGACCGGTGAAACACCCGCTCATCGCCTGGTAATCAGCCGGCCCAACCACGCCGTCGCCGTCGTAGTCACCGGCCAGCAGGAAGGTCGGCGAGCCGTTGACGATCGTGGCACCGGGATCAACGTAGCCTTGGACGTAGTAGAGGTTGATACCATTCAGGTCGAGGTACGAGCCGGGGCCAACGTTAAGCGTGTTTACGTAGAGGGCCTCGTCGGTGCCGTGGTGTTCCTGGTTGTTGACGAGCTGCACTTGACCGACATCGGCGCCGCCGAGCGTCAGCGCGTGCAGGGCGCAGTTACCTCCATTCGCGTGGAAGCCGAACATGGTGGGGCCCAGGTCCTGGCCGGCCACCTCGAACGTATCGATGTCTCCAGCCCCGCCTTCAAAGATCAACTCCAACCAGCGCAGCCCGGGGGATAGACTTGAGGGGTCGACACCGCCTGCAATATCGAACTGCGCTCCGGTCATATGGATCTTGGCGCCCGGGAGGGCGTAGAACTCGGCCGTCTCGTCGAACAGAAGCAGCCCGGAAACGCTGACCGCGGCGCCGGGGCCGAGGTGATAGAAGTAGCCGTAACAGCCGGCCCGCCCGATGTGCAGCGTGTTGACGTCCAGCGTGCCGCCATAGATCGTGTAGGTAGCATTGGCGTCACTGTTCACCGCGCCCCAGTAGCCGACGTAGAACGCGCCGTCGACCGTCAGCGTGCCATCGGCTTGGATGAACAGGACGTCGCGGCTCCCGTTGGCCAAAATCAGGTCGCCCTGAACGTGCACTTCGCCCCCCTGAAGGAGGTAGGTCCCTCGGCTATTGGGGTATTCCAGGGCGTTGGCGTTGCCGAGCGTCAGGTTGTTCAGGACCGTGTGCGTCCCGCCGGTCTGGGTGAATGCGGCGGCGCCGCAACTCCCGATCCACTCCCACTCCGCCTCGAGCTCACCGGCATGAAGCGCGTACGCGGTGTCCAGTGAAAACGCCCCCATCGTGAGATTGCCGTTCACCGTATGAGTACCGCCCGTCTGGTCGAACGTGGCCTGGCCCTGAAAGCCCACGTTCTCTCCGGCGACAATCAACTCGCCGCCCCCGAGTTCGTAGCTCGAATCGAGATCGGGGTTACAAGCGATGTCCATGCGTGTCCCAACGCTGTGCGTGCCGCCGGTCTGGATGAAACTGCCGGTGCCGCCGAGCCCGACGTACTCGACCGAATAGATATCCAGCGTGCCGCCGGTCAGCTCGTACGCACCGTGACCGCCGGGGTTTTTGCCAACGCAGAGGTCCCGAAACCAGACGTCGCCGTCGGTTTGGAGGATGGAACCCGTCCCCGAGCAGCCGACGTGGCCGGTGGTGATGGTAAGGTCGCCGGTGCTGACACGGACGGCACCGCTTTCGCCACTGTCCTCGCCGAGCTGAAGCCAGGCGCACCCTTGGCCGGCAACGCTGACGTGGGCACGGCCGCCGTTATTGATGTAGGCGATCCAGGTGCCAGCGGGAGCGGGCACGCCATGCGACCAGTTGGCGGCGGACTCCCAGGCGCCTTCGACGTCCAGGTCAATCCAGTACGTGCTCTGTGCGGCGGCGGTGACGCACAGGATGGTGTTGGCGACCACTGTCAAGGTGAAGCTGAGCGTGCGCACGGCAAACTCCTGAACCGATGTGATGATGAGAAATCCTCGCTTCGCCCCGTCCCATCGTGGCGTGCGCACGCACCCCAGAAGGCCCCAGGAACGGTCCGCTCGGCCCGTCTGCTGTCGAATGCGGTCGCGGCCAGGTAGCTGTAGGATATGGGGCAGTGTCCCCCGGAAGACACCTGCCCGGCCACACCGCAATCCTCCCCTCCAGGATACCCGCCTCGATCGGCCAAACAAAGGATTTTTTCATCTACTCCGGGATTTCCCCCCTCTGACCGCTGCGGCCGTACGCAGGCCGCCCAGGCGATGAGCTTCTTCGCGCTGGCCGGCTTCGATGTCGGGCAGATCCTCAAGGCTATCGGCCCCACACCCACCCTCGCAGCTGGCGGCGCTCCTGAAGGCGGCTACATAGGCCTGTTGCAAGACGTCTTCGGGATCGACGCGGCGGCGCAGGTCGGCGTCCATCGCCGCCTGGACACTGGCCTGCAAAGCGGCGTGGTAGTAGAGGATGAGCCGTTGCAACGCGTCGGCGTCGCCCTGGGCAGCCAATTCGACCTGTTCAGCCCGTCCGCCTTCCTCCATGCCGTTTCCCATGGCAGGCCGATTATAATGCTTCTCGCGCACGGAGTATGCTATTCTGGAATCCGGCCGAGTGGCACGGCCGGGCGGTAACGGCCGGCGGGTACGCTGGCCGCTAAATGGCTCGGCCGACTCGGAGGTCGGCCGCTACGAGAACCGATCAGACCATGGCCGGCGGTGACCGATTCTTTCATTACCCGACGAAAACGCCTCTCCGGGCGGCGGTTCAACTTGCTCCGAGCCGTTGCCCACCTTCAACTGGCAGGGAGACATCCTCCAGTTGAACGCCTCCCGGCCGGAGCCGCCCCCCGTGGTCTCGATCGGCGTTTCCTCGCCTTATCTGCGTTGGCGTCCGCTTTGGATTCGCTGCCGGATGGTCTCCTGGGTCAAGGGGTGATCGTCGTTGCTTGCGGCGGGAAGGTGCGGCTCTTGCAGGTAATCGTGGATCTCGCTGCGCAGGTGCGAGCGCATGTCGTGACCGAGGCGGCGCCGGCGTTCACCCCGCAGGGCGGCAAGATCAATCGGGGCTACGACGACCTTCTCGCCCGGACCGGGGTCGGCCTGGGCCAGGATGCGGCCGTCGTAGTCAACGACCATGCTGCCGCCCGGCCAACTGAACGGCGGATAGTGCTCCAGGGTGGCTCCCTGGTTGGCGGCTACGACGTAGACGGTGTTCTCGACGGCCCGGACCCGGTTGAACATCGTCCACCAGTCCATGGGCGAGGTGGCTCCCCAGGGGTCCATGTAGGCCGAGACCCGAGCAATGATCTCGGCGCCGTTGAAGGCGATCTGGCGGATGGTCTCGGGGAAGAGCCAGTCGTAGCAGATGGCTGCCCCTAACCGCCCGATCTCCGTCTCGACCACAGGGAAGGCCTCGGGCTCATAGTGTGGGATATCATGTGGGCTGGCGTGCAGTTCCCAGGGGATCCAGGGGTTGACCTTGCGGTACTTGGCCAACAGACCGCCGGGGCCGATCAGCGCCGTCGTGTTGAAGACGACCTCCGGGTAGGCCGGATCGGCCTCCAGGAACGTCCCCGTCTGGATGTAGCAACCGTGCTTGCCGGCCAGCCGGGCGTAACGAGCAGTGTGTTCGTTGGGAACCTCGACGGCCAGATGCTCGCCCAGCTCAGCCACACTGTCGTAGACCGGTGCGGCGTGGGCGAACTCCGGAAAGACGAAGAAGCGCACCTCGAAGAACGGCTCGTAGCCGATGATGGTCTGCTCGATCAGCTCGCACATCCGCCCGGTCCGAGCGGCGATTTCCTTGCGGGTCTTGGGGCAGCGGAAGTCCGTCTGACAGGCTGCTGCATAGTACCGTTCGGTTGTCATCGCAGTGGCTATCCGGTTTTCTTGCTCTTGTCGGGATATCGCGGTCGGTCCGGCAGATTCATGGGGTCTTCCCTGATCCGCTGCAAGAGGTTCTCGATGGCGGCTTCGAGCTGGGCGTCTCGGCCTCGGAGCACGTCGCCGGGCATGTTCTGGACCTCGATGTCGGGCACGACGCCGTGGCCTTCAATGAGCCAGGTCCCGTCCAGGCCATAGGTGCCGAACTGCGGCGGGGTGACGGTTCCGCCGTCCATCAGCCCCTGATGAGCCTCGATGCCCACGGCGCCGCCCCAGGTCCGCATCCCGATGACCGGCCCCAGCCCCTTGATCTTGATCGCCTCGGCGAAGGACTCGGCGTTGGAGCCGCTGTCCTCGTTGATCAGCACCGCCAGGTGGCCGTGGAAACACCGCTCCGGATCGCGCATGGGCTTGCCTTCACGCGGCTGGGTGATGCCCCAGAGCCGGCGCTCCAGCCGGTCGATGATCATGTCGGCTGTGTTCCCGCCGCCGTTGTAGCGCACGTCGATGACAAATCCCTTCTTGTAGAAGTACGGGTAGAAGGCCTTGGCGAATTCGCTCAAACCGCCCGCTCCCATGTTCGGAATGTGCAGATAGCCGACCTGCCCGTCGGTCATTTCGTCTGTCGACTGCCGGTTCCTCTCGACCCACTGGCGGTAGCGGATCGCGTTTTCGCTGCCGATGGTTCGGACGCGGTGGGTTTGGGCCCCTTCCCTGGTCGGCTGGTCGTTATAGGTCAACGAAACGACGGCGTTCGCCTTGTTTTGCAAGTATGCCAGAACATGGTTCGCCGTGGTCACCTCCTGGCCGTCGATGGCGATCAGGTAGTGCCCGACGGCCAGGAGGTGACCACGGCGAACCATGTTCTGGCATAC
>Ga0114922_10005164_pt1 | contig 12077 bp, 13 predicted proteins | sample AartaG_FD_100975 | JGI IMG/M metagenome (GOLD analysis project Ga0114922, IMG submission 100975) | Deep subsurface microbial communities from Aarhus Bay to uncover new lineages of life (NeLLi) - Aarhus_00045 metaG | ecosystem: Environmental > Aquatic > Marine > Oceanic > Sediment | place...
CCCGTCGCGCTCTACCTGGGCGGCCAGAAAGGCATTGTGCCCAAAGATGAGCAGGGCTTCCGCTACGATGCCTACGTCAGCTACGTGGACCAGGAGCCGGACACCACCTGGGTGTGGGAGACGCTGGTGCCGCGCCTGGAAGAGGCCAACCTGCGCGTCGCCATCTCCGGCGACGTCGAGGAGCCCGGCGTGGCCCGGGTGGTGAACGTCGAGCGGGGCATCAAGCAGGCCAAACGCACAGTGGTCGTGCTGTCGGAAGTCTATCTGGCCGACCACGCGGCAGACTTTGAGAACGTCCTGGCACAGACGATGGGCGTGCAGGAGGGCAGCTATCGTCTGCTGCCGGTCAAGATCGCGCCGATTGACGAGAGTCGGCTGCCAACGCGGCTCAGCATGTTGACCACGCTGAATCTCACTCACCCCCGCCGCGCCGAGCGCGAGTTCGACCGGCTGGTGCGGGCGTTGCAGGGACCGCTGCCGCACAGATAAGACGAATTTGCAATCACTCGCGGATGTTTTTTATCCGCACTTTCTGGTCGGCAGGGACCGCTGCCGCAGGGCCTCCCAGATGTCCACGGGCACCCGACGCCGCCTGACTGTACCCTTGGACGGTGAGGAAACCCAGAAAAGCCAGCGGGACCAGAGAGGACAGGAGAGTGGTGATCAGGATGGATTGTCCGGCCCCGCCGGCACCTGGCTGGCCATAGTTGTAGAGCAGAATGGGCACCAGAACTATGGCATTGACACTATCGGATAGAAAGGTGGGCAGGAAGAGGTTATACCAGGCTGCGTACTGGTCAGCCTCCCCCATCAGGAAGTCGCTGCAAGAGGCAAAACCCATCCCTACAGCAATGCCTAGCACGGCCCAACCGGTGGCTAGAAGGAGATCACGCCTGGAAGCGTAGTGATGCATCCTCAGCCCCGCCAGACCTGACACAAGGCCCACAAGCCCGCTGCCCAGGTGCCAGTTCCACACGAAGCCGGATGCTGTGAAGACATCTCCCAGAGCGTTGCCGGCAAAACCGACCACCAGACCTACCACAGGTCCATAGACGAAACCGAAGATGGGCACAAGCACAGCCGGCTTTATGTTCACATTGAGGGCAGAAGGAAGACGCAGGAAGTCCGTCAACCATATAGCAGCCCCGTAGAGGACTGTGCCCACAACAGCGTAGGCCAACTCCCGCCACCCCAACGCCCAGCGGCTCCTTCTTTCCATTGACCCCGCCTCCTTGAGCCTGGGCAGATCGCGATTTGTTACAACTACATTTGCGTATCAAGAACGAGCTAAAAACAAGTACAGCACAGGTCTCTAGTAGCGGCAAGGACGAAACACGCTCCCATGCCCGCGTGTCTGACACAGCGGCTGCAATTTTGGCAGATTCCGCCAACCGTGTATAATAGGGGCACTGTCAACGGAAGATCCCAGGTAAAAGTGGTTATGGATAGGAGAAAGAAGTGAATATGGCGATCAACGAACCACTGACTCAGCAATTACGAGACCAGGCCCGCCAGTTCCTGGAAGACGGACAGGTGGAATGTGTCATCGGCTACGAGGCCAGCCCCCGGGGCGGCGCCCGCCCGGTCTTTGTCTACGACCCAGCCGAAGCCGACCATCTGATCTGGAGCCCCGACTGCATTCATAATCTGGTCACCTATCTCCACGACAAGAAAAAGCCCCGCAAGCGAGGGGAAGAGCCGCCCCGTGTCGCCGTCGTCGTTAAACCCTGCGACAGCCGTGCGGTCAATGTTCTCCTGGCCGAACAGCAGATCGAGCGGGAGCGGGTGCTCATCATCGGCGTAGCCTGCGAAGGGGTGCATGGAGAGACGGGCGAACCAGCAGCCCGCTGTGTCCGCTGCACCGACCGGGTGCCGGTGATTTACGATGTGCTGGTCTGCGAAACGCAGAATGGCGAGCCGCCGGGGGCCATCCCAGCCGAGGAAGATGCGCTCTTCCAGGGCGACGCCGACCTGGCTCGCATCGAGGAGATGGAGCCCACCGAGCGGCTGGCCTTCTGGCTCCGCGAGTTCGACCGCTGCATCCGCTGTTACGCCTGCCGCCAGGTCTGCCCCGGCTGCTACTGTACCACCTGCATGTTCGAGCGCGACGACGGGCTATGGGTGGATATCGGCATCGAGCTGCCGCAGAAACACGTCTTCCACCTGGGCCGGGCGCTGCACCTGGCGGGGCGCTGCGTGGAGTGTGATGAATGCGAGCGGGTCTGCCCGATGGGGCTGCCTCTGAGCCTCCTCAACCGGCGGCTGGTTCGGGAGGTGGAGGATCTCTACGGCCATCGGGCCGGACGAGAAGAGGCCCTCACCCCGCTCCTCTTTGAACTCGGCGAGGAGGGTTCACCAATATGAAATTCGCAACACTAGACGGATTGCAAGCCTGGCTCGACCACCTGGCTCAAGGGATGGACTTGATCGCCCCCCACGACGTGGATGGGCACGTGCTCTACCGCCCGGTTGCCTCAAGCGATGAGATCCTGTTCGACTACGAACGGCCCGAGCTCTCCGCCAAGGACTATCTTCTGCCAGCCACGGAGACCTTGTTGCGGGTCAAGAAGCAGGGGGATGAGGTCACACAAGAGCAAGTCCTGCCGGATCGCCAGCAGGTGCTCTTCGGTATCCGCCCCTGTGACGCTCACGGGATGATGGTGATAGACGCCCTGTTCCTGGAGCAGGACCCACCCGATTTCTACTACGGGCAGCACCGGGAGCGCACCACGCTGGTGGGGCTGGCCTGCCGGCAAATGTGGGAGGGCTGCTTCTGCACCTCCGTAGGCGGCGCGCCCGATGACCCCACCCACCTGGACGTGCTGCTTCGGGAAGTGGACGGCGGCTACGCGGTGGAGGCAGTCACCGAGAAGGGGACGGTGCTGCTGAAGGGGTTAGCCCTGGAGGAGCGGGAGGGAGAGCCCCCGTCGCCGGTGGCAGACGCGGAGCCAGTACCGGTGACGCCGCCGGAGAAGTGGCGACCGCTCTTCGAGGATCAGATGTGGATGCGGCACGGGGAGCGATGCCTGAGTTGCCGCATCTGCACCTACGTCTGTCCCACCTGCCGCTGCTTCGACGTCACCGACCGGGAGGTGGAGGTGCGTGCTGGCGTCACCCGCATCGAGCGCATCCGCGTGTGGGACGCCTGCACCAGCACCAACTACCGGCGCGTCGCCGGCGGCCACAACCCCCGCCCTACCAAGCCAGAACGGCTGCGCAATCGCTTCTACTGCAAGTTCTGCTACTACCCGGAGGACTTTGGCCCGCTGGGCTGCGTGGGGTGCGGGCGGTGTGTGGTCTCCTGCCCGGTGGATATTGACATTACCGAGGTGATGCGGGACGTGGCGGAGCGGTGAGAGGTTGCTACTGAATGATTCGTGAATTAGATACGGTCGTCCTAACACATGACGTTGACGAGTATGGGCTGATACAAGGTGATATAGGGGCAGTGGTACATTGCTATGAAGATGGTGCGGCCTTCGAGGTCGAGTTTGTGACTGCCGAAGGAAGAACGATCGCGCTGCTCACGCTCGACCGGGCAGACATTCGACCAATTGGCGGCAGAGAAGTTCTGCACGTTCGGGAACTGGCGCGAGTGGCAGCATAGTTTCAGCCTATGGGGTGTGGTCATCACCCACTGAAGTTCTGTTACTATCCCGAGCACTTCGGTCCACTGAGCTGCGTGGGATGCGGACGGTGCGTTGTCTCGTGTCCAGTGGATATTGACATCACGGAGGTGATGAGGGACGTGGCAGAACGGTGAAATGTCCACTCCAGTCAGTGAGGGGTGTGCATCTCTAATAGCGATGGAGGCAAAGGGTTATGGAAGCGATACGTCTTAACAAGGTTGTAAGGATGGTGAAATCTTCGTGACAGGGTTGCCCTGTAAGAAGGGACAGTATGTGGAGATGATCTTGCTAATTGAACCTTCGGCTATGTCCAGGCGTCCTCGTATGACAGCCCGTCGGCTACTTCAATCCGGACTGATTGGGCTCTGGAAAGACCGTGAGGATATTGAGGATAGTGCAACCTATGCGCGTCAACTCCGGGAACAAGCACAAAGGCGGCGGGGATAAGATATGATTCTTCTGGACACCGATGTAATGGTAGACCTCTTACGTCAGTACCCACCTGCGGTGTCCTGGCTGGATTTCCTCAGGGAAAGACTGAAATGAAAGTTGCAACAAGAGCGATTGAAACAACAGGAACAATTGACGCCCAGTGTCAGCTTATTCTGGATGAACCGCTACCTGTTGTTGACCCAACTCGGGTCCGCGTCCTCATCCTGTTGCCTGAAAAAGCTGACATAGACGAGATGGAGTGGCTTCGGGCGGCGGCGGCTAACCCGGCCTTTGATTTCTTGAAGGAGCCTGAAGAGGACATCTACACGCTTGCCGACGGGAGACCATTCTATGATCAGGGGTAAGGTTGTTTTGAAAGGAGTGAATGTCTTATGACTCTGTCTGAGCTAGCATTTGCCTGCTTCTTGTACAGTCAGCTCACCGGTGATGACAGCTCGCATCTACTTTTTCTGCAAATCACAAGCGGCTCTCCCGACCTCAGCAATCCTGACCATCGAAAAGCGCTCCTTGTATGGCTAAACCAGTGGGGTTGTCGACAATTTGCGCTCGAATACCATGAGCTCGCTTCTGGAGAGATACTCTCCTGGCACAATGAACATAGTGCTGCTTTTTTCCCTGAGGATAGAAACCTGTGGGAGCTAACTGAGTCAGAACTGGCTTCAGCGGGTGTGGCTTATGAATCTCTTTCAAGCCGGACTGCATCATATCGAACAAGGAGTGGGAATACTTTCCGTGTCTCGTTCGGTCCTGCTGGTGCTTCAAAGATTCTATTCGCCATCAGGTCCCGTGCTCTTCTTCCCTGGGACGGTTCTATTCGAGAAAGTCTGGGATACGACAAGTCTCAAGCCTCATATCTGTCTTGCCTCAGGCATGTAAAATCGATGCTTGAGGAACTCGCAACGTCTTGTCAAAGGAATGGCTTTCAGTTGGCCGATTTGCCCCAACAAATGGGCAGGCCTCACTCAACCGTCCCAAAGCTCATCGACGAATACTACTGGATCAAGATAACGAAGAGCTATTCTCTGCCAGACTCAGATGCTTTTCGACGCTGGGCCAACTGGAGCTAGTCATAATTGTGGGCAAGGGCTACAGCTAATAGCGTGTTTGCGACACTGACACAAAATGTCTTCAGCATCTCACAAACATGCGAAATGTTGGGCGAAATGAAAGCACTGATGTCAACGGAGCAGAGGATGGGAAATGCAGTGGTCGCCAATCCCACACACCCGTGCCTGGGCCGGCTGGCTGGGGTCAGGGGTTGGAACCACTGAATTCACTGAGCCCACTGACGTCACTGATTCAGTGTTATCATCCGCCTCAGTACTTCAATGGTTTCAGAGAACGCGAAGGAGGTCAAATGTGTTAAAAGAATTCAAGGAATTCGCCCTGCGCGGGAACGTGGTGGATATGGCTGTGGGTATCATCATCGGCGCAGCCTTTGGGACCATCGTCAAGTCGCTGGTTGACGACGTGATTATGCCCCCCATCGGTTTGCTGCTGGGCGGTGTGGATTTTGTCAATCTCTTCGTCTTACTAAAGGCGGGTTCCCCGGCCGGGCCTTACGCATCGCTGGCGGACGCGCAGGCGGCAGGTGCCGTGACGGTCAACTACGGCGTGTCAATCAACGCCGTCATCAGCTTTCTGATCGTCGCCTTTGTGATGTTCCTGCTCATCCGCAGCATCAACCGGTTGAAGCAGGAAGAGGAAACACCACCCGCCGAGCCGAAGACGAAAGAATGCCCGTATTGCCTGTCTACCATTCCGATCAAGGCCACTCGCTGCGCACATTGCACCTCTGAACTGTCAGCAACGTAGAAGAGATAGACACATCTTGGCCCAGGCGGAAATGATGGGGACATACACCAAGCAGTAACGCGGCACACACAGTGGAGGAAAAGAAATGACAGCAGACGCTAACCCGATGCGACCATACCTGGGCAAACTGGCTGGGATCAAGGACCTGGCCACAGGTATCAAGCTGTTCCAGATCGAACTGACAGAACCGGAGGGGCAGGCGACTGTCGCCAACTACAGGCCGGGGCAGTTCGCTTTCGTCTCCGCCTTCGGCGCGGGGGAGGCTCCCTTCGGCATCGCCTCCATCCGGGGGCCTCACCTGGAGTTCGCCATCAGCGCCCTGGGTCACGTCACCTACACCCTCCACGCCCTGGAGGTGGGAGACCCGGTGGGGGTGCGGGGGCCGCTGGGCAACTGGTTCCCGCTGGACGAGATCAAGGGGCACAACATCGTCATCCTGGGTGCTGGTATCGGCGGCGCGCCGCTGCGCCCGATTATCCAGACTATCCTTGACAACGATAACCGAGCCGACTACGGCCACCTGACCATTATATGGGCCGCTCGTGGCCCCGACCTGCTCGTCTTCACCGACGAGTTCGACGAGTGGCACGCCGCCCCCGACACCGAGTTCCACGTGACGGTGGACCAGGGGAACGAGAACTGGACCGGCAACGTCGGTCTGATTACGCAACTGCTGGAACAGATAGATCCCTCGCCCAACAACGCCGTCGCCATTACCTGCGGCCCGCCCATCGCGATCCACTTTATCTTCCTGACGCTGCAGAAATTGGGCTTTACGCCCCAGCAGACGCTGACCACGCTGGAGGCCCGCATGCACTGCGGCATCGGCAAGTGCGGGCGGTGCAACCTGGGGGAAAAGTTCATCTGCGTGGATGGCCCTGTCTTCTGGCAGAGCGAGATAGCCGAGTTCTTGGAGGGTTTTCTGTAGTGGTTGGTAGACTGATACATTGGTAGATTGGCATCCCATTGCGCACCTGTCGCCAACTACCGGTCACCAGGTTACCAGTCTCCCAATTTGTCATTTGCTCATTTGTCATTAGTCATTCAAACTGTGTCTCTCGCAACTCTCGATCAAACCAACAAACGCGTGCTGATGTTCGGCGGCAAGGGGGGCGTGGGGAAGACCACCACCTCGGCAGCGACGGCGCTGCACTACGCCCAGGCCGGCCGGAGGACGCTCATCATCTCCAGCGACCTCACGCCATCCCTCTCGGACATCTTCGAGACGGAGGTCGGCCCCACGGAAAGGCCGGTGACAGGGGTGCAGAATCTCCACGCGCTGGTGATTGACGCCGACGAGGTAATGCGCCGCTGGAAGGAAAAGTTCGGGCCAGAGGTCTACCAGGCAGCGTCGGCGCTGGTAGACCTGCCCTACGACGAGGTCGTGGATTACGTGGCGATGGCACCGGGCATCCAGGAGGAGTTCATGCTCGACCACATCCTGGAGCGGGTCCGGGACGGGCGCTACGACCTGATCGTCTGGGATACGGCACCGGCCGGCGACACGTTGCGCTTGCTCGGCCTGCCGGGACGTTTCATCGAGCATCTGCGCGTGGCCCCCCGGATCTACCTGGAGGTGCAAGACACGTTCAAATTGTCCCAAACACCTTTTCTGGAGATCATCGAAAGCTGGAAAGAACTGGCACAGCAGGTCGTTCGTTTCTTCGGTGACCCGGCCAACGTCGAGTTCATCCTGGTCACCATTCCCGAGGCGCTGGGCGTCTACCAGAGTGGACGGGTGGTGAGGGATTTGGAGCAGCATGGGCTGGACGTTCGTTACATGATCATCAACAACGTGATTGTGGACCCCGATTGTGGTTTCCTTCGTCAGCGCATGGAGATGCAGCGCCCTTACATCAGAATGCTGAGCGAAGAGTACGACGGGAGAATGACGCTGATCAAGCTGCCGCTCCTGCCTTATGAAGTCAAGGGAGTCGAACGGCTGAGGGAAGTGGAGGAACTCCTCTTCGGGGGAGATGGCTGACGAGGGTCGGCGTGTACATTATCTAATCTCGAATCTCAGGAGTGGGCAATGGTGGAAGAAACACGAACCTTTCTAGAGGAAGTGGCAGTTATCCCTGGTGGGGAGCGGCTGCGGACCTGCATCCAGTGCGGCACGTGCGGGGGCTCTTGTCCCTCCGGGCCGGACATGGATCACACCCCCCGCGAACTCTTTGCCATGATAATGGCCGGGATGCGGGAGAAGACCCTGAAGAGTAACACCTTCTGGTACTGCGTCTCCTGCTACTACTGCACGGTGCGCTGTCCGCAGGAAATCCCCATTACGGATATCATGTATCGTCTCAAGCGGCTGGCGATCCAGGCGGGGCACTACCAGGCCTCCGTCGCCGGTTTCTCCGAGACCTTCGTGGGCCAGGTGGAGACCTTCGGGCGAAGTTTCGAACTGGGACTGGCCACCCAGCACTACCTGCGCTACCATCCGCTGGATAGCGTGCGTATGTCCCCCCTGTTGATAGGGATGGTCACTCGCGGTCGGATGGCCTTCGTCCCCAAGCGCATCCGCGGGATACGGCAACTGCGGGCCATCCTGCGCAAAGCCAAAGAACTAGGAGGTGTGTGGTGAGGTATGCTTATTTCCCTGGCTGCTCCCTGGAGCGCAACGCTGCTGCCTATGATGTCTCGTTGAAGCTGGTGGCGGAGGTGCTGGGGTTGGAATTGGTGGAACTGGAGGACTGGAACTGCTGCGGGGCGACGGAGTATTTCTCCATCAACCTGCTGCCCGCGTACGCGCTGGTGGCCCGCAACCTGGCGCTGGTGGGGCCGGAGTTCGATCAGGTGGTCGCTCCTTGCTCCGCCTGCTACTACAACTTGTTCAAGACCGATAAGAATATGGCCGCCTACCCGGAACTGGCGGCAGCGGTCAACGAGGCGCTGGCGGCGGGGGGACTCCACTATGAGCCGGGCCGGGTCAAGGCCCGCCACGCGCTGGACGTGGTGATAGAAGACGTGAGCCTTGAGGAAATCGTCGCCCACGTCCAGAAGCCACTGCGCGGTCTGCGCCTGGCTCCCTACTACGGCTGTATCCCCGCTCGCCCCGAGGGACACCACGATCCAGAGTACCCAGAGGGGATGGACCGGCTGCTGGAGGCGCTGGGAGCGGAGGTGGTGGACTACCCGGTGAAAGCCAACTGCTGTGGCGGTCACATGACCCAGATCAGTTCCGAGACCGCCTACGAGATGCTTCGCTATCTGCTCGACAACGCTGTCCGCGCCGGGGCGGACGCCCTCATCGTCTCCTGCCCGATGTGCCAACTGAACCTGGACGCCTACCAGGGCCAGGTCAACGCTCACCTCGGCACCGATTTCAACATCCCCGTTCTCTACTTCACCCAGATGATGGGGCTGGCCTTCGGTGTGGAGCCGGAGCGACTGGCGTTCGGTCAAGAGATAGTCTCCGCCGCACCGCTTTTGATAAAGTTCCGCAACCCACCGCCGGAGGATGAGAAGCCTCAGCGTAAGCCCCACCCCGATGAACACGCTTTACTCATGCCCGAACCGCTGCATGGAGGTGCTCGATGAAGATTGGTGTCTACATCTGCCACTGTGGGTTCAACATCGCCAGCATGGTGGACTGCGAGGAGGTGGCCCGGTGGGCGGCCACCCTGCCGGACGTTGCCGTGGCTCGCGCCCCCCAGTTCACGTGCTCCAGCCTGGGCCAGGAGGCGATCACGAACGACATCCGGGAACTGGGGGTGGACCGGGTGGTGGTGGCCTCCTGTACCCCCCGCATGCACGAACCGACCTTCCAGCGCGTGCTGGCCGAGGCCGGTCTCAATCCCTACTTTTTCCAGATGGCCAATATCCGGGAGCAGTGCTCCTGGGTCCACGACGACCGGGAGGAGGCCACCCAGAAGGCCAAAGCGCTGGTCGAGGCGGCCGTCCTGCGGGTGCGCTACCACCAACCGTTGACCATCAACAAGGTCCCCATCCATCCTGCGACCCTGGTCGTCGGCGGGGGCATCACAGGCATCCAGGCCGCCTTGGAGTTGGCCGACGCGGGCAACCCGGTCTACCTGGTGGAGCGGGAATCGTCCATTGGCGGGCGGATGGCCCAACTGGACGAGACCTTCCCCACCCTCGACTGTAGTGCCTGAATTCTCGGCCCCAAGATGATGGATGCCGGTCGGCATCCTAACATCAATCTCCTGACCTGCAGCGAGGTGGAAGAGGTCTCCGGGTACGTGGGCAACTTCCGGGTGCGGGTGCGTCGCCGCCCGCGCTACGTGGTCGAGGATAAATGCACCGGCTGCGGCGAATGCGCCAACGTCTGCCCCGTCCAGGTGCTCAGCGAGTTCGACGAGGGGCTGGGCACCCGCAGGGCCGTCTATCGTTCCTTCACCCAGGCCATCCCACCGGCCTTTGTCATAGACAAGCGGGGTGTCGCTCCCTGTCGTGACGCCTGTCCTACCGGTCAGCGGGCGCAGGGCTACATCGCGCTGATCCGCGAGGCCCGCTTTGCCGACGCTTATCGGGCCATCAAAGAGGACAACCCCTTCCCCGCGGTCTGTGGGCGCGTGTGTAACCACGTGTGTGAGACGGCCTGTTCACGCGGGCAAGTAGACGAGCCGGTCAGCATTATGCGGCTCAAGCGCTTTGTCGCTGACTGGGCCTTCGCGCACCCCGAGGAGGTAGCCGAGGCCTTCCGCCCCAGGATCGAAGCCGAGGAGCAGGAGCCCGAACCGACAGGCAAGAAGGTGGCCATCGTCGGCTCCGGTCCAGCCGGCCTGACCGTGGCCCAGGATCTCCGTCTCGAGGGACATGACGTGACGGTCTTCGAGGCGCTGCCGGTGGCTGGCGGCATGATGCGCGTGGGTATCCCTGAGTATCGCCTGCCCTACGATCTACTGCAGCGCGAGATAGACGAGATCATTGACCTGGGCGTTGATCTAAAGCTGAACACCCGCGTGGACGACGTGGTGGCGCTCAAAGCGGGCAGAATGCCCGACGACGGTTACGACGCCGTCTTTGTGGGCATCGGCGCCCACGCCGGGATACAGATCCGCATTCCTGGCATTGACCTGCCCCAGACGCTTTCGGCGATCGAGTTCTTACGCGACGCCAGCCTGGGTCACTATCCCGACTTGATGGGTAAGAAGGTGATCGTACTGGGCGGCGGTGACGTGGCGATGGACGCGGCCTGCACGGCGATGCGCATCGGCACAATGCAAGCGGATGAGGCGGGCCGCAGACGGCCCGGCGACCGCAGCGGTCGGGGTGATGCTCCCCCTGAGGTGCGTATCGCCTACCGCCGCACCGAGGCGGAGATGCCTGCCCGGGAGGACGAGATCCGCCAGGCCAAAGAAGATGGTGTGATCTTTGACTGGCTGGTCTCACCGGCGGAGGTGGTCGCCGACGAGGAGGACAATGTATGCAGTTTGAGCTGTACCCGGATGGAGCTGGGGGAACCGGATGAGAGCGGCAGGCGGCGCCCGGTCCCCATCGAGGGGTCAGAGTTCCTGTTGGACGCCGACGTGGTCATCCCGGCCATCGGTGCCCGGCCCGATCTGGCGTGTATCCCTGAGAGCATTGAGCGGACACCCAATGGCCTGATCGCCGTGGATGAGAACACGATGATGACCAGCGTGGAAGGCATCTTCGCCGCTGGCGATGCGGTGACCGGGATGGCCTTCGTGGTAGACGCCATCGGCGCCGGGCACAAGGCTGCGCGGGCGATGGATTCCTACTTGAAGGGAGAAACCGGGTTTTTCGGGAAAAACCTGGTTTCTGGAGTGCCGGTGGCTGAGCTGACCGAGGAGGATATCGCCCGCAAGCGGGCCGCCGGGCAGATCGTGGACATTCCGCGTACTTGCGCCCTGGAAGCGCCGGCGGACGAGCGTATCCACAGCCTCTGCGAGGTCTGTGGCCCGATGACCGAGGAAGAGGCCATCGCCGAGGCGATGCGGTGTTTGCAGTGCGGTGTCTGTTCCGAGTGCAACCAGTGCGTGCACGTCTGCGGGCCGTTGGCGATTGACCACCAGATGCAGGAGGAGGTGCTGGATCTGGAGGTGGGCAACATCATCCTCGCCACGGGCTTTGACGTCTTCGATGCCCGGCGTGTCCCCGAGTACGGCTACGGTCGCTACCCTAACGTCTTCACCAGTATGGAGATGGAGCGGATGCTCAGTGGGACGGGCCCTACCGGCGGCCGCGTCGTCCTGC
>Ga0114922_10005166_pt1 | contig 12076 bp, 9 predicted proteins | sample AartaG_FD_100975 | JGI IMG/M metagenome (GOLD analysis project Ga0114922, IMG submission 100975) | Deep subsurface microbial communities from Aarhus Bay to uncover new lineages of life (NeLLi) - Aarhus_00045 metaG | ecosystem: Environmental > Aquatic > Marine > Oceanic > Sediment | place: Aarhus...
ACCGGCATCGGAGATCCGCAGCGATATTCCGCAGGGATTTGACGGGGTAATCCGGGGTTGTCTCGATTCGGTTCCGGATAACAGGTTTCAGGACGCTGCCGAGCTTGCCGCCGCCTTGCGCGGGCTGGTGAAAACAGGCGAGGAGAAACCGGTGGAAGTACCTCCCGAAGCCCCGCGCAGGAAGCGTCGTCCGGCAATTGTGGGATTGCTCGTGGTGGCGCTGTTGTGCGCGGCCGGCGGGCTTACCTACTACCTGTCGGCGACGGCGGGCCAGCGGGGCAAGGAGACACCGCAGCCGCCCATCGAGGCACCGAAACCGGTTGTGCCTGCCGAAGAGCCGGTCGAGCTCCCGGAAGAAGCGGATCCGGCGGTGGCAGCTCGAGAAGATATGCTTGCTATGAAGGAGAAAACCGACGGGAAAGACCCGAAACGATGGTCTCCAACACATCTTGAAGACGCTGAAAACCTCAGGGCTGAAGCAGACAGCAGCTTTGAGGCGGGCGATTACGATGAAGCGGAACAGACGTACCGGCGCGCAACTCGAGCGTACGGGATGGTATTGGCTGAGGTGTCGGCGGCGGAAGCCGCTCCCTCAGAGATGGTCTATATCCCGGCCGGCACGTTCACCATGGGCGACAGCGCTGGTTCTCCCGACCAGATGCACACTGTCCATGTGCCCGGGTTCTACATCGACAAGTACGAGGTAACGATCGACGACTTCTTGCGGTTTGCCGGCAATATGAGTTACGGTGTCCCCGAGGTGTGGCACCAGCATGGACTTGCCAGGCCCGGCAACTTGATGCCCGCGTTTGGGCTTTCGTGGCGGGATGCTGTGAACTATGCCCACTGGCGAAGCAAGCGGTTGCCGACGGAGGCGGAATGGGAGAAGGCTGCACGCGGGCCGGCAGGGTTGCTCTACCCGTGGGGCAACGAATTCGACCGGGCAAAGTGCAGTGTAGGCGGGAGCTTCCCCGCCGATGTCGGTTCGCAGGGAGAACCGAACGCCTATGGTTGCTTCGATATGGCGGGAAATGTTGCCGAATGGGTAAGCAGCCTGTACGCGGGCTATCCGTTTAACGCCTTGGACGGGCGCGAAGACCCTCAGAAGCTCGGTCAGAGGGTTCTGCGAGGCGGTGCGTGGAGTTCGTCCACTCCGATGCTCGACTTTCGCACAACGAGACGGTTCTGGGGTATGCGGGACCAGCGGTTCCCTGAAGCCGGGTTCAGATGCGCCCAGACTCCTTCGGTGAGCCTGCCCGGATGATGGGAGTGCGCAGGTTGAAAGTCGTCACGGTCGTCGGCGCACGGCCTCAGTTTGTCAAGGCCGCCGTTCTTTCACGAGAGTTGCGAAAAGATAACGACGAGATTCTCGTCGACACGGGCCAGCATTACGACGAAGGTTTGAGCGCCGTCTTCTTCGACGAGCTTGACATTCAACAACCCAAGTACGAGTTGGGCGTCGGTTCCGGATCGCATGCCCGACAGACCGCGGCGGTCTTGACCGGCGTCGAGGACGTGCTTGTCCGCGAGAAGCCTGATGTGTGCGTCGTATTTGGGGACACGAACTCGACGCTCGGCGCCGCCCTTGCCGCAGCGAAGCTCGGCGTGCCCGTGGCGCACGTCGAGGCCGGACCCCGCGCGGGCTGCCTCGAGTGGCCCGAAGAGATCAACAGGGTTGCAGTGGACCATGTATCTTCGATACTCTTATGTCCAACGAAGGTGGCGCTCGAGAACTGCCGGAACGAAGGGCTGGCTGATCGAGCCTACCTTACAGGTGATGTGAATTGCGATCTTCTGCGGGAGAACCACGAGAAGATTACCGCGGGCACCGCGGTCTTGGACAAGTTCGGAGTTCGGCCCGGAGAGTTTCTGCTCGCGACCGTGCACAGGGCCCAGAACACCGACGACCGCGAGAGGCTCGAGGCGATTGTCGCCGCGCTGCTGGATGCAGGCGAGACCGTGGTGCTGCCGGCTCATCCTCGATTGAAGAATGCGTTGCACCGAACGGGGTTGTTGTCAAGTCTCGAGGCGGCGGGCTCGGTCGTAATCACCGATCCGCTCGGGTATGTTGAGTTCCTGTCGCTTGCGGCGCATTCGAGGATGGTAGTCACAGACTCCGGCGGCGTCCAGAAAGAGGCGTACATGCTCGGCAAGCCGTGCGTCACGCTGCTCGAACGGACTCCGTGGCCCGAGACCGTTGCCGCCGGCTGGAATGTTCTGGTCAAGCCTGAGCGGGAAGCGATCTTGCAGGCGGTCAACGAGTCTGAGCCAACGAAGCCGCGAGAAGAGCTGTTCGGAGACGGGTCGGCCGGCAAACGGATATGCAGAGTGCTAAGCGAGGCGTTATAGGGAACGATGTTTGAGAATCTGAAACGAGGGATGCTGTTCAACAAAGCGCAGCGGTATGCCCGTTCCGGCAGAATCGACGAGGCCCTCGGACTGTTTGAGAGTCTAACCGGCCAGGCTCCCGATTGGGCCATCGCAAAGTCGCACCACGCGATGGCGCTTGCCAGGAAAGGCAACTTCGGCGACGCCGTTCACGTTGCCACGGAAGCCTCGGGGATTGCGCCGGATCATTTCGCGGTTGCACTCTTTGCAGGACAGGTGTTCTTTGACGCCGGACGTCTCGAAGATGCCCGGGGCGCGTTCGAGAAAGCCGCAGAGATTGAGACCGACAACACGCTGCCGCGATCGTACTTGGCGCTCGTTCAGATGGCGACAGGCGACTTCCAGGAAGGCTACAACTGTCTTCGCGAGATCGGGCCCGAGCGTCAGCCGGAGTTCCAGGCGCGATTGCTCATGATCACGGAACAGGAGCTGGCAAAGGGAGAGAAGAGAAAATGAGCTCCGGAGGCTGGCTGAAAGGGCGTCGGCATTTCTCTCGAGGGATTAAGAAAGCAAGCGGAGGGCAGTACGAGGAGGCGTTGCACGAGTTTGAGAAGGCACGTGAATGCCACCCGAAGCTGCGCAACGTTGACAGCTGTCTCGGAGAGGTCTATATCCAACTGGGCCGGAACCGCCCGGCCGAGGAACATCTCAAGGCTGCGTTGGACGGCGATCCGACCAATCCGGTCGTGTTGCACTACCTCGGCCGACTTGCGCGAGACCGACGCAACTTCAAAGCCGCGGCGGACTTCCAACAACGAGCGCTCGCACAGGATCCCGTGTATGCGGAAGCCTCTCTCGAGCTTGGGCGATCCCATCTCGCGCTTGGTGACCGCGCGGCGGCAGTCTCGGCGTTCGAAAGGTGCGCCCGCTTGGAACCGGACGTTGCCGAATCGAGGCTTGCTGAATTCGCGAAGGAACGCGGCTCCTGAACCGATTCCAACACAGTGTCCCGCGGGCGTGTCCCTATTCCATTTCTTCGCGTAGGTATTGAGCGGACTGTTCGGGCGGCGTCGGGTTCAGGTAGAACCCCGTCCCCCATTCGAACCCGGCCATCTGTGTCAGACGCGGTATTATCTCGATGTGCCAGTGAAAATCTTTATCGATCGTCTTCCAGTACCCGGGCCGCTCATCGCGGAACGGAGCCGAATGGATGATAAAGTTGTAAGGCGGGTCGTGCAAGCCGCGGCTCAACGCGCCTGTCACCGATTTGAGGGCGCGAGCCATCTGTTCGATCTCTTCGTCGTCGATGGTGCCGAAATCGCAGTCATGCCGTTTGGGCAACGCCCACACCTCGAACGGTGACTTCGACGCAAACGGCACGAAACAGACGAACGCGCGATTCTCGTAGACGATACGCACATGGTCGGACAGTTCCTGCCACATGATATCGCAGAACAGGCATCTTTCTTTGAACTCGAAATGCGCCTTGGCAGACACCAACTCCTCCTTCAACCACCGTGGCGTTATCGGCAGCGCGATTATCTGTGAGTGCGGGTGTTCCATCGTAGCCCCGGCCGCCTCGCCATGGTTCCTGAACACCTGCAGGTACCGCAACCGCTTGTCCTTACGCAAATCCAACGACCTGTCCCTGTGCATTCTGATGGCAAGGCTGAGCTGTTCAAGGGGTAGCGTCGATAGGTCGGCATCGTGGTCAGGCGACTCGATGACGATCTCGTGCGCGCCGATACCGTTCATCACATCGTAGAGTCCATCGCCGCGACGGTCCAGCTCGCCTTCGACTTTGAGAACCGCAGACTTATTCGGAACAGTCCGCACGCTCCAGCCCGGCCCGTTCGGTTGGCCGTCGTCACGGTACGCCGCGATCTCCGGGGGAGTTTCATCTTCGTGCCCTTCGCAGAACGGGCACGGGCCGCCTTTGCGTTGGTCGGTCACAGTCCCGAACTCCGACGGGAGCTTGCCGCGTTCGGTGGTGACAATAATCCACCCGCCGCTGACCGGGTCTTTTCTCAGCTCCGGCATACCAACCCCTGACGTGGCGCGGGCATCCTCGCCGGCAGTCCCGGGAGCGTCTCGCTCCCGTACAGATGAGGGCGGGACGCCCTCACGACTGCCAGCAAGATGCTGGCGCTACGAATCCTGCAGATGTTTCCCTTATTTATGCGAGAGTCAATAGTAAAGACAGCTTGTGTTCTCTCAGTATATCCCAAACCCGTCATTGCGAGCCACCGTCAGGTGGCGTGGCAATCTCGCATCCTGGGTCTCGGCTATTCACCGCAGACCTTCACGAGAATCTCCTTCGGACGCATGCCATCGAACTCGGCGCAGTATATCGTTTGGTACATGCCGAGATCCAGCTTCCCGCCGGTTAACGGCAACACGATGTGGTGCCCTGAAAGGCTTGCCTTGAGATGGGCGTGGGCGTTCCGTTTGGGATCCGCGGAATCATGCCGATATTCGGCGTCGTGGGGCACCAACTTCTCGAGCACGTCAACCATATCCAAGGTAAGCGACCTGTCGGAATCGCTGATGTAGACAGCCATGCTCGTGTGGTGCGGGAAGACAAGCACCATCCCCTCGCTGATGCCGCTACGTCTTACCGCGGCCTCGACCTCGCGGGTTATGTCTACGATTTCCACCTTCTGACGCGAGTGGACCCGGACTATCTCACGAACTGTTTTCATTGTCTCCCCCTTCTTTGCTCGGCCGTGCAGAATGAAACGCCGAGAGCATGCGAAAAACAGACACGCTCTCGGCGACCTGTGGTGGGATGAAAGCTAACCTTCCGCATCCGGTTTCTGAGACTCTCGAGACGTCTCGCCGGAGTCGGTCCCTCTCGGCTTCTTCGCGATATCTTCCGGCAGTTCCTTGCCGGTGATATCTCCAAGACGGTTCTGGATGTCATTCAGAACATCCTTTCCGACGAGATACAATCCCGGTCTCTGCTCGAGCGTTGCAAAGACGGTATCGGGCTTTTCGGCATCCTCGCTCTCGTACCCGATCTTAAACGGTCCCAAGGTTCTCTCACCCTTGAGGCTAACGGTGAACGATGCGGCGGGGTTGTCCAGACCATACTCTGTGACGTTTTCGGGCACCTTCCCCGAGACTATCTTCTCCATCTTGAGATAGTTTATCGCCCAGATGAGCTGGTCAACAACGCCCTGGCTGCTCAGTTTCAACCCATCAGGCTGCTCGGCTTTCCACTCCTCGCCGTCCCTGGCAAGTTCGACAACCTCGTCGCCGTAGGTGACGCTGATCTTCTCCGCATCGGCTTTGTCGAACGAGACGAGCACCTTATCGCGAAACTCGAACAGCGTCTTGTTGAGATCATCAAGCGTGTCCTTGCCTATGGTGACGACGTTACCCTCTGAGGTTTTCGCATAGAGCACGTGCGTATCGGGATTCTCGGCGCCTATCACAACAGCGACCGGCTCCTCGGCATCCTTCACCCACAACGAGGTTTTGACCTGCGGATTGTCAAGTCCGAATTCATCCTTCTCCTCGGTCAGAAACTTTCCTGCCTTCATGTCCTTGAGGGTCGAGAAGATGCCGCTGATAGTCAGGCTGTCCGCTTTCTCATCGACAGGCTTCTTGAGGTACCACGTACCCTGCTCGTCCTTTTCCACAAGAAACGCACCGCTCCTGCAACGGTGCTCGACCTTGACCACGTCGCCGGTCGAGGCGAGCAGCAGGCTCTTGTTTCTGAGTTCGTCGAGGTCTTCCGGGATCGCGTCGAATACCGTCTTTGGCAGCAGCACCACGTTCTTTGCGGTCTCGCGTTTCGCGTAGACACCGTTCTCATCATCGTCTGCATCGCCGAACAGAATCGTCTTGCGCGCCTTGTCCTCGCCGATATAGACGGTGACCATCGCTTTCGGCTCATCGAGGCCGTACTCCGAGAGATCCGCCGGCTCTTCCTCGATGAACTCTTTGACTTTGGCGTTACGCAACTCGGTGATGATCTTGTTAACCTTTTCCTTGTCCGCCGTGGCCTTGACGGGTTCTGCAAGCTTCCAGTTGTCCTCGCTGTCCTTCTCCATAGAGGCCGATTCATCGTCGAGCGCCACATCTAACGCCTTGACGTCGTCCTGTTCCATCTTGATGATGGTCTTCTCGCGCAGATCGCTCAGCTTCTTGTCGAGCGTCCCCTTCGTGTAGCTGCTCACCAGGAGCACGGTGTTCTCTCCCTCCCGGCTGACGTAATAGCCTGTCTTGGTGGGGTTCTCGTTCCCGACCAGCAGCACCGACGGCTTCTCCTCGTTTTGCTTCAGCGCTGATATCGTCAGGCTCGGTTCGTCAAGCCCGTACGGTTTGAGATCTTTCGCCTCTTCGTCAACGGTTCGCTGGGATTCTGCGTCCGCAAGATCCTTCGCAACGCCGTCAATGGCCGTCGAGTCGGCCTCCACCTTTATGGGTGCCTCAATCGTCCACTCGTCTTCCGACTTCTTGCAGACTATCGCTTCTTCGTCCTTGCCAGCGATCCGCAACTCCACGATATCGTTCTGGTCGATCTGGTATATCTTCTTGGCAGCCTCGTCGGCCTCTTGCTGTTTCTCTTCTTTCTTTATCGTGAATACGTAGTAGCCGACGAGCAGGGCAAGGACGACAACGAAAGCAACCGTACTCTTCCAGTTCATCGATACTTCCTCCTACGGACGTACACCAACCCACCGGCAATAAGCGAGAGTGCCGGGACGACTGCGAGCGGTACCCAGGTCAACACCCTCGCCTGTTTCGTGGACAGCAGCATTGTCTGGGTACGTTTCTCCTTTGGTCGAATGGATATCAGGTCCTCCTGTTTCGAGAGCCAGCCAGCGATGTTCAGGAGGAAATCCTTGTTGGCCGCTTGCCCCAAATTGCTGTTTCGTGCGAAATCGGAGTCGCCCACGACTACAACGCGTCCTTCGGACGTTCCCTCTTCGCCGGCTCTCGACTCGACTGTACGCGTCAAAGCAACGGCGAGCGAAACGGGCCCCTTGACGTCGCTGGCTTGATCGTATTTCGCCCGGTTGCCGCTCTTGAGCAACGCGAGGTTCGTCTCCCCCCAGCTCCTATCGCTTGCCCGGGCAATCCACTCGCCTGTGGTGCCGGTCGGCAGAGAGGCCTTCGTCTGGACGGACCTGGACAGAGGGAAAAGGGTCGCGAAGGTGGCAAACTCCTTGGTTATCTGGTGCGCGGTCGAATAGTCTGTAACGAGCGGGGTCATGTACGAGCCGCCCATAAGCTGGCTTACAGGGTTGGGATCGACGACATAATCGTTGCCGATGGTCACGCCGAGATCCGCCAGTAACGAGACAACTCCCGGCACCGTCTCGGGATCGAGCAGGAACAACACACGACCACCACTGTCAACGTATTCCCTGATCGCCTGCAGTTCGTTCAGAAAAAACGGTTTCTCCGGCCCCGCTACAACAAGAACCGAACAATCGGCCGGTACACCCCTCTCTTCGCGCGCCAAGAGAATGTCCTTCACTTCGTAGACTTCCTTCTCAAGCGCGTTCTTCGCCACCGACGTTCCCTGAGCCTCTGAGTCGGATAGCCCCGGCTCACCGTGTCCCGCAGTGAAGTAGACAATGGTGCTCTCCAGGCGTGTGACCTTGATCAGCGCGTTGGTCAGGTCCTCCTCCTCAGGAGAGAGCAACTCTTCTTTCCTGTCCCCGCACTCGACGACGAACGTGTTGTAGCTGTCGACGTCCATCAACTGCGCCCGCTCCGGCTTTCTATCGGGCTGCACCATCTCGTACTTGAAATTCGCGCCGTTGTAATAGGCGTAAATACTGAGAAGATCCTCGAACCGCTTCTTGTCCGTATCGTCGCGGAAGAAGACGGTAACCTTGACGTCCTTCTCGAGGTTCTCCACTATCTGTTGGCTCTGCGGTGATATGCTGTATCGTTTGGTCTCGGTGAGATCGAACCGCTTGTCGGCCCTGGTGACGATGAGTTGGAACACAACCAGGATGGCGAGCATCAATGCTACCGCGAGCACCAGGTTGCCGCCGTAGAGCACCTTTCTCGACCGGAAGAATGCCACCACGACGCCGAAGTTGACGATCAGGCAGAATACGGCGAAGATACCGCCGGCTATCAGCAACGCCATTGGTACCGGCCCAAACCCGCCCTCGACGTGGTAGGTGATGCCGCCCCCGATCAGACCCAGCAGTCCTATGAACCCCACGATGTTGGCCGTAGCTTTCATCTTCATCGTCAGCCTCTCCACTTCTTCGTTTCGAGCGCTCTAAACGTCAGGAACAGGAAGAACACCGCGAAGATCACGAAATACGATACGTCCTTGACCTGTATGACCCCTTTGGCGAAGTTCTCGTAATGGGGGATGATCGAAAGGTTCTGAATGACGCGCCCCACGTTCTGCGGAACAGCGTCAGCCGCCCAGACAAGCACCCACAGCAGCAGCAGCGCTCCCAAACCTACAAAAAACGCTACCACTTGGTTCTCAGTGAGCGAGGACAGGAATATACCCATTGCGAGAAACGCGCCTCCCATCAGCAGCAAACCGAGATACCCGCTGATCAAAACGCTCTTCTCCGGCTCGCCGTACTTGATCAACAGCAACATGTTGATGAACGTCAGCGCAAGCATACAGCTGAACATTGTCACGCATGCAGCGTACTTTGCCAGCACCAGCTCGGCATCGCGGATCGGATAGGTGAACAGCAGCTCGATGGTGCCTTGACGTTTTTCCTCGCTGAACAGCCGCATCGTCAGCGCCGGCAGGAAAAACATCATTATGACGCTCATGTTCATGAACATCGGAAGCAGCACGTACTCGGTGAAATTCAGATCCGGCATACCGTAGCGGCCTTGCGACATTGCGTAAGACTGCGACACGCGCGCAAAATACGCCACCATCTGGTTGAAGAAGAAGCCGCAGACGAGAGCAAAAACGCACATGACCGCGTACGCCACCGGCGACGCGAAGTATGCCTGCAACTCCCGTTTGTAGAGTGCAAAGAAATTGCGCATTCTCTAAGCCTCCTCCTCTTCCGTAACGAGCTGCACAAAGATGTCCTCCAGCGACATGGCCACGTTTCGTATCTCGAGCAGGTCCCACCCGTGTTCGAATACCGTCCGGGCCAGCTCGCGCCTGACATCCTTGTCCCTCTGCGACTCCACGACGAACTGGACACTCCCGCCGTCCGTCTTCTCTTTAATGATCACGCTTGTGACACCAGATACTCCCGCGAGGTTGTTCTTGACCTGCTCGACAGGCCCCTCGACCTCGATAGCGACCTGGGCGGATTTCTGGAGTTGGGTGGTAAGCCCCTGCGGCGTGTCGTCCGCGACTATCCGGCCCTGGTTGATGATTATTACTCGGCCGCACGTCATCACCACCTCGGGCAATATGTGGCTGCAGAGTATGATCGTCCGCTCGCCCCCAAGCGATTTGATGAGCCGGCGAATCTCGATTATCTGTTTCGGGTCGAGCCCGACCGTCGGCTCGTCGAGGATCAGAACCTCGGGGTTGTGGATAAGCGCCTGGGCCAGACCGACACGCTGCCGAAACCCTTTCGAGATGTTGCGGATCACTCTGTCCGCGACGGACGTCAGCCCGCACTGCTCGATCACCTCTGCGGCACGCGACCGTTTCTTGCGCCCGTAGATCCCGTGGGTCTCGGCCACAAACTCCAGGTACTTGCGCGTCCGCATCTCCTGGTACAGCGGCACGTTCTCCGGCAAATAGCCTATGCGCCTGCGTACTTCGAGCGACTGGGCCGCAACGTCGAACCCTGCCACCTTCGCCTCGCCGGAAGTCGCCGGAAAAAAGCCGGTCAGCATCCGGACCGTTGTCGTCTTGCCCGCGCCGTTCGGACCAAGGAACCCGAGGATCTCGCCCTTGTCGACATGGAAGCTCACATCGTCGACGGCCGCAAGCCTTCCGTAACGTTTTGTCAGTCCTCTAACCTCTATCATATACCCGTCTCCCGCACCTTCGATGGCGGCAGCGACCCACCACGACAAGCCGGAACGTTCTGCCCGGACCTGGAAGAAACGTCCGCCTCCTTCTTGCCTCGAACAAACCGGGCCGGCACCGTAACCTCAATATCAGGAGCTGCTTGCGTCATCATACCGTTTCGGGCACGCAACCTGCTCTAGCACCACAGAGATATGCTGCGATGCAGGAGGTGTGCTCGATGATTCGTCAATGTTGCGTTTGCTTAAGAATACTAAAAGGCACTCGGTGGGTCAAGGTTTCCAATCCGGAAGCTTTGCGCCGCTTCGCGACACATACGTATTGCCCTCGATGCACCGCACAGCTTCTAGCTCAGATCAAGCTCAAAACAGCCATTTCGGTCTGACCGATTGGTCACCGCATCGAGCCTCGCTCCCTGCGGGCTCGATGCGGTGACACCTTTCTCATGATCCGTGCCGGGATGACTGCCCGTGCCGGCTCTAGTACATCCCTCCACCGTAACCGCCGCCGCCGGGACCAGCAGGAGCAGCCGGAGGCGCCTCAGGTTCCGGTATCTCCGTTACGAGCGCCTCGGTCGTCAGCATGAGCCCCGCAACGCTCGACGCGTTCTGCAATGCCACCCGAGTGACCTTCGTCGGGTCTATTATCCCTGCCTGGTACAGGTCCTCGACCTTTTCCGCCTCGGCGTTGTACCCCACAGCGCCCTTTTCGCCCTTGACGCGCTCGACAATCACCGAGCCTTCGACGCCGGCGTTGTTAGCAATGCAGCGCAACGGTTCTTCGATAGCGCGCGTGATGATACTGACTCCAACAAGCTCGTCGCCCTCGACGTCCTGTATCTTCTTCAGCGCGGATACGCACCGCAGCAGCGCGACACCACCGCCCGGCACGATGCCTTCCTCGACCGCCGCGCGCGTGGCGTGCAACGCGTCTTCGACGCGCGCTTTCTTTTCCTTCATCTCCATCTCGGTCGCAGCACCCACGTTGATGACCGCAACGCCGCCCGCGAGCTTCGCAAGCCGCTCTTCGAGCTTCTCGCGATCATAGTCCGACGTCGTCTCGTCGCGCTGTCGTTTGATCTGCTGGATTCGGGCCTGGATCTCCTTTGTGCTCCCGGCACCTTCGATAATCGTCGTGTTCTCCTTGTCGACGGTAACACGTTTGGCCCGGCCGAGGTCGGTCATCTTCACGTTCTCGAGGCTGATGCCCAGGTCTTCGCTTATCGAGCGGCCGCCGGTGAGCACGGCGATATCATCGAGCATCGCTTTGCGCCTGTCGCCGAAGCCCGGTGCCTTCACCGCACACGCTTGCAGCGTGCCGCGAATCTTGTTCACTACCATGGTGGCGAGCGCCTCGCCCTCGACGTCCTCCGCGATAATCATGAGCGGCTTCCCGGACTTGGCTATCTGCTCGAGCAACGGAAGAAGATCCTTCATGTTCGAGACCTTCTTCTCGTGAATCAGCACGTAGCAGTCCTCGAGCAGCGCTTCCATCGTCTCGGGATTCGTGACGAAGTACGGAGAGAGGTAACCCTTGTCGAATTGCATTCCCTCAACAACGTCGAGGGTTGTCTCGATGCCTTTCGCCTCTTCAACCGTGATGGTGCCGTCTTTGCCAACCTTCTCCATTGCCTCGGCGATTATCTCCCCGATTGTCGAGTCGTTGTTGGCCGAGATCGTCGCCACCTGGCTGATCTCCGTCGTGTCCTTCACCTTCTTGCTCTGTTTCGCCAGTCGGTCCACGACCACGCCGACAGCCTTTTCGATGCCGCGTTTCAGGGCCATCGGGTTGGAACCGGCT
>Ga0114922_10005167_pt1 | contig 12074 bp, 8 predicted proteins | sample AartaG_FD_100975 | JGI IMG/M metagenome (GOLD analysis project Ga0114922, IMG submission 100975) | Deep subsurface microbial communities from Aarhus Bay to uncover new lineages of life (NeLLi) - Aarhus_00045 metaG | ecosystem: Environmental > Aquatic > Marine > Oceanic > Sediment | place: Aarhus...
GAAGCGGGAAATCTATCTGCTTCACAAGAAACGAGAAGTGGTTGAGAAGATGTTTGACACGTATAAGACGGTGCTTAATGCGGATAAGCTCTACTTACATGACGACGAAAGTGTCTTTGGACACGTGTTCATCGCGTTTCTGTCCCTTTATATCCACTGCAAGCTGGAGCAGCTCTTAAAGAAAGCAAAGCTCAATCATAAGATCACGCCGATTGATCTGTTATTCAAATACAGCAAGGTTTACCATCTTGAGATGCGTGGGCGTGGCATGATTGCTGAAGTTCCAAAGAAGGTGTTGGACCTGGATGAGGCACTTGGATTATATATGTTCCCCAAAAAGGTGCGGAGTTAAGGTTATAAAATAAAATAAGTTAACTATCAAATTCAATGCCTGCTCCAAAATTTTAACAATGATTAACCCAAAAATACCGAAAAAATATAAAGAAGGAAACACTAAAACAATTGTTGACACCCTGGAGATTATTATTGGGTTCTGAATGGCACTTTTTCTTTTTTTTGCTCTAAAGAAAAGACCAAAAACGATGTTTAAAGGAATAAACAAAAGTGCTGCGCTGAAGAATTGCCCATATATAATTGAATCCGCAAATCCACTAAAGAATATTTTTATAAAAACAGGTATTACCGCCACCAATCCTACGGAAATCAAACATGAGGCTAAGAATATAATTAAAATCTTTTTTTTAGTAAGGTTCATTTCGTCAGCAGAGAATTTTGGATATAGCGTATAAAAGATAGGATTAATTATGGCTTTTATTTTGTTTGGTAACATTATACCTATAAAGTATATTGCTAAATTTGCAGGTCCTATAAATAAACCAACTACAAATTGATCAACATAGTTTGCAATTGAAATGAGACCATTCATTTTTGTCAGAAACCAACCAAAAGTAAAAAGTTCTCTGTCGTTTTTCTTATCTACAATTCCTGATTTGAATTTTAGATAAAAATATAAATAAAACAATAATTGACTTGAAAAGAAAACAATCATAAACGTAGTTAAGTTTTCTCCAAATAAATACACACTTAATAGAACAGAAACGGTCATGAAAGAGTTTATCAAACTGTAATAAATAAACTCTTTTTTAAAACTTTTCTTTGCATTCAAAAAAGCATAAAAACCATCTAAGGTATGAACTAATGGGAAAAAGATAGCGCATACTATGAAAACTAAACCGAACTCTATTCTTTCTGTTAGTAGATAATATATACTTATTAAAATAAGAGCCAAACCACCAGATAATGAAAACTTCATGGCTTTCTTTGTTCCCGCAATAAAAGAATAATCGTATCCTCTTGCAACTGACTGTAAAATAGCGTCTTTCATCCCGGGTAATGAAAAAATGATTAGCATCCCCAGTATCGAGAGAATGAACCTGTAATTGCCAAAAAAATCTTTTGACGTGAAGTTTGCCAAAAACCATGTTAAGATAAAAGAGGCTAAGAACTGAGACAGTGCTTTATATAGTTTATATTGCCCGCTTCTGTAAAGATATTTAAAATCAGAATGGTCTTTGTATTTCAATATTTTCTTAATCATAACCCTGCCGTTTTCACGTTTCATTTATCGTCACTAAAATATATTATATTTTTAGTCTTCTATTCTATATTGCATTTTTTGCCATGCGACTTCTATTCTATGTTGTGTTTTGATTATAAAAGTGTTGTAATCTTTTGATTATTTTCGGAATATGAAATCGCAACGCTCTGAAAAAATAACGGCATGTGTAAAGAACAAAACCTGCAATTAAATACAAAGGGGCAATGCGCGCAAGTGCGAGAGCAATATGGCGACTAATACGATGGCGATAGCAACTGCCAATTTCTTTGTGATATTTTCTTGTTTCATTAGTAATCAGTTTCATTTCCCCTTATATAAAAACCACTGTAAACTTCTGAAAACGAAACATTTTATTGCCAACCATAAAATCGTTTTTTGGATAGCCCTTTGTCCAACGATTACTTCTTCTCCAGTCAAGTGGGTAAGAAAAATTTGAAATAGTCACGTATAACTTTGATTACAAACAAATAAATTCGGCCAGTAGCATCTATTCTCATAAAAACTATCATAATTATACTTTTTTATACCTAGATCTTTAGCAAGATTAGGACAATTATTAATAAGATACTTATTTAACTCTGGATCTAACATATGCACATATGCCCCTAAGAAATACACTTTTTTATCTTTAGATTTTTCTATTAATTCAAAAAAATCAATCTCTTGATTTGTTCTCAAATTTCTTAAAGTTTTACTATAGCTAAAAGTTTTAGTAGGAGAATAATACTCAACTTCATTCTTGGACTCTAAATAGTGGATCCCATCTACCACTATTACTATATCCCCTGCTTTTTGTATACTATTAAGGTAATTGTATGCCTTTGAATATTCAGGAGCTACTGCCCGTCTATGTAAATAATGCTGGCCATCTGATCCTTGCCAAATAGCTGGAGATTTTAAACTAAATCCATGAATATCATCGATGGGCAATACGGGATAAAAAAGTAATAGTAATGTAATAACTATACTTATTGTCAGTAACTTTGAAGGATTAATTCTTTTTTTCAAGAAAACATATTGAATAAATATAAACAAACTGTACATCGCGGTGCCATACACGAAAGGTATTAAAAAATAAACGTATCTGAAATCTTCAAATCTATCAAATAGGTAAATCATGCTAAACAGTGGAACTGTCGCAAATATGAGAAATAAAATTGATTTCTCTTCTTTTTTAAGTATCCCTTTGATCAATAGAGAGAAACAACCCAACCCATATAGAATATACATAAGGAGAGGTAACTTTATGTATTTTTCAAATATATAGCCATAATATATTTCTGTAGGATTTTGTATTCTATCAAAAGAAATAAAATTATTTATTTGTCGAGGTAAGCTACTCAAATTTGTTACTTTAAAATAATCAGTTACTATAAATACTAACAATAATGTAATTAACAGTGTAAATAATATCTTTTTGTTTGTTTTTATTGTTTTTAAAGTAATTTCTTTTTTAATAATATAATAAGATAAGAGATATAAAGGTATAAGTAACAAAAGAAATTTACCAAGTTGGCTTGCTTGGAAGGTTAATGCCACACACAACACTAGAAGAAAAATATAAACTATCACTTTTTTAAAGGAAAATTTTTCAAAAAATTGCGAAATTAGGTTGTATGTTAAGTAAAAAGATAAAATATAAAAAAACAAAAAGACTGTATAGGGCCTTAGAAATTTGGTCAAATATAAAGCTAAAATACTAAACGTAAAACCAATGGTGGTCAACAAAGCAGGGGTTTTTCCTATAAATTTCTTGAATATAATATAAACTAAAGAAATATTCAATAGCCCTATTATAGCAATAAACAGTCGAAGTGAAAACTCATTATAACCAAAAAGTCTAGAAAATTGATAACCAAACCAATTAGTAAGGTATCCTCTATTATATAAATCACCTGGTTTATTTTCTATAAAATCCCATTTGGTAAAACCTTCGCCATGTCTTAAGCTTTCTATGACAGAAACATGAAAGAATTCATCGTGATAGAAATCTACTGAGCCTAAATTATGAAAAATTAAAAACCCACCCCACAAAATAATTATGACTAAAATTATTGAATATATCCACCCCTCTTTATACATCCACCTTACAGTATTCCTGAAAATAGGTATTTTGTTTATTCTCGGAAACTTCCCTGCAAATTTTTCCTTTCGTTTCTCCTCTTCTTCTATTTGTTCCTTTTTTTGGTCTTCTTCAATATCGCCTAATCTATCTCTATACAGATAAAGGGTTATTATGCCCAGAATAAAGGTTGCAATTATAAACGCCGTTGAAACGCCATACATCACAAGTCCCTCCTGATTATGACTGTTTTTTCATCGCTGGTTATCATAGTTATTTTATCCAGATTAATATCATAAGCTAAGTATATAAATAATTTCCACTGACAAGTTTTGAATCACCTGCCTTTTCCTAATTCTTCAAAAGCGTTGTAGGTTCTCAAAAGACTTACGAAGTTAATCCAATCTGTCTATTCTTGCGAAAGAGCACAGAAATTCTTTAAGACGCAGATTAACGCAGATTACACGGATTTATTCTTACCCTGGTTTTAGCCAATCTTTCCATTGCTTTGTACACCCCTGGGCTTAAGTATTTCTCTCCGCATTGTTGGCAAACTTCTGCCTGAACATCTTCGATAACCACCAATTCATCTACCCAGCGGAAATCCGCCCTTACTCTTTGCTCTACAACTCTTCCTTTGCAAAAATAGCATCTTTATACACGTTTGTTATCAAACCATAAAGCACTGAAACCTGATTCCTATTAATGTTCTCTCGTGAAAATTATGGGGCTCTGCCCCATGTCCCCGCAAGCCCGGAAAAGGCTTATGTGTAATCTTGTGGTTAGCTAAACAAATGCCTTCTTTTTATTCCAATTTCCAAATTCCCATAACCATAACCTATAAATATATAAAATACTTTTAATATTTCTCATGAAGAAGAACAGGTGGAGCTTTTTAGTACTTTTTCCAATCGCGGCTTTTATCTTTCTTGCATTGATTGAGTTAAAAATATATCCACACCAATTCTGGGTTGACGAATTGTACCACGTCTTTGCAGCCATCGGCATCCTCACAACAGGTCATCCCCTGTTGCCATCAGGTTTATTATATGAACGTTCCATCATCACAACGCTGCTGATCACGGGAGCATTTAAAGTTCTCGGAGTATCCGAGTTCGCAGCTCGTTTGCCGTTTCTAATAATAGGAATATTATCAATAACAGTGACATATTTTCTGGTAAGAGAGATATACACTCACCACATAGCTTTACTCACCGTTTTCTTCTTATCAATATCCCCCTGGCAGCTCTATTGGTCAACAAATGTCCGTATGTATATCCTCTTACAATTACTCTACTTAATATTCTTATATAGCGGATACAAGCTCTTAAAAGAACTGGAAAACAGGGATTTAAACAAAAAGAGGGTATCAATGTTGTTCGTGGGATTAATCGCGGTTTTAATTCTAACCTACTATGTCCACCAGTTTTATATTTTATTCATAGCTACTGGAGCTGCGTATCTATTTTATTTAGCATTTAAGAACTTATCAAGTCGAAATGGAATATTTAAAAAAAGAATCCCCCTTTTAATTTTTACCATATCTGCGATTCTTATATTTGCAGCTCTCTTGTATTCAAAAATTCCGCATACACCCACCTATACACCGATAGGAATGAGGATGGGTATGGAGTTTTATACCTTGCTGCTTGTGAGATATTTTCCTTTATATACGCTGTTCGCTGCCGTATCTGTCATAGCGATATTATGGAAGGAAGAGAACAGGGACAGAGCTCCAATAGTAATCTTTGGATTCTTAGTCCCATTTTTACTTCTATCGCTGCTCTTAGATCAGAAAAACTCGCGGTACCTATTCTTCACATTCCCCCTCCTCATGGCTATGGCTGCTCACGGCGTTTATGAAGCCTGGGAAAAAGCAACGAGGTTTAGAAGAAAAACACTGGCTAAATCTTTGGTATTGCTTGCAATTGCGCTTCTGCTGATACAAACCTGTATCGGAACATATAGTATGATATACAGCGATTATCAGCCCCTCCCGTATGAAGACCCGCATCCGCACTGGAGATATGCCTCTGAATATGTCGAAAAAAATATGAAAGAGGATGAAATTGTCCTGAGCACCATGCCTATATGCACCTTATATTATCTTGGAAAAACTGACTACTGGCTCCGTCAAAACGAATATTATGGCTATATAGACCAGCAAGGAGTCTTACGAGATAGATACACCGGGGCAATGATACTCAAAGACTATGAAACGTTTATAAATGAAATAAAAGGTAAACACGGATGGATAATAGCAGATAGAAAACTTGAATCCTATTTCACAGACTTTCAAGTACAAGAATATATAAAAAATCGTATGATGCTCCACCCGGAAGGTTCGGATGAAACGATAAGCGTTTACAGATTTGAAAAGGCATAAAAATGGAGATAGACGAGAGAAACATTGCAGGCACAAGATATTCATTAATAGGTAGGGCAACCTCTGCTGCAATCCTTTTCATACTATCAATAATAGTCGCAAGATATTTAGGACCTGAGAGGTATGGAGAACTCTCGCTTGCATTAACCGCAATCGTTTTTATTTCTGTAATAATAGACGCCGGTCTGAACAGGTCAACGCAAAAACATATATCTCAATACTTAATAGAAGATATCGCTTCCGTAAGAGTTGCATATAAGAAAATACTGACGATAAAAGCTGTTTCCGTCATAGCCGCCTCAATTGCCCTCTATATAGCATCCCCCATATTTGCAGAGATATTTGACATAGCTATGTTAGAGAAGCTAATGAAGGTAGGCGCAGTCCTCTTAGCGGCAACGGTTATCATAGAATACCATACAACCGTGCTTCAGGGATATGAACATTTTAAACATATATGTCTGACAAACATCTTTGAAGCGGCTTTAAAACTCTCTGCCACCGCCCTAATCACTTATATGGGCATGGGCGTGATGGAGATAATGTTAGGATATGCATCTTCAACTTTGATAATTGCCGCAATTCTAACAATTATTGTATCTCTCTATATCGTTAAACCCAATATAAAAGTTTCATCCGACAAAGACCTTGTAAGAGAAATAATAAATTATAGTCCCCCCCTATTTCTTTCAACACTCTTCTTTATATTTTATACAAAATTTGATATATTAGCAATAGGCTATTTTGGAAAAGCTGTGGAGGTAGGATATTATACACTTGCAATCGGGCTAATTGATAACTTGCTTATCCCAATAGTGGCAATAGAAGCCGCAGTTATGCCTATTGCTGCTTCATTGTATGGAAAAAAAAGAAGTGCGGCAAATCTAAACAGGCTCTTCAACCAAACAATAAACCATGGCTTCTTCTTTATGGTGCCGATAATTTCAGGATTGTTAGTAGTATCTCATGTATTTGTTGAGGAAATATACGGACTACAGTTTATAGATACAGCGCTGATACTGGTGGCTTTGAGTCCCTTCCTATTTACAAAAACCATTGCGGTATTAAACGGTGCATACCTGATAGCAGCAAACGAGGCGAAGAGGTTTATGAAATATACTTTTGGAGCCGTGGTTTTAAACACGATCCTTTTGATTATATTAATACCTCCTTTTGGTGTCTATGGTGCAGTAGCAGCTAAAATAACATCTCACACAATCTTAACCGCTTCAATGCTCGCATATATTATTCCACGCTTTGAGATAAACATAGACAAAAGATTAATGTTTAAAAACATTAAAATAGTTTTCTCATCAATTTCCATGGCTGCCATATGTTATATATTGCTCGCATCTACTGGCGGGCTATTTGGCCTGATAGCCACTATTGTATCAGGAGTTATAATATACATCTTACTGCTCCACATATCTAAAACTGTGTCTATCCCAGAGATGTTGAAGATCGCCAAGGGCGACCTGAAGCTAAACCCTTAAATCGAGTTCATGCTCTAACAGCTCTTTAAACTCTTGAACAGTTTTTTTAATCTCGAATTTTTTCGAATAAATTTTAGCTCTTTCTGAATAATCCTCATAGACCTTATCATCATCAAGCATAGTTATAGCTTCAACCCATTCCTCGAGATCTTTGTACATGTCTATCAATATGCCGCCATCGCCAACTACTTCTGGTAGCCCACCAGTGTTGCTTGCAACTGAAGGTATACCATTAAAGCCTGCTTCTACACAAACTCTGCCAAAGGGCTCGGGCCAGATAGATGGGGATAGTAATAGTCTCGTTTGTGAATAAATATTGGACAGGTCTTCTACCCATGGTACATATTTTATATTTTCATATTTTGAGAAGTTAATCGCCTCTGTGTTGTACCCCACCACGAGAAATCTTTTCCCCGGAAGCCGTTCTGCTATCTCCAGGAAAATATATAGCCCTTTGTGCTTGGAGGGATTTATAAAAGTAATATATTCCGGATGCCAGTTTTTAATCTTGAGAGCATGAACAAATGGATAAATCACCGGCGAATCGATGTTATACCATTCTTTAACTATTTTAGACATATAATAGCCATTTGAAACAACAATAGAAGCCTTTGAAATCCATTTCCTTTCGTATCGAAATACCGCATCTACAAAATACCTATATGGATTTAAAAAATGATACCCATAGCATTCAGCACATTCGCGATTGCATTCTGCCTCGGGATTGCTGCACAAGCACAAATGCTCATAGTTTCTCATAAAAAATACCGATGGCACACCTGCCTTATATGCACTTTTCAGGGTGGAAGCCGCAAAATCTTGTTGTGTTATCACAAGATTGGGCGAGAATTTCTTTATCACTCGCTTTATAGCAAATTCAAGTTGTTTAAATACAAAGTATTTACTGAACATGTGTGTTCGTGGAATTTCAAATAAATTTATGCCCGAAATAAAAGATGGGTGGAGGGAAGGGTCTTTTACTTGTTTAGCCACTGCTAAGACTTCGTTTCTCTCTTTAAGAAACCCTAAAAGGGTTTTAAAAGATATTTCCCCGCCTCCTAAAGGCTTGAGGAGGTTCTCCTCTGTTGCAAGTATCCTCATCCTTTTTACTCCATGTCAAGGTTAACGAAAATTATTTTGCTGAGTCCATATACGATTAAAGCTGCCACAACGGCTACGGGAAATATTAAAAGTCCTATATTACTGAATAGTACCATTATTATACCCCCTGTTAGGATCGAGCAGGTTTTTATGAGATCAGCGACAGTATTTACAGCCAGAAGCAAGATAAATATCAGCATCCCAAGTAATATTAGAAGTCCTATGATGAGATATGAAACTGCGCCTATTTCCTCAACATAATTCGATATCATTGATGCTAAAGACTTAAATATAATGTATAAGAGCATTATGGTAAATAGTGCTGCTATAAATGATTTAGGTATTTTAAAATAAGCGCCTTCCTCTTTTTTGCCGATATATTTTGAAATAGAAAGTTTATCTAACTTAAGTTCCACATTATCGGAATGTTCTCTAAGAGTAACGGGAAGCATTTTACTAAATGGTATATTAGCCAAATTCCTTCTTATTTTCTGGTTTATTGTTCTTCTCCTAAAAAAGATTACGCCTAATAAAAAAAGTGTGAATATCGAAGTTCCTAACAGTGTTGAAAAAATATTGTATGCAAGTTTTGTAACGTATATTATCTTAAAGTCTTTTTGTGTGGTCTCAAGTTCTATCACTTTAAATTTACCTTCGGAGTAGACACCATTTTTTTCGATGAATATTGGCCCATTTAGATATAAAATCCTCTCAGCATTTTCTATTTTTATTTTAATTCTCTGTTCTCCATGCTCTTCCGAGACATGAGGAGTTGAAAATTTTAGCGTGAAAATACCATGCCCCTCTGGCTGTGAGGTCATAAAAAGCACGTGCAACTGATTATTACCGTACTTCGAGATGAAATTTATCGAATCCACATTAATACTGACAATATCTGCATCCGTTGCATAAGATACAATTTCATTTCCGTTTGTATTTAGTTCAAAGCTTTTTCCAAGGTCTGTTACAACCAATTCTCCCTGCCCATGCCAGAACCTGTGTACATCTCCTATATCCCCTTGAAGATATTCGATACAGACCTCTTCATCAGCATATACCGGCGTTAAGAACGTTAATAGCAGGATTAAGCTCAAAACTCCGATTAAAAGTCTTTTCATATACTCACCACCTTTACAGGTATCTTATATATGTATGCGTCATTGAATCTATTATCCTTCACTTCTAATAAAATCTCGGTTTCGATGTATCCATATTTGTTTTCCTTGTCCTGATATATGAAATATACGCAAATTGTTTCTTCAGGACCAAGAGAAATTGTGCTTTCAATTGGCACCAGTATCCCCTCAAAAATTTCGGGAACTACAATTGAGACACTAACGGGATTTTTCCCCGTATTTTCCAGGGTTAAGCTTTGTAAGCTTACTTTCCTACCTACAAGTAGTATTTCTAATTTAGATGGGGTGTAGATTACCTCAGGTTTTAGGATAATATCATCAGATTCTATTATCTGTAGAATAAGATACACCAACTCCTTATTCTCGCTGTATCTATGATTTGTTAGGGGTTCTTTACTTCCAAGAGCGATGACCTTCCCTTTCGATTTTTTGCTGACCATTAAAATTGTTTTTTCCTGTTCGTATTGTTCAGTTTCAAGTAAGACATCTTTAGAGAAACTTGCAGTTCCTTTTATTGTAAAGAGGTTATCTCTATCGCTTCCCCGATATTCCACGGGTATCGAATATTTTAGATTTATGGTTTTGTTTTTTAGGATACCGATTTTAGTATCCAAAAGATATTCACGTTTAAAAGAAATATCAAATACACCTAAAATCTGGTTAGCAGGATATATCGAATCCAAAGAGTCACATATCACTATCAGATTTCCACCGTTTTCAATAAATTCATTCAAATCGCTAATCTCATTATTTCCAAGACTTCTTTTTGGGTTTATAACTACAATGGTATCTCGTTCATTTAACGTTGAGTTCGATATAAAGCCAAGGTTTTTATTACTTGCAAAATTGTCGTCTATTGAATATCCTAAATCTTCAATATCTTGTTTAAAGCGATTGAAACCGGCTGGTCCATCGGTTTCAAGACCAAAAAAACCTTGTGTTGAAATGTCGAAGAATATTTTTGAATGATTAATTTGTGAGTTTCCTGATGCCATCGGGATTAGAACTAATAGAACAATGAAAACTATGAAAACACTAACATGACTTTTCTGGGTCATCTCAGACACCTCCTACATAGTCCATTATGATGATACAATTTGTATCTATCCTTCACTTTCCCCTATCACTTCCTTCATTCTTTTTATAAATATAGATTTATCAAATATCTTTGCTCTTTCCTGACACGCTTTCCTATAAACCTCTGGGTTTTTTGTGATAATATCTATTGCTTCGATAATACTTTCGACATTTGCATCCACCAGCATTCCAGTTACTCCGTCAACCACGCTCTCCAAATACCCTCCTTCTTTTACTGCTATAACCGGTTTCCCCGCAGCCATTGCTTCTATCGGTGTCATGCCAAAGTCTTCATCAATTGCAGTAGTAATATATCCTTTGCACCCTGCATATAAATCTATAAGTTCTTCCTCGGTAACTTCGCCGCGCAGCTCTACATTTTTCGGCAGGTCGTACTTGATTATTTCTGCATATTTAGAAGCATGGTCTCCTTTTGCAAAACCACCTACGATTATCAATTTTTCTTCTGGCATCTGCCTGAATGCTTCAATCGGTAATTCAAGCCTTTTTTCTGGATACAATCGGTTAACAGAAAGCCAGAAGTCTCCAAGCTCTTTAAATTTATACTTTGATGTCTCAACGGGAGGATAAATAACCTCAGCATCTCTGTACAAGTATTTTTTAATTCTCGATTGTGTATTTATAGAGTTCCCCACAATTTTATCCACATGCTTCATGTAATACTCACAGATAGGCTTGTGCACAGCTACCCACACCCTGAATAATAAACCAGTAAAGAACGACTGCCGTTTTAAAAAAGTATCATAAAGGTCATAAAATGCCCTTACAGGTGTGTGGCTGTAAAGCAAATTTGGTTTGTGTTTTTTAGAGGCGAAGTGCGCCCAATTTCCCGAGAAGATAAAAAAATCGTATTTATCAGAGAAATCGCAGAACCCAAACTTGATAGATGCTGAAATCTGCTTCAGCGGCGGTATCTTTATGGTCTCTCCCAAACTGATAAGATTAATATCCCCGAAGCCCATCTTCTCTATCGCCTCACGATTTATATCTGTGGTAACAACATCTGCGTTCATCGCCCTTGCTAATGTGAGCACAGTCTTCTCGCCTCCGCCTATCGCTCCAAAGTAATCGTGAAAGATAACAACTCGCATGATACCAATTTTTTCTTCTTCTCACAAGTATAAAATGTTTTTAATAAATGCAGCCCGAGTTGAGCTAATAGCAATCGCGGTTGGCATTTCAGTACCCTTTATGTTCCTGTTTTTATTACTGCCTCTGA
>Ga0114922_10005168_pt1 | contig 12074 bp, 6 predicted proteins | sample AartaG_FD_100975 | JGI IMG/M metagenome (GOLD analysis project Ga0114922, IMG submission 100975) | Deep subsurface microbial communities from Aarhus Bay to uncover new lineages of life (NeLLi) - Aarhus_00045 metaG | ecosystem: Environmental > Aquatic > Marine > Oceanic > Sediment | place: Aarhus...
ATCCACGGCTACCAGATCAGCCGTCTCTACTCGCCCCTGGCCAACTTGCGGGCCATGATCGATGCCAGCGAAGACACAGCTCCCGCCGGTCTGCGCGAGTTCCACAATTCGGACCTCGGGGAGACCTTCGTGCCTCCTGGCGGCCAGCTGTCGTGCGGTGACCTAGATGCCTGCCGTCGCGACTATGAGATGCCCGACGCCTGGGAGGAGGAAACTTATATGGGCGTCGACGTGGGCATCAAGCTGAACGTCGTGATCCGCCAACGGCTGGAGAACGACAGAACCCGCGCCCTCTTCATCGGCGAGGTGGACTCCTTCGAGGAACTGGACGGGCTAGTCACCCGCTATCACGTCCGCCGCTTCGTGGTAGACGCTCTGCCGGAGCAGAGGCTGGCTCGGGAGTTCGCCAAGCGGTGGTCGTCCAAGTCGTGGCTGGCCCTCTATGATCGACACGAAGGTGGGCACGAATGGGACAGAAGGGTGGAGGTCGCAACCGTTCACGTCAACCGGGTCGAGGCCCTTGAAGAGATGTTCGACCGCTTCCACAAGGGCCTGGCAGAGCTGCCGCGCGATGCCCGCCGGCTCGGAGAGCGCATGAAACATGGCCTGGGCGAGTACTACCGCCAGATGATGGCCATTCAGCGGGTCCTGGAGCAAAACGCTCAGGGGAACTGGGTGGCGCGTTACCTGGACCACGGCAAGCCCGACCACTACGCCCACGCCGAGGCTTATTGTGTGCTGGCCACCAAGAGCAAAGCCAGCAAGGGGGCCAGGCCCGCAAAGATCATCAGGTTCTAGGCCCTACATCGCCGCAGGGAGAGGTTCCAGGTCGCTGTGAACGACTGCTGAGGGCGGGCAGGATTTTGGCCGCTTCGCAGCCCTTGGTCCGCGGATGTGCCTGGGCCCACAATGGGGGTTGTCCATCGCTGAGGCAGCCTGCTGGCACGGCGCCTGACGAATGCTGGCGCCCTGCCAGCGGCCCTCTCTCTGGCCACTCCAAGCTGGTCTGGCCGGCGCGCGGTGCTATCATGACGTTGTGACGACGAAACAAGAGCTCCGCGAGCGCATCTGGGAGGCCCTACAGCGCCGAGGCGTCGCCCGCTTCCCCGGCGCTGTAGGCCGCATTCCCAATTTTGACGGTGCCACCCGGGCCGCCGAACTGGTGCGCCGCCTCCAGGTCTGGCAGCAGGCCCGCGCTATCAAGTGTAACCCAGACTCACCGCAGCTTCCCTTGCGCCAGGCAGCTCTCCGCGGAGGCAAGACCATCTACATGGCCGTGCCTCGCTTGCGCCAGGAGCGCTGCTTCATCGAGCTCGACCCACAACGGTTGGGCCGGCGGGCGAGCGCCGCTGCCACCATCCGGGGCGCGTTCAAGTACGGCCGCCCAGTGACCGTCGACGAGCTGCGGTGCATCGATCTGGTGGTCTGTGGGTCGGTGGCCGTGAACCGCGGGGGTGCCCGCGTCGGCAAGGGTGGCGGCTACTCCGACCTGGAGTACGCCCTGGCCCTCGCCGCCGGCAAACTCTCCCGCGACACGCCGATCCTCACCACCGTCCACCCGCTTCAGGTGGTCGAGGAGGCGATACCGCGGGAGGTCCACGACATCCCTGTGGACTACATCGTCACCCCAGAGGAGGTTATCGAAACCCACACGTCCCTGCCCCGCCCGGAAAGCATCTACTGGAAGCTCCTGCCGCCGGAGAAGATAGAGGCCATTCCCGCGCTTCGGAGAATGGCAGCCCGTCTGCCAGACGTTCCCTGAAGGCTGCTGCCTCACCGACCCTGCGCCGTGGCTGAGCTCCTGCCGATGGAGCAGGTCATCGTGGCCCTGCTAGAACGCCAACGCCGTCGTGTGGTCAGTGGTGGCGATGGGGTGGGGGTAGGGACCGACCGCGAAGTGGTCAGCCCGGAAGGGAGAATCCGACGCCCTTAATGCGGATAGAGTGCTCGGTGACCTGGGCGTCCGCCCCCAGGATCGTTTCGGCCAGCCAGAGGTTGGTCTCCAAGTGCTCGGTCATGGTAGGGACTGAGTAATGGGTGACTCCGTCGGCCAGAACGGCGTAGATCACCAGTTGGTCGGCCAAATAGCGGTCAACGGAGGCTCCGCTGTCGAGATCTCGCAGCAAGGAGCGCGCAACGTGTTCGCCAATAGCCTCTGAGGTGCGCCGGGGAGCTCCTGCTCGGTCGGAACCGAGAAGGCAGCCATCTGCGGTCTCAGCAAAGGCAACCAGAGCCGCGCCGGCCTGCACAGCCGTAGTGTCGTACAGATGCTCAAAGTCCACACGATAGCCGTGTCGCTGCAAGATCTGAGCGCAGCGAGCGGCCATGCGCTCGCTGACTCGCCGCTGCTGAAGGTGGGAACAGATGGCCACTCCGGAGATACGTCGGACCGGCCCGCGACGCAGAGGTAGCGAAAGGGCGCCAATCTTGCCCTGCAGTGGCTTGACACTCACCTCGATGATGCCGGCATCCTTCGGGACGTAGCCCGGTCGAACTACCCGCAGCTCGGCTCGGGCGCCCATACGCGCCAAGGTAGGCAGGAGGACACGCTGCATGTAGTGGGCGGAGGGGGCAAAGTCCTGGAAGAGCCCGCCTTTCAAGCGAAACGTGCAGGGACCCTCGGCGAAGCAGGCGAGGGGGAGGAGGGTCATGGCCATCATGGTGGTGGAGCCAGCGCTGCCAATGTCCCAGGAATAGCTGCCGCTTCTGGCGACCTTTGCCGGACGAAACCAGACCTCGCCCGAACCTAGCGTTGCTCCTTCCAAGGAGGCCTCGGTCAGCTCAGCAATGGCCCGGGCGACTGTGAGGTGTTGAGCTCGGAGGCCAGGCTTCGGTCGCTTGGCGCGAATGTTGTACACATGGAGCGGCTCGCTTAGAAGCGCGGCCAAGGCCAGGGCGCTCCGCACAATGGTGCCGCTACCGGACTTTTGGCCGCCGTCGATTTCGATCATGAATGCAGGATACCGCCATCACCAAGGAGTGGAAAGACGGGGTGTTGGCGACGGTGACCATTGAGAGACGACGCTTCCTGAGCAGGGAGGCTGATCTGAACCCACATTTCCCATATAGACATGAGGAATGGGTAGTGAATCCTGCGATAAAATGCCCCCAACAAGTATAGCTCGGCGGCGAGTCGGTGGCCAAGTTGGAGGCACCTAATGGGTGAAAGCGACAGGGACACGCTGAGAGTCCTGCGGGGTGCCAATATTCCATCCGTCTCTTCGCAGGTCAAGCAGGCCCTCGGTCGCACTCGCCGAGCTGGATCGCGATGAGGGCATAGTGCCTCAAGGCTGGCCCAAGTAGCTCACCGCGTCAACTGTCTGGATACGCATGACATTTTGGCACCCCACAGGTGATGCACAGGCCAGCGATGGCTACAAAGCGTCAACCTTCTTGCGGAAGGCCTTAGCCCATGCGTCGAGATCCTCAACGTCGCGTTCGACTTGGTCGATGCTCGGCGGCGGCACCCTACTCTCCGGAGTCTGGCTGTGCTCGTAGCTCGAGTACCGGGTCATCAGTCGGTCAAGAAGTTCGAGATCGTCCTTTTCAATAGCGTCAAGCTCTCTGAGGTTCGAAACGTGCACCTGTCGCCGATAGCGCATCACGATTTCGCGCAACAGCACCTCCTCGACAGCGCGTTCAATAGTCTTGCGCAGATCGGTACAGATCTGGCTCTGGAGAGCGCCAAAGGTGACTAGATTGCCGTTGCGCTCCGCTGCATGAGCCTGCTGGCATTGGTTTCTTAGCGCGCCAACTAAAGCGCTGAACTTTTTGGCTTCCCACGGGGTGTCCCCTGCGACGACGCCGGCGCCTCTTTGGGACTTCACCACCATAGACGTTGACCAGCCAATGCCACGTCGGCGGGCCTCTTCTCGAAGCGTCACCAGGAAGAACAGGTCGTGAGTGAAGACGAGGACTTGCCGCTCTGACGCTAGCTTGACGATTCGTTCGGCTACTCGCTCACGGTTATGTACATCTAGGGAGGAGATCGGATCATCGAGGACGACCCCGGACTTGGTCTCTTCTGTCGACAGCTCGGAGAGAAAGGCCGCTAAACTGATCGCTCGGAGTTCACCTTCACTCAAGACACGATCGATCTCCGCGTCGTCGACAGTTGCGCCGTAGAGTTCAAGCCTGTAGTATGAAGCGCCCTTTTCACCTGGCCGGCTAACTAGTGTCACGTTTGGGGCATCGCCTGTGATGCTGGACAACTCGGTGGCGAAGGCTGCGCGGAGTTTGTCCGTCACGTAACGTTGTGTTAGCTCAGTGGCTTTGCGCGTGATGCCTGTGGTGACCGTATCATCGATTGCGCACCGGAATCGGGCCTGCCGCTTCTGGCGCTCCACTTCTGCGATGAGTTGCTCTCGGCGGTCGGCGAGCCACGCCTTTGCTTCGAGGTCCGCCGCCTTCTCGCGGAGTGGTTTGCTCTTCTCAGGATCTGACGCTGCCCGGAGCTCCTGCACTTGAGCCTCGAGCTGTTCAATGGTATCGCGCAGTGGTGTCGGGTCAAAGGTCGCGAGCGAAGGCCTTGTTGGGAGCTCAGTGCTTGACTCAGCAGCCTCGGCGAAGGCCTGAATCGCTCGACAGTATTCTAGGTAAGTGCAAATGGGGCTTTCGACCTTGGGATCATCGATGCGTAGATCATCGAGTACCTCCGTGTACAGATCTTCGCCGAGGGGAAGTTCAGTGAACTGGGTGAGGACCTGCTCGAAGGCCTCGCGCTTGCTCGCCTCGTCCGACTGGGACTTGGTGAGGAAGTAGTCCGCAAACGCCTCGAATCTAGCTCGAGCATCCTCATCGAGGACTTGCTGGCAAAGAGGACACCTTTCGGGACTCTCTATGGACGGCCCTGCATGGCTGGCGTGTATTTCTCGCTTGAATTCCTCCGCTGCTTCCCATAGGCGTTCCCATGCCTCACTGCCGATAGGGATTGGGAGGTTGCCAAAGCGTTGTGCAGTCGCCAGCACAGCTGCGCTCTCGGCCCGGCGCAGTTGGCGGTGGGCCTCCTCGAACTCCTCAATACGTCTCCTGGTGACAACGCTGGCGAGCGCCAATAGGCGGTCTATCAGCTTCTCATAGCGGCCCCGCTTCGCCTCAAGTTCGGCCGCGCGCTTCTCTGGCCTCTGTTCAGCCAGCACTTGGTCCAACCGCTTTTTCTCTCTCGCACCTTGATCGGAGAGACTGGCATGGTCATCTATGTCGCAAACCTGGGTACTCTGGCAAATCGAATTGAGCCATTGTCCAGAGGGGGTTTCAGTGAGGTTTTGTGGTAGAAGGTCTAGCTTTCGGTAGTCCCCCTCCTGCTCTCTTCTGAGCTTATTGGCAACCTGATCACAGCCCTCGGCCAGCTTGTGGAGCAGGTCAAGACCGAGAGGGAGGTACGCGACGTGATTCTCGTTGTTCACGTAGACGGCTGCACTTGGAGAGTCGAACACACTGACGACGCTCAGGTCGTCAGGAGAAGCGCTGCCCTCCTGCCAAGAGAGTTTGACCGGCGCAGTTGCAACCACGAACTCCACACTCGCGCGGGCCGGATCAGTCGTTTGAGCCTCAAAGACATTCGGCAAGATTGACATTTCTGCCGCTCTCGCACGGCACACCTTCTTGAGGATCCGAACGTACCCGGACTTGCCCGTCGCGTTGTCGCCGTAAATGACCGTTAGCCCCTGCGTCTCGAAGTAGAGCTTCTGGTCGCGGGCAAGTGCGTTGACATTCTCGATGTCTGTTATTGCTCTGAGCGAAACGGCCTCTGCTGTGGTAGAAGCGGGCAGATGAGTCGCCGCAAGGGGAACTGCTTTCGGCGCTGCCGCGCACCGGTCGACTAGATCGCGCTGTTCCTTCGCGATCAGAGCGAGCTCATCCAGGTCTGATTCGTCCAGGTCCCCCTTGGTCACTATCCGACGGAGGGCATCGCGCTGCCAGAGAGGCCGGCTGCTGGACCAGTTCAATATCTCTTGTGCTGCACTCATTTCCGCCAACAGGTGTGGTTGCGCACTCTCCGGCGATTCGACGAACCGGTGACGAGAACCGTAGGTGCACTGCTTATTATACATCCGACAAGGATGGCAGCGACTGCCTCAAAACGGAGGACTTCAGCCCTCTGGACAAAGTGACGGAGTTCAAGTACTACTGCCGAGGCGTTGGCCTGGTCCGCGCAGGGGAGCACTCAGATCGTTCCCGTCACTAGGAGTCCGCTATGGCTGCCTGCGAAGACCATTGCAGCACCTATGCGGATAGCCGCCTCAGTTCGTTGCGAACCGCCTCCACGACGGCTGGCAAGTTCTCGAGCGCGTGCTCCCGCACGCCGCCCGCCCGCACGAAAACGAATACACATCGTGCTACCGGTCGGCCCAGCGTCTCCTCCAAAGCCAGGACGTAGGCCGCTCCCTGGAGGCGATAGCGGGCCAGCGCCGCGTCGAGTTCCGCCCCGCTGGGGACCACGTCTGTCTTGTAGTCCACGACGACAAGGCCGTCCGGCGTCTCGTACAGCAGGTCGATGAATCCCTCGAGCGTCACGCCCTCCACGGTTGCTCCGACGTACACCTCTCGCCAGTAGCGTCCCTGGCTGGCTACTGCCTCCCGCACCGAAGGCGCATTGAGGGCCGCTGAGACCATTTCAGTCACCTCGACCGACCGATCCGCGATGCCCTCAGCCGCTGCTTGAGCGCGGGCCGCGCCCTCAAGGTTGGCGCCCGTCGCAAGATCGATGGTCTGCAGCACCGCGTGGACAGCCCGCCCCAGCGCCGTGCCAGCCCTCCCCCGTCGCCAGGGCGGCATCTCCTCTACGGGGGCATCCTTCTGGAGATTGGCGTCCTCTGCCGCACCCGACACGCTACGGCCGATGGCGGTAGCCGCCATGACACGGGCCCGCGTCAGCGTTTCGAGGCTATGTCGGCGTCTCTCCAGCCACGACTGCCGCCGCTCTGATCCATCATCGAAGTGGTCTGCGAAGGCTTCGCCCACCACCACAGGAGGTGCCTCCGTGATTTCTGTTGTGCGGTAGAGGTGAGGAGCCTCCACGGCTCGGGTGTGGAGCTGGGCCCCGTGACTTTCTCCCCCTTCCCTGTGGTGCAGGCTAACCACCAGGTGGTCTCGAGCCCGAGTTGCGGCCACATATAGAAGCCGCACCTTCTCGTGTTGGTCCATCTCATTCTCGCGGTCCTCCAGTTCCTGGTAGCCAGGCGTTTCGAAGCAACTCCCTCCCGTCCCTACACGCGCTTCCGGCCGCCCCTCCCGGTCCCAGAGGATCGTGGCACCACTTCGGGCCCGGGAGGTCCTAGCGATATTCAGACCGGTGAGCACCACGATGGGGAATTCCAGCCCCTTGGACGCGTGGATGGTCATTATCCGCACGGCGTCATCGTCTGGCTCGGGGACCACGGTCTCCACTATTCGCGCGCCTTCTTCGGCCTGCCGCTCGGCCCAGTCGATGAACTGACGCAGGGAGCTACCGCCTGCTTCGGCAAAGGCCCGTGCCTGGTCGAGGACGAAGCGTAGCCGCTGCCAGCGCTCTCGGGGCCGGCGATGAGCGAAAGCGAGCTCGAAGAGGCGACGGTCCCGGATGACAGCCTCAACGATGCCGCTGATGGTCTCCCACCAGCGCCGCCGGTGGAAGTCGTGCAACGCCCGCATGGCCGCGACCACAGGATCATCCGCAGACAGAGAAGACGGAGGATCTCGACGGTAGTCCCACCGTCCACTGGCCTGGACGAACCGGAGAAGGTCGTCGTCGCCGCAGGCCAAGGCAGGGGACCGGAGTGCCGCCACCAGCGCTACTTCGTCTGTGGGGTCGTCGATCGCGCGCAAGATTGCCAGGAGATCGCGCACCTCCTGGGTGTCATAGACCAGCGAGCGGCTTTCAACGCGGTAGGGGATGCCGGCCTCCTCGAGGGCCTCCTCGATGGATGGTAGCGCCGTCCTCGTCGGCATGAGGATGGCGATGTCAGCGTATCGGCCCCCCCGCACGACGCGCTGGCCGTTGCCTTGGTTCTCTGCCACCAGCCAGCCCTCCGCCTTCGCGGTCTGAATGATGCGGGCGATCTCCGCCGCCTCTTGCTGGCGGATAGAGTCTACGTACCCTGCGGTCGGGCCCCCCAGCACACGCACGGTGACATCGCTGCTGTCGGGTGGTTCCCACCAGGCGTCAAGGGGAACGTATGTCGCCTGGCCCTCGGACTCTTCGCCCATGAGCCCGGCGAAGATGTGGTTGACCCAGTCGATGACGGGCTTGACCGACCGGAAGTTCTGAGTCAGTCGGACGGTCTGTCCGGAAAAGCGCTGCTGCACCGCCTGGTAGAGGACGATGTCCGCTCTCCGAAAACGATAGATGGACTGCTTCGGGTCACCGACAAAGAAGAGGCGCCCAGCCTCGATAGACGCCTCATGCCAAGGCAGGGGTTCGCCATCAGTCTCCTCGGCGGCCAACAGCACCGCCATCTCGGTCTGAATAGGGTCCGTGTCCTGAAACTCATCGATGAGAAGGTGAGACAACTGCGTTCTCACTGCCCTTCGGACGAGGCCGTCGCGCCGCAGCAGGTCGCGTGCCTGCACCAGCAGGTCGTGGAACTCCAGCCGACCCTGACGACGCCGCTCCTCAGCATACTCCAGGATGAATCGACTGATAGCCGCCAACAGCGGCCGGAGGAGGTCCGACCGCGTCTGCTGGAGCAGATGGCCGCGCATCTCTTCGGCCTTGGTCAGGAGCCCGCGCACCTCGCTCGGGCTGACTCCATCCCAGTTCTCTTTGCGTCCCAAGCTGCACTTCACGCGCCTCCCTTCCGCCAGGATGCTCAGCCGGACTAGATCCGTTTCCGCGGCCACCAGGCGGCGGCGATACATGTCGAGCCCTTCGAGGTGCCGACACAGTCCGTCGTCCGGGTCCTGGCACCTGGACCGAAGTTCACAGACCTCGTCGAGGCGCCGCACGAGGGGTCCCACTTCTACGGCCGATAGGGACCCAGCGTCGATGGCAACGTCCTCCAACCGATCCCAATGCTGGTGGAACTCCAACGCCACGACACGTACCTGATCGAGAGTAAGGCCTAGGGTGAAGGCGCGGAGGAGCGTCTCCTCCAATGATGGGTCCCTCAGCAAGTCATCGACGAAGGCCATCCAGCGCTCCTCGAAGGCAACGGAGGCTCCGATCTCGTCCAGGACGTCGACCGAGGGCGGCAGCCCCGCCTCAAGAGGATGCTCCGCCAGGATGCGGCGCGCGAATCCGTGGAGCGTCTCAATGGCGGCCGCGTCTACCTGGGTCAGCGCGGCCTCACAGCGACCCCGTTCCTCAGGTGAGAGCGAGTCCCTGCCATGAGCAGCCTTCTCCAGTTCCCCGCGGACGCGGTCCCGCAGCTCCGCTGCAGCGGCCTCCGTGAAAGTTATGGCAGCGATCCGCTGCATTTCGGTACGGCCCAAGGCCACCAGCCGCACTATCCGCCGCACCAACTCCGAGGTCTTGCCGGTGCCTGCCCCCGCTTCGACGAAGAGGGTGCTGTCCAGGTCCTCACGGATCCGCTCGCGGGCTGCTTGGTCCGACGGCTGGATAGTTGCCACTCTATCGCTCCGGCTCCACCAGTTCCACGTAGCTTCGCAACTCGGCTGTCCCCCTCTTGCGCCGCCAGCTGCGGGCACGGTCACGCGGGCAGATCCGGTCGTAGGGACAGAACCGGCAGTTCTCGAAGCCGTTCAACACGGGAGCTCCAGGCCTCGCGGGAAAGAGGCCCCTCGCTATTCCCCTCACGATGACGGTGAGGGCGCTGCGGAACGGAGCCAGCTGCTCTTCCATGACTGGATGACCCAACCGCTTGAAGTTCGCCGCCTCCGTGATGAACCAGTAGTAGGCCGTCACCGGCACGTCGCCGTAGACGGCCTTGGCTGCCAGGGAGTAAACGGGTAGCTGCAACAGCTGCCCGCCCTGGACCGGGTCCTGGTCGATCTTGGAGAAGCGAGAGGCAGAGCCGCTCTTGTAGTCCAGGACCAGCATCCGCGACCCATCGAGTGCACGGTCGACCCGGTCAATACGCCCGCGGAAGGCCACTTCCCGCTCATCACCCACGGACACTACGATGGCGGGGTGGGATGCGTCTGGAACGCCAAAGGCCAACTCCACCGCCACCGGCACCACTCCCTCGTCAGCACGCATCCTCTCATCTGCATCGAGGAACGCAGCGAGGTCACGCATGATGCGTTCCCGCTCCATCCGCCAGAGGAGGGGCTTGCCCGTGAGGCCGGCTCTTTCGGCCTCGTCGCACAGCCTCTCGCCTATCTCCATGAGGCGGGCGCATTCTTCCTGACTCCACGGCTGGCTCGCACTGTTCCGCGGCGGTACTGCCCGGAGGAACTGCTCCAGCGCGCGATGTAGCAGGTTGCCCCTCTCCAGGACGCTGATGGTGAGCGTCTCCTCTGGCTTCTCGGTTTCGGCTACATACAGGACGTGGCCCACAAAATACCGAAACGGGCATGCTGCCCAGTGTTGGAGCGACGTAGGCGACACAGGGCGGTCCGCTGAGGGTGCGAGCCCCGGCGGCGCCTCGATGCGCCCGTCCCAGCGGCTGAGCGCCGCCCGCAGCCGGTCCAAGTCCGCTCCAAGCCCTGCCCTGAGAGTTGGCATCTCCGCCGCCAAGTAGTGCCCGGTCACAGGCGCCCCAGTGCGGCCCCAGCGGAGAAAGCTGCCGAGATCGTACTCTTGCTCGGATGCCGGCTCGCGACCGGCTGAGAGCGCTGCCTCGAAGGAGGGTACGACGGTGAACCACTCGCGCGGTGGGAGAGTCTCAAGGTCGGTGCTGAAAAGCGCTCGGCCTTCAAGCTGGGACACGGTTTCCAATAGCCAGTGGGCCGGCAGCTTACCTCGTTGGCCCCTCAGGTCTGCCCGCGGGAAGAGGAGCACCCGCTCCGGCGCCACTGCTAGAGCCGCCAGGTAGTCACGCCGCTCCTCCGCCCTGCGACTGGCCCGTAGTGGGAGCTCATCGCTGGCGGCCGAACGCTCGCGGTCGGGCAGCAGAGGATCGTCGCGCCCCCGGGTCGGCATCATGCCCTCCGTCATGCCCAGGATGAAGACGACGTCAAAGTCAGTGCCCATGGCGTCGGCTATCCGGCCGACGAACACGCCGTCGCCGAAGCGACCGATGCGGCCCGCAGGCGCTTCCAGCTCACGCTCCAGAGCTCGCCTAAACGTCGCCTCATCCGTTTCGGCGCGCAAGTCGCTCAAGCCAGAGAGCGTATCCAGGATCCCTTCGACCGTACGGTGCGCCTCGATCTCGCCGTCGGGCCAATCCCGCCGGTGGCCCTCTCCCCCTAGGTAGCGTTCAAGCAGGTCGCGAGCCCACGCGCAGAACTCGGGCCAGCTTCTCCTGACACCGGGATCGACCCTTGAGGTGAGATCCCCGATGAAGCCAGCGAGGCGTCCCAGGTGATCCAGATCGGCATCCAGCCGACGCAGCTCCCATTCGCCACCTTCTTCCATGTTCATGATCGCCTGGCGGCGCTCCTCGACGGAGCGCCGGTGCCGGTCCAGCCGCTCCCGCCACTGGGCGGTGCCACCTACCACACCCGCCGCACGGGATAGCGCATCCCATCGATGTGCTGGCACCGGACTGCCGCCCCGCTGCTCAAGCACGGGAGCGGCGCTGAGCCAGTCCATCACAACATCCCGCCGGAAGTCCCTTTCCCGCAGGCGAAGCAGACCGAGAACGGTGCGCCCGGTGAGCATCTGGCCGAGGGTGCGAACGCTGGGTCCGTTATGCGGCACCCCTGCTGCCCCGAACTGCTCGTGGGCCAGCAGCGCATAGGGCCCGGCCGCTCGATACAGCACCGCCATCCGGTACAGAGGAGTGCCGGCGGCGAGCCGCGCCATCACCATCCGGAGCACCGACCGCACTTCCTCTTCCGCATCGGTGACAGCGACGATCTGGGTGCCACCAGGCACCGCTGGGCTGGGGTCTCCCTCCCCAGGCCCCACGGCTACCTCCAGCTGCTTCGCCAGTCGCCGGCCCAACGTGTCGGCCTCACGGTCGCCTGTTAGCCCGATGAGGGCAGTCAAGGCACCCGACCCCGCCAACGCCTCCGCCAACGTCCGCTCG
>Ga0114922_10005169_pt1 | contig 12068 bp, 10 predicted proteins | sample AartaG_FD_100975 | JGI IMG/M metagenome (GOLD analysis project Ga0114922, IMG submission 100975) | Deep subsurface microbial communities from Aarhus Bay to uncover new lineages of life (NeLLi) - Aarhus_00045 metaG | ecosystem: Environmental > Aquatic > Marine > Oceanic > Sediment | place...
CATCGCCCATGATGTCTTTCAATACCTGTCCTTTAGCATCATACTTGATGAGACGATACGGAAAAGCTTGCGAAAATATTATTTCGTTCTTGTTTGTTACAACTAATTTAGTAATACCACTGTTGGCATAATACATACGCCACGGGTAAGGATTAGCAAGCTGGTTAATTCGTTTTAATTGATTGACTGCCGGCTCAACAAAGATTCCGAAAGAGCTGTCGACTTTTCCCAATGTACGGGAAATATGAATGGGCTTATGGTTTTCTTCAAGGAAAAGGCTCGAAAGATAATAAGTGTTATTGAGTAAAACAATGTCATTAAAATAAGCCGACGAAGAAGACGAATTGTCTGAAAATGAAAATTTCGTTTTTCCTGAAAATAAAAATTCCCCCTTAAGGTTATAGACATTTATTCTCCGTGGATAATTATCGATTACATAAACATTTCCGTCAGAAAGGATTTTAATTTTGCAGGCATTATTCGAAAGTTCGCCTGGGCCCTGTCCTTGTCTTCCGAAGCTAAATAGAAATTTTCCTTCTTTGGAAAAGCACTGAATCCTACTGTTCCCGGCGTCCAGGATGTAAATGTTGCCATCTTTATCTACTGTAAACGAGCGAAGCTTATAAAAATCTTCATTCTCCTTATTTGAGCCGATTTTTAATACGAGTTCAGCTCTGAGAGGTTTTTCTAAAATTTTAGTATCAGGTGAGGACGGGGTAAGCGGCCCTTCAGCAAGAGCATATCCGCAAAATATCACCAAAATAATAAAAAATACGCATTGAATTGTTTTCGTCAACACAAAATTCTTCCTTTCTATTTTGTTAAAACTAGGCCTTCTAATTATAAACCTAGCTTCTAATTATTTTTCCGTACTTAGAATGAAACTAAAACTAAAATTCATTTTTGCTGTATAGGTGAAGATTTTTGCCTCCATTTTTCCCACCCAATCATTGTCAGGAAATATAAATCACGATAAAAAGGATGTCAAGGATAATCGGAAGTTGCTCATGGCGGTCAAAAAGACCATGCAAAGCCCAAAAATATTTTTGAAGGCTTATTTGGCTTCTTCGCGCTGACTCACAGGAGGAGTCTATTTCAAGTCGGATGGTTTGCAAGTTTCGACTGATTTGGCCCGCATTATTTGGTTTTAGCGTCGATATCCGAACATGCTGGCGAAATCGGATTATCGCACTAAGTTCAGCATACGATTTGGTATCCAAAATTGTGATTTTAGAAATAGAAGGAATAAATCCCGCAGTCCGTTGTATAATATAAACAGAGAATGAAGGATATTTTCATATTTTTATTAGCTCTTGCTCTTTGTCCTGCCCGCTTATCCACTCACCAGGAAGTCACCACCAAAGTCACAGTCTATGATGATATCTTTCTGACCGAACGGGGACTTATACCTCTTCCGGAAAACGCCATCGAATTGAAGCATGAGTTCACGATTGAATCCATAGAGTTTCGATCTCCGATTCAATTGGCCACAGATCCGGAATGGAACATCTATGCCTCTGCCAAAAGAAACAGAGCCGTGTACAAAATGGATGCCGCAGGAGAACTGCAGCTCAAAATAGGCAAACGAGGCAGAAGGAAAGGCAGTCTTCCAGCTCCAACCGATATCTCGACGGCTGGTGACTATCTCATCGTTCATGATACAGAAAAGCAGCGGCTGGAATTCTTGGATTTTGAAGGCAACTATGTCAAAAGCCGGAAAATATCCGATTTTACAGATTTTGTGCTCGGTGAAGATGAAGGCCTGTACGTTGCCCATCATGTGGAAGATGAAAATTCCCCTTTGGTAAAAGTTTATTATCCTGATGGAAAAAAGCTTTCCTTTGGCAAGCCCCTCCTCTTTCGTCACAGCATGAAGGTTCTGAATTCACGATCCCTGGCATTGAACGGAAAAGGGGAGCTTTATGTCGCTTTCACTTATTTTCCTGTCGTTCGCAAATATTCTGCCAGCGGGAAGCTTCTGGACGAATACCGGATCGACAGCCCCATCATGGAGGCCAAGGAAAATTATAATCTGAAGAAAGTGGGCGCGGGAATTGCCCATAAGGCCCGACGTGCGGGATACAGGGACGTGATTGTCGGCATCAGGTCCTTCGAGGAGAAAATCTACCTATTGAGCCATGTTCCCCGCCTGGAAATCACGGAAATGGATGAAGAGGGAACAGTCACAGCCACCTATTGGATGGATTCCCAGGAGGTTTATGAAACCCATGATTTTGTGATCAGGGGAATCGACGGTGTGAAAAAATTTTATGTTTCCCATACCTCCCCCTCCAAATATGATATCGATGTGTTCGGAATGAAAGCCAGGATGGCACAGGAAGGCTTGCCGGGAGAAATCGCCGATCTGACAGAGGAGATTGCTGCCAATCCTGATTTTTATCTGGCCTACAACAACAGAGGAGTGGCCAGGTACCGTTTGGAAGACTATCAAGGTGCGATCGAAGATTTTTCCAGGGCCATCGACCTGGCTCCGGATTCTGCCCTATCTTACAACAACCGTGGATTGGCCAAAGTGAAAACAAAGGACTTGGACGGGGCTGTGAAGGATTTCTCCCGAGCCATAGAATTGGATCCGGGAAATGCCAGGGTCTTTTTCAACCGGGGGATAGCGCTTGCCCGCAAAGAGGACTATCTAAAGGCCATCGAGGACTTCAAAAAGGCGGCGGATCTGGATCCTGAAATGGCAAAGAAAGCCAGGGAACAGATCTATTATTGTCTGAGCCAATTAAAATAACACTTCACCAGCAGAAAGTCATAATTGGCTCCTCGGGTAGGACTCGAACCTACAACCTAGTGGTTACAAGAACCCCAGAATTTCTTCTGGGCTTGGACTATCTCATCACCCGCTTCGATTACCCGAAGGGAGGGTGTCGGGCGCTTCCCCCGAGCTTTGCTCAGGGTACGAGCTTGCGCTCTAGTCTCTGCACCTTCCTTAACCGATTCGGCCCGGTCAAGGCTTGGCTCAGGGTTACCATTTTCCGTGATGTACGGAAGGCAGGCTTCCTTGAGTTCACCCGATTTTTCAACCACGATTTCTCGTGGAAGCTGCAACCCAGAATGAACTTCTCTATGACAATTTGCACATAACAGCAAGCATTTTTCTGAATAGCGCCTGTTGTCACTCAAAGTCACTCCTATTTTTTACAGCCACCCGCTCTGCCGATTGAGCTACCGAGGAGCAGCCAGATTAGATTATCAAAAATTAAGGATAATAGCAATCAGAAACGATACCCGGCTTGTTTGATTTTTTGGCGGTAGTCGTCCCCTTCCATCCGGACGATCTTGCACATCTCATAAAGCCTCGAACGCAGGCGTACACCGATCCTGTCAACCAGTGTTTCCCTTCCTTTTTTGAAGAAGGAATCCCTGGAATCTTCCTCATCGTCGGAATGGTCGGGATAGTTGGATGTGAAAACAGTCAGTTTTTTGTTGTTGTAGCGGTGGTTGACGATGTAAAAAACCATCTCTTCCACCCAGGCTGTTGTCCTCTTGGCCCCCAACTCATCCAGGACAAGAACATTCTTATTAAAGATGGGCTCAAGGATTTTTGATTCTGTCAATGGAGAATCGGGAGAATAGGTGTTCTGGATTTTCCGGATGAGTTCCCGAAAATCACAAAAATAGCATGTAACGCTCTTCTGCTGGATCATCTCATTTATCAAGGCCACAGCCAGGTGAGTCTTCCCCACTCCACAGGGACCGATAAACAGGAGACCCACATCCTGGACAGGATAGTTTTTCACGAACTGCTTGGCGATCTTGAGAGCATGACGGAGGGAATCGTCATGTTCCGGCTCAAAATTCTTAAAAGTACAGTTGGTATATCTCTTTGGGATCTCAGCATCCCTAATAAGGATTTGGCCTTTCCTCTCTTCAAAACAACGGCAACGCGTTGCTACTATCCTGCCTTTGATATCCTTCAGGACCCAACCGGTGTCGTTGCAATTCGTGCATGGATCGTTAGCCATCAATTCAAGTATCCTCTCAATTGTTTGAGTTTTTGGGAATGAGCCAACTTTCTCATCGCTTTTTTTTCAATCTGCCTTATTCTCTCTCTCGTTAAATGAAGCTTGTCTCCGATTTCCTGGAGTGTATTCGGGTTTTGATCTTTCTCTCTAATCCCATATTTTTTTTCTAATTCTTTATCAAATATCCCAAATCTTAATTTTAGCACATTTGCTTCCTTTTCTTCCAATTCATTCAGGATATTCCGGATGTTTTCCTGCACGGAGTTTTTGATGATCTGGTATTCGACAGACGGAGATAGGTTGTCCTTTATCCTGTCGCCTACTTCCACATCGTCATCGTAATACCTATCGCTCAGTGATATTTCCTTCCCTGTCAAAATTTCTAATTCTTCCACATCTTCAACCAGAATTTTCATGCGATTTGCTATCTCATCTCTCGTCGCTTCCCTTCCCAATTCTTTTTTCAGCTGCGCCTTTACCCTTTTCATCTCAGAGATTTGATCCGAAAGCTTTTGCGGAATGTGATAGATACGAGAATACTTGGTCAAAGCATGGATGATGGCCTGCCTGATCCACCATACAGCATAAGAGATGAACTTGACATTTTTTTCTGGATCGAACCGCTTAGCGCCTTCGATCAGCCCAAGATTCCCCTCATTGATAAGGTCCGGAAGACTCAACCCCATTCCTCTGTATTTTTTCACGTAGGAGACAACAAACCTCAAGTTGGACTCGACAAGCTTTTTTTGCGCTTTTTTATCTCCCTTTTGGATGAGATAGCCAAGGGCCTTTTCTTCCTTCGGAGTCAGCTGGGGAAACTTAGCGATCTGTTTAAGGTAGTACGAAATATTTTTAGAATCGAGGGAATCTTTGAATTTACTTCTCATCATCTTTTTTCTCGATTCTCTCAAATTTTACGATTTTTCCTGGCTTAATCTGGATCAGGGCTTGCCGCCTCTGTTCAAACTCCTCTTCATGTCCATCGACAAATTCTCTTCTTATATATTCCAAAAACTCATTCACTTCTGCTTCGATTTGATTCATCCTTTTCTTCATATTAATAACCACTTCTATGCCGGCTAAGTTGACTCCTAATTCTCGGGTAAGACTGAGAATGAATTCTAGCTGTTTCAGGTCATCTTCACTGTAAAGACGCGTGTTCCCATCGCTTCGAGAAGGCTTGAGCAGGCCTTCCCGTTCGTACAATCTCAGAGTTTGCGGATGAATATCATACATATGGGCGACCGCGCTGATGTGGTAAAATTTTTTCGTATCTTCCCTGTCAGTCATCTTAGTAAACCTCTAATTTTTCTCTGGGATTTACTGTCGAGATTTTTTGGAGTTCTTTCATCAGCTCTCGAATTTTTTCATCTTCGAAAGGAGGGGGAACGATGGAGACTTCCACATACTGGTCTCCTTTTATCTTTTTGCCAGGTACAGGGGCTCCCTTATCCCTGAGCCTGAATTTTTGCCCTGATTTTGTCCCGGGTGGGATCCGGATCGTTGTCTTGCCGAAGAGTGTAGGCACTTTGATCTTGGCTCCAAGAGTTGCTTCGGGCACGGTGATAGGAACATTGACATAGATATTTTTGCCTTTCCGCTTGAAGAAGGGATGGGTATCCACATCGATCGTGATGAAAAGATCTCCGACAGGCCCCCCATTCCTGCCAGCATTTCCCTTCCCGGCGAACCGGACTTTGGATCCCGTGTCAACCCCAGCGGGAATACGCACGCTGATAAGATCCGACTTTGGCATAAGGCCTGAACCGTGGCACATGGAACATTGTGTTCCCGTTGATTGGCCCGTTCCTCCACATGTTGGACAAGGAGAGCCAAACTTCATGAACCCTCTTTGCATGGAAGTTTGACCGCTCCCTCCACAGCCAGGACACACACCTTGCCCTCCACTTCCCACATAGCCTTTTCCTCTACAGGAAGAACAGCTGACCATCCGCGCGAGTTTGATCCGTGTTTTCACTCCATCTATGGCATCCTGAAACCCAACCTTCATGATGTAATGAAGATCTTCTCCCCTTTGAGGCCTTTGAGCTGCTTGAGTCCTTGTTCCAAAAATACTGCTGAAAACATCCTGGAAGGGTGAGGAGCCAAAACTGGAAAAATTGAATCCTTCGAAACCGGATGTGTAGGCCTGCTGGTGAGTGCCTCCTCCAGGAGGATGATCTCCAACAAAACCAAATTGGTCGTATTGAGCGCGTTTTTTAGAATCGCTCAAGACAGCATAGGCTTCCTGAATCTCCTTGAATTTCGCCTCAGCGGCCTTATCCCCAGGATTCAGGTCGGGATGGTATTTTCGGGCAAGCTTCCTGTAAGCCTTTTTGATATCAGCTGTCGAGGCCTTTTTGTCTACCCCAAGAATCTGATAGTAATTACGTGCCATCCTGGACCTTCCTTATCCTGGAAAGCGATTTATTTCTTTTCTTCGTCTACAACTTCGGCATCGATCACTTCCTCATCCGCTTCCTCTGCCGCCTCCTGCTCTTGTGTCTGGGCTTGTTCTCCAGAGGCATCCTGAGAGCCTCCAGCCTGCTGCTGGGTTTGCTGCTGCTGGGTGGCTTGCTGGTACATCATTTCGGTGAGTTTGTGCGATGATTGGGAAAGCTTTTCCACCGCCTGCTTAATCGCCTCAACATCCTCTCCTTCAATCGCTTTTTTCGTGTTATCAATTTCCGTTTGGACTAGGGTTGCTTCATCAGCTGCTATCTTTTCCTTATTTTCCCGCAGCAATTTTTCCAGATTGTAAACCATCTGGTCTGCTTGGTTTTTTATATCTATGATCTCTCGCCTCTTTTTGTCTTCGGCTGAGTGAGCATCGGCATCTGTGACCATTTGATCGATCTCCTGATCATCCAATCCGGAATGCCCTGTGATCGTGATGGCTTGTTGCTTGCCAGTACCCATGTCTTTTGCTGACACATGAAGAATGCCGTTGGCATCGATATCGAAGGCAACTTCTATCTTCGGTATTCCCCTTGGTGAGGGTGGGATCCCATCGAGGTGGAATCGGCCTAATGACCTGTTGTTGGACGCCATCTCTCTTTCACCTTGAAGAATATGAATTTCGACGCTCGGTTGATTATCGGAAGCAGTCGAAAAGATTTCATTCTTTTTGGTAGGAATGGTCGTGTTCCGAGGGATCATTTTCGTGAATACCCCTCCCAAAGTTTCGATGCCGAGAGTCAATGGGGTAACATCCAGGAGAAGAACATCCTTCACATCTCCTGACATAACGGCACCCTGAATAGCGGCACCCGCAGCCACGACCTCATCGGGATTAACTCCTCTATGGGGTTCCTTCTGGAACAGGTCTTTGACAGATTGTTGAACCATCGGGATACGTGTGGAACCACCCACTAAGATAACCTCATTGATGTCTCCAGCCTTCAAACCGGCGTCTTCAAGGGCTTGGATGCAAGGTTGCTTGGTCCTTTCGATCAGGTCTTCCATAAGCTGTTCCAGTTTCGATCGAGATAGTTTCATCAGCAGGTGCTTCGGTCCTGAAGCATCGGCCGTGATAAAAGGAAGATTGATCTCTGTTTCCATGGTGGTGGATAGCTCCATTTTTGCCTTTTCCGCTGCTTCCTTCAGGCGTTGCAGGGCCATTTTATCTTGGGTTAGGTCGATCCCCGCCTCTTTTTTGAACTCTGTCACCAGCCAATCCTGCACTCTCTGGTCGATATCATCACCTCCTAGATGGGTGTCTCCGCTTGTCGATTTGACCTCGACAACACCTTCCCCAACTTCAAGGATGGATATATCGAATGTCCCGCCACCAAAATCGTAAACGGCAATGGTTTGATCCTTTTTTTTGTCCATGCCGTATGCAAGGGCTGCGGCTGTTGGCTCGTTGATAATTCTTTCCACATCCAATCCTGCAATCTTTCCCGCGTCCTTTGTCGCTTTTCTCTGGCTGTCATTAAAATAAGCAGGGACAGTGATAACAGCCTTATCAACCTTTTCTCCCAAATAATCTTCAGCGGCTTTTTTCAACTTCTGCAGGATAATTGCGGAAATTTCAGGGGGTGCATACTTTTTTCCCAACGCTTCGACGACCACGTTTCCCTTGGAATCTTTGGACACTTTAAAAGGAACTTGTTTGATTTCCTCTGGAACTTCATTTTGCCGCCGTCCCATGAATCTTTTGATCGAGTAAATGGTATTCTCCGGATTTGTGATTCTTTGTCTTTTGGCAACCTGGCCGACCAAGCGTTCCCCTTTCTCTGTGAAAGCGACGACAGATGGAGTTGTTCGCCCACCTTCTTCGTTCGGGATAATTTTGGGCTTGTTTCCTTCTGTAACGGCCACAACAGAATTCGTCGTTCCTAAGTCAATACCTATAGTTTTAGACATTTATTTCCTCCAATGAAAATTTGCGTCAATATTTAGCACGTTTACAATATAAAACATGAGTGCAGTATTGTCAAGTATTATTTATGCAAAATTTTTTTTCTCCACGAATTTTACATTTTTCCCTATTTATGCTCTTTGTATAAAGGAATTAAGTTTATTCTTGATTGTCAGGATCTTGGATAAATCCTTCCTTCATCAGGAGTTGAACTTCTTCTCTAGCTTTTTTTATTATGGCTTCGGCTATTTTAAATCTTTCTCCAGCCGAATGCTTAATTCTTGCAACACCTTGTTCTATTCCTTTGCTTCCAACAACCACAGCCACTCTGGGAAAAACTTCCCATTCATCCATGGTAGGTATTATATAGTTTTCACTTATTCCTTTATCTTCTGCAACTTTTGCTAATTCTTTGGCAGCCGCAATACACATTTCATCTGTGATTTTTGTGGCGCGGATATCCAAGGCTCCTCTGAATATTCCAGGGAATCCGAGAGAGTTATTGACCTGGTTGGGAAAATCCGAGCGACCCGTGGCCACAATTCTCGCCCCGGCTTCTTTGGCTTCCCATGGCCAAATCTCGGGAATAGGATTGGCAGAGGAAAACACAATGGCATCATTAGCCATTTGCGCAATCCATTCTTTTTTTATAACGCCAGGTCCAGGTCTAGAGGCGGAGAGCACAACATCAGCTCCTTCCATAGCCTCTTTTTTATCACCTCTTTTTCCCTCACGATTTGTGGTTTTACACAGGTTCCATTTTTCTTTATATTTCGTCTTTAGCATCATTTTATCGCCCCTGTCTTTGTGTAAAATACCCTTGGAATCCACAGCAATAATATTTTCTGGATTGACTCCTGCAGTGACGATAAGCCTGGAAATAGCTATATTTGCTGCACCAGCACCGATCATGGCCACTTTTATATCCTCCATTTTTTTTCCGACGATTTTCGCAGCATTCAGCAATCCAGCCACAGTTACACAGGCTGTTCCCTGTTGATCATCGTGCCAAACCGGAATTTCCATTTCTTTCCTGAGGGTATCCAATATATGGAAACATTTGGGATGGGCGATATCTTCGAGGTTGATACCGCCGAAAGTTGGTTGAATCCATTTCACTGCTTTGATGATCTCCTCGGGATCTTTGGTATCCAGGCAGATCGGAAAGGCATCTACGCCACCCAAATATTTGTATAGAAGGGCCTTTCCCTCCATAACCGGGAGTCCGGCTTCAGGGCCGATGTCTCCCAATCCTAGAACACGCGAACCATCCGATACAACAGCCACAAAATTCCATTTGTTGGTCATTTCATAGGCTTTTTCTTTGTCCCGATGAATTTTTTTGCAGGGGGATGCTACTCCAGGCGTATACCAAACGCCGAAATCGTTAAAATCTCTTATGCGACACTTAGGTAATACTTCTATCTTGCCCCTATAAAACGGATGAAGACGCAAAGCATCTTTTGAAGGTTGCTCTGCTTTGGCCAGCAACTCTTCCACTGTGACTTCTTTCAAAACTTCCTCCTATGGCATCATTGAATCAGAGCTTATAGACACCACAAATTAATATTATTTTTTAGTTATAAAATACTTTATTATAATCCTCTTAATTTATTAGTCAAGCCGCCGAATAACCTGAACTATTCATAAAACTTGTCAGGAAACAAAATCATCTGTGCAAAAAACACCTTTCGCTGTTTGTTTCTCCTGGTTTTTTTGTGATGATCATGGCCAGTCCCAATTCGTTTGCTTTCTGAAGGACTTGCTCGTCTCTGATCGAGCCCAAAGGATAGATGATAGCCGTGATTCCGCTTTTGGCAGCAAGCTCGACGACATCCGTGAAAGGCATAAAAGCATCCGATGCCATAACACATTCTTCAGAACCGTATCCGCGCTTGGAAAATTTAATGGCATCCTCTGCGGCATCGATACGGCTCCTCTGTCCCGATCCTATTCCGTGTATCCGGTAAGCAGAACCAATCACGATAGCATTAGACCGGGTGAAGCACGCCACAGTCCAGCAAAAAATAGCAGCTTCGATCTCTTCTTGTGACGGGATTCTCTCGGAAACAACTTCCACAGATTCCAGTGATATGATCTTGGAATCAAACCGTTTTTGAACCAAAAGGCCTCCCTCAACTCTTTTGAACTCCAGGCCGTTATCCCGAGAGGGATCATCTATGGACGCAGTGAGTTTCACCACACGTAAAGGTTTCCTCGTCGCTAAAACTTCGAGGGCATCTGTAGTGAAATCGGGAGCAAACACCACCTCCACGTTCCTGCCCTTTTCGACCATTATTTCAGCCAAAGGTTTATCGATCGGATGATTGAATACATCCACACTGCCGAAATTCGAAAGGGGATCGCATCCCCACGCTTTCTGAAAAACATCTGCTGGCTCCTCCCCCATCGCCACACCACTGGGCATTTCATGTTTCACCAAAACGCAAATATGCCGATTAGGATAAATTCCAGAAAGCTTTTTCACCAACCTGAGCCCCAAATCCATATCTCCGATATTGATATAGCTCAGGCCTTTGGTCCCTTCCTGAATAACCTCTAGTGATGCCATGTTTGGACCAGATGCTCCTGGCTCCTCGTAGAAGGCTGCAGGATATCCAGGATTTTCGCCATACCTCATCGAGAATTTTTTCTCAAATTGAAGATTCCCCCACTGAAGAGTGTCAGGGAATTTCTCTTCTACTTTGGTCCGGTACTGTTTGCGAGTTGTTTTATGAAATTTTTCCATTTGAAAATTACATCCTTTCCGCTCTATTCATGATATGGGTATCGAATTTATTGGATAACATATCGATCTCGAAAACACAGGCCACAGCCACCCTAAAATCTTGGCCTCCCTCTTTGGGCGCAAGTGATTCATAAACCCTGTCTGCCACCTCTCGGGAAGTGGATTCCTTTATTTCCACTTCCTGAGGCTCTCCCTTGAAAGATGGCAAGGGATCTCTATTTTCTCCCTCATAAGTCATGATTATTTTGCCTTTGCCAGGAACAACGGAAAATTCATAAATATTCCTCAGAGATGAGCCATCCGGCGCTTTCCTTATTAAACTGAGCGCTGCGCTTTTGTTAGAAAGAATGCACCCGCTAATTCTTGGGGTAAAGGTTGGTTCGTCAGGTTCGTAATCCCAGTTTTTTAACGCAAACGCAAGAATTTCTGCTGCGCTTTCACTCTGGCCCAAGCAAGCCATGATGTCTACAGTTTGTTTCCCGTTGCTGATGGCAATTCCATGAGGCAGGCAAAAAACGCTCGGGTATAACAATAGGTCTATGTTTCCCTTTTTCAGAAGGTCTTTGTCTGTGGGCTTCACCCAAATCGTATCTTCCTTTAGCTCCATTTTTCTGGCCTGGCTTGAGGCGGACCGCCCTGTTATGGCATAAACAAGCAATACCTTTTCCGTCCTTTTCTCTTGCCCGATAATGATGAGGCGTCCTGGATATTCTTTATTCACTATAGCCTTTTTGTTCATTGGTTTTATTATATTCCCTGTATATTTACGGGGACTTATGGATAATATAATAGGTAGAGTCAAAGTTCAAACACAAAAAACAAGAATATGGAGTCAAACCTTGAATTTGGACATTCTTGTTCATTTCCCTTATACTTTTTCCTAAGCCTGAATTATTCATAAACATGATGTTTTTAACAGGATTTAAGGTTTGACTCTATGACATCAACGAGGCAAATATGAGAATAG
>Ga0114922_10005170_pt1 | contig 12068 bp, 10 predicted proteins | sample AartaG_FD_100975 | JGI IMG/M metagenome (GOLD analysis project Ga0114922, IMG submission 100975) | Deep subsurface microbial communities from Aarhus Bay to uncover new lineages of life (NeLLi) - Aarhus_00045 metaG | ecosystem: Environmental > Aquatic > Marine > Oceanic > Sediment | place...
TATCACATTGGGAATGTAATTTCCGAACGAGAAAAATTACTTGTTGTTACTCCGCAGATATTAAAGGATACCTTTAATATTGACGCGCGTGTCCGGCATGAAGCAGTTAGCATTGACCGAAAGAAGAAAACCGTCAAGATCCGCGATTTATCCAGCGGCCGGGAATACGCTGAAAAATATGATAAATTGGTTCTTTCCCCTGGTGCCTCACCCTTTATTCCACCCATCAAGGGGACTAACCTCCCCGGTGTGTTCAGTTTGCGATCCATTCCGGATATGGATAGGATCCGCGATTTTATTAGCGAGCACGAACCAAAAAGCGCGGTAGTTGTCGGCGGCGGTTTCATCGGGTTGGAGATCGCTGAAAATTTACAGCACCGCGGTCTGGAAGTCACCATCATTGAAATGCTTAATCAAGTCATGGCGCCTATTGATTATGAAATGGCCGCCATGGTACACCAGCATCTGGATTTCAAACATATCCGTCTGGCTTTAAGCGATGGAATCCAGAACATTGAGCAAAACCGGAACTTGAGTGTTACGCTGCAGAGCGGTAAAACCGTCGAAACAGATTTGGTCATCCTCTCTGTTGGTGTACGGCCAGAGAACACACTCGCGAAAGATGCCGGCCTTGAATTAGGCCCGAAAGGCGCCATCAGCGTGGATACTCATATGCAAACCAGCGACCCCGATATTTATGCAATCGGTGATGCGGCTGCCGTGAAAAACATCATCAGCGGCAAAGATGTAAATTTGCCATTAGCAGGTCCTGCCAGCAAGCAAGCGCGCATCGCAGCAGATCACATCAACGGGAAAGATGTTTCCTTTGCGGGTGTTCAGGGTACATCAATCGTAAAAGTGTTTGATCTGACAGTCGCCAGCACTGGGCTAAACACCAAACAGTTGGAAGACCTTAAGCTTCCTTTTAAAAACGCGGTTATTCACGCATCCAACCACGCGGGATACTATCCAGATGCATCGCCACTTGCCTTCAAGTTGTTATTCTCTCCGGAAGGAAAGATCTTCGGCGCTCAGATCGTCGGACTAAAAGGTGTTGATAAACGTATAGATGTTATCGCTACCGCAATCCGGGGCGGGATGACAGTGTATGATCTTGAAGAATTGGAATTAGCGTATGCTCCGCCCTATGGTTCCGCGCGCGATCCGATTAATATCATTGGATTCCTGGCTGGGAATATATTACGCGGTGACCTTGATACGTTAGATTGGGATGCGGTCGATTCCTTAGATCGGTCAAAATATGCTCTGCTGGATGCCCGCGATCCCGTGGAGTTAACCATCGGGATGATCGAAGGATCACTGAATATCCCCTTATCAGAACTACGTGCTCGGGTTAAGGAAATTCCTCGCAGCAAGAAACTTCTTGTGTACTGCCAGGTTGGCCAACGCGGATACTTCGCAGCACGTGTGCTCTCGCAGCTCGGTTTTGAAGTGGTGAACTTAAACGGCGGATATAAAACCTATTCACATGCAACCGGTCAGCAAGCAAATTTTGACACATTTGAACACGTTTCAATCAGCAGCCGGGAAGAGATCCACGAGATTCCCCACTTCAATCCGGAAGAGAGCAGCGAATTCACGGTGGATGCATGCGGCCTGCAGTGTCCTGGTCCGATTTTGAAACTCTATAACAAAGTAAAAGAAGTCGAAACCGGCGATGTAATCACTGTAAAAGCAACCGATTACGGGTTCACCAGCGATGTGCAGGCATGGGCGGATAGAACCGGAAATAAACTCATTTCTCTTGGTTCTGAGGAAGGTGTGATTACAGCAAGGATACAGAAAGGTGCCGGGGAAAAAGCGGGTGTGGGAACTGGTGCTACCACACAGGATAAAACAATGGTCCTTTTCTCAGGAGACCTTGACAAGGCAATCGCCGGATTCATCATCGCCAACGGTGCCGCTTCGATGGGCCACAAGGTTACCATGTTCTTTACTTTCTGGGGTCTTAACATCCTTCGGAAAAGCAATCCACCCGGTGTCCAGAAAACACTAATTGAAAAGATGTTTGGGTTCATGATGCCGCGCGGACCCAAGAAACTCACCCTTTCCAAGATGCATATGGCAGGAATGGGTACAGCAATGATCAAAGGTATCATGAAAAAGAAAAACGTTAGTTCCCTGGAGGATTTGATCCAGAGTGCTTTGAACATTGGTGTCACCATTCAAGCATGTCAGATGTCAATGGATCTGATGGGCATTCAAAAAGACGAACTTATCGATGGCATTGAGGCAGTCGGTGTAGCAACATTTATCCATGCCTCTGATGATTCCAACGCGACAATATTTATATAATAAAATCATGATCACCAGCAAAACGGGGGGGGTCTTTTGTTTCGGACGTCCCGTCCTCAACTCACCAAAGCTTAAACATAAAAAAATGGCTGGGAATCCCAGCCATTTTACGCTTTCGCCTTAATGGTTAATCCTTTTTAAAAATCATCAAATTCGTCAGAATCATCATCGATTAATGGCCAATCCAATTCGATCGGGTCTAACCATACAATTTCTAATTCAGCCCCACATCCATCACAACGAACAACTTTTCCGATAGTGGGATGAGAACCTACTGCTACATCTTTTTCACATTGCGGGCATTCCGCTTTTTGCATAATTTATTCTCCTCTTGGTTATAAATATATTTTGCAAAATTCAGGTATATAACTCTAGTTCTATTGTCTTAGCACTCGAAAAGTTATCTCAATATACCTGATACGTCGCCGCGTGCAGCTAAGTCGCGTACATATTACCATATTTCTTCAATTGTACAAATACTTGTATAGGTTCAATACTTTATCGGATTTTTTTACAGACCATCTCGAGTGCTTTTACCAACCCATTCTCGTCCGCAGATGGCACAACCGAATCTGCTGTTTTCCTCAACGCGGCTGGTGCTGTGCCCATTGCCACGCCGTAGCCTGCTGCCTGTAATAATGGGATATCGTTCAAGCTGTCACCCACAGCCATTATGTTCTTCAAGGGAATACCCAATAGTTGTGACATTGTTGTCAGCGCGGTTCCTTTGTGCATTCCATCATGGGATATCTCAATACTTCTTTTCATCTTTATCGCATGGACATCCGGAATTGATTCATTGACCTCCTGCCAAATTGCAGCTAACCAATCTACTTCCGCAAATATATCCAAGCGGATAATCTCTCCTTGTACATCAGTTTTGACATCTTCAATCCGCCTCGCATGATCCACTTTCTCCCCCTTCATCCATTCCAGAGATGTGATCGTTTCCCAATCTTTATCGTTAACTCTACAGAACATGCCAGTTTTGGTATGTGTGATCATCCCTACACTGAATTTTTCCGCGATTTTTTCAACTTCTTCAATTTGTATTGGTTTGATAGAAGGCGCGGAGATAACCCTGTTATCTCTCGGGTCGTAAATTGCACCACTTGAATAAATAAACGGTATTTTCAGCTTGAAATACTCGGCCATAGGGAGCGTCAGAGGAAACGCGCGCCCGGTGCTTAAAGTAAAATCACACCGCTGATCATTGATGACAGTGCGAATCGCTCCCTCCGTTAATGGATTTAATTCATTTTCCGAGGTTAAGAGTGTGCCATCAATATCCGAAACAATCAATTTAATTTCAGAGCCGTATCTACACATCTTTATGCCATATAATCTCTAGAATAATAACATCAACATGAAAAGATCAAATTTGCGAATTCCGAATCTTCGAACTTCCACTGATAAAACCCATTCCTCTATCTATTGTTTGGTATTCTCAAAAATTAACGATCATGAATTAAAGACCACTGAATATGAAATTTCTGATTTGCATGGCCAAATTTGCTCGCAATTATCTATAATTAACAAACACTGTACTGAAAGATTAGGTTCACCCGCAGATTTGTCAACGCCATCATTCAGGATTTACCTGTGGCTGGAGTATTTATCCCATCAATCGCACCTTGCTCTTCATCTCTCCTCGCTTGATGAATTTTTACGGATTTTAACTAAACAGAACAAGAAAATAAGTGTTAATCCCCGAGAATTATTGATAAAAATCAACTACTCAGGATATCTTTACCGCCGGCAGACAGTTCAAAACAAGACAGTCCTGCAAATAAATGAAGTGTTCATCATCTCCCCTATGGAAATAAAGAAATCTATTCTTTCGACAGCGTTCTCCCGCCGCCAATCTAAGCAAATTCATGCAATTAAAGCATACAGCGGCACTTCCGAATTCAGACGCATGAATAAATTGATCAGCGGAGATCCAATCGCTAATCGCATCTCATGCCGTGGCGAAAGATACGATCTATCAATTCTCTTTAACAAATTAAACAAGGAATACTTCCGTGGTCAGCTTTCTCAACCGCGCCTTGTGTGGAGCAGCCGAAGATCCATACGCCGCCTTGGTTATTACCAACCAGAGATCAATACAATAGCAGTTACCCAAAAATTGGATGATAAAAATATTCCCCGTATGTTGGTTGAGTATGTGCTATACCACGAAATGCTTCACCAACACTTCGGTATAAAGAACCACAATGGTAGGCGCTACGCACATACTTCTGCATTCAGAAATGCAGAAAAAAAGTTCAGACATCAAAAAGAGGCGGAAAATCTTATAAAACTTCTATACTGATTTGTTTAAATAATCAATAAAATAAAAAAATACAATCAATTAATTGAGGTAGCTAATGATAAAAAACAATAAATTACTTGGAATATTCTGGATAATTCTTTTCGCATTCCTTACACTTGCGCCAATCTTGATACTTATCCTGGGCCCAAAATACAATAACCGTCCTCCGTTACTTGATTTATCTGTTGGCCTTGGTTTCACTGGCTTAGCAATCATGGCACTCCAGTTCGTCATATCGGGGCGCATCAAGATCCTCAATCGGCCATTCGGCACCGACCTTGTTTATCATTTCCACCGCCAAATAGGCATTGCTGCTTTTTTTATGGTATTCGCTCATCCAATCCTTTTATTCATTTTGGATGGAAGATATCTACGTTTATTAAACCTCATAACAGCCCCATGGCGGGCAAGAGCCGCTGTAACATCTATCCTTCTCTTAATCGTTGTTGTCTTAACAGCTGAATACCGTCAGAAGATAAAAATGAGTTATAAACACTGGAAAATTTGGCATGGGGTTTTATCCACTGTGATGGTTGCGCTGGCACTGGTGCATATTTTTCTCGTTGGAAATTATGTTGATTTGCCCTGGAAAAAAACGCTTTGGATCGCATACACAGTTATCTTTCTTGGAATGCTTGCTTACACGCGCATCCTTTATCCATTACGTCTCATCCGCCGGTCTTTCCATGTAAAAGAAACCAAAGAAGAGCAAGGTGATGTCCGGACCATTACACTGGCACCGATCAACCACAAAGGGTTTCGATTTTCGCCCGGCCAGTTTGCCTGGCTAACAGCATGGAAAACCCCGTTTTCAGATACCGAGCACCCCTTCTCAATCGCGTCCAGCGCGGAAAGGAAAACCGAGATCGAGATGTCTATTAAAGATCTCGGACCATTCTCAAAAAAGATTCGCACTTTAAAGCCAGGAGATCGGGTGTATGTGGATGGCCCTTACGGGGTCTTTAATTTGGATCGCTTCCCAAATGCTGAACGATTGATTTTTATTCCCGGCGGTATTGGAGTAACACCCATTATGAGTATGCTGCGCACAATGGCAGATCGTGGTGATAAACGGCCAATTCTGTTGTTCTACTGCAACCGTGATTGGGAAACTGTAACTTTCAAGGAGGAAATAAAAAACCTTGAGAGTAAGTTGAAATTAAAAACTATTTACACAATCGAAAAACCGCCTCAAAAATGGGAAGGAGAATCCGGTTTCCTTAATAAGGATATTCTCCATCGTCATATCCCAAAGGAATGGCTAGCAAATGGAACTGATATTTTTCTTTGCGGTCCGACGCCCATGATGAATGCGGTTGAAAGCGAATTAGCTAAAAATGGCTACGCGCAACATTGGATTCACTCAGAACGATATGCTTTTAATTAGGAGTACAAAATGCGCCAAAGATATTCAAAATTTTATGTTTATTTAATCACCATTACTGCGGTATTTCTAACACTGTATTTTGCATTTCTAAAACCTGGAACGATCTAGAATCTTATACAAAAAAGAAAAATATAAGGCGGGAGAATAACGCAGTTGTTATCGCTACCAGCAGCGTAAGCCATGTAATTAACCACATATTCTTAGTCCCAAGCTCATTTTTAATTGTAACTATTGTAGCAATACAAGGGATATAAAAAACAACAAACACAGTATAGCTGATCATTTGCTCCGACGTTAGAACTGCTCCAAAATTTGTCGTTCCCAATGCCTGCGCCAACATAATCAGCGATAATTCTTTCCGGAAAATTCCAAAAATAAGCGGCGTTCCCACCTCCGATGGAAGATCCAACGCCCACGTGATCGGTTGGAAGATCTTATCCAAATATGGAGTAATCGAATAATAATTAAGTCCGGCCAGGATTATACTGCCGATGATGAGCAAAGGCCATGCTTCTAAGATAAATTCCCTGATGCGAAACCATGCCTTAGCAGTTACGGTGCGCAGCGTTGGTAGCCGATAAACGGGCATTTCCAGGATCAATCCAGGAGAATCCTCAGGAATGAAATGAGTAATGATTCTACCGATGATTGCGATCACAAATATATTGAAAAAGTAAATTCCCAATGCTGCCCATGGACCAAGATAGAAAGAAACCAATCCAAAAATTACCGACAACCGCGCGGCACATGGGATCATCGTGACCAATGCGGAACTGAGGAAGCGATCTCGTTTATTTTCCATAATACGCGTGGACATGATTGCCGGTACGCTGCAGCCGTATCCTAATATGAAGGGTACAATCGCCTTCCCATGCAGCCCTATTCGATGCATGAGTGCATCTGTCAAGAACGCGATGCGTGTTAGATAGCCGATGTCCTCCAAAAAACCTAACCCCAACAAGAACGGAGCCAGGTAAGGCAGGACGATGGCTAATCCACCTGCAACTCCCTGAATCATCCCAGCGATTAATTCCGGCAGCAGCCCCTCCGCATTCAATCGGTTGAGGATGAGATTAGTTAAGTTATCAAAAAAGTTTAATAGCGGTGCTTCCAGCCAATTACCTATGCCATATACTAATGCGAAGAACCCTCCGAGAACCAAAAATAGAAAGATATAACCGAAAATTGGATGAAGTAAGTAATCGTCCAATCTATCTCGAATAGATAACTGGGTTTCCCCTTGTTTGGATACTTTCTGCGATAGCTCACGTGCGATTTTTTGGCGTTCCGTCGCGACCATCCAAACCGCCTGTCGGGATGAGTGGTGGCACAGGGTATCTAAATGCCCTTGGATAATTTTCAGCATTCCTGGATTCTTGCTTTCTACTTGTTTAGTGATCTCTGGATCACCCTCAAGAAGTTTAACTGCGAATGCCCGTCTGCTGATCGGAAACTCACCCTGTTTCATTTTATTTTTTATATCAGTGACCGCGCTTTCGATCTTTTCCTCATAACTTTTTGGTTGGGGAACCTTCTTTTCTTTCGCAGCGTGCCAGGCTTGAATAAAGGTTTCTCGAACTCCCTGTCCGCGGGAAGCGATCATTGGGAGAACAGGAATGCCGAGTAACTCTGAAAGTTTTTCCCCATCAATCTTTAATCCCTGTCTGGAAGCTTCATCCATCATATTGATAGCGAGCACCATTGGTCGTCCCATCTCCATCAATTCAAGGGTTAAGAGCAATCCCTGTACTAAGTGAGTTGCGTCAATCACGTTGATGACAGCGTTAACTTTCTTTTCGATCAAATAGTCCAACACCACCCGTTCAGCCGGGTTGGTACCCAATAACGAATACGTTCCGGGCAGATCAACAAGTTCAATTACTTCCCCCAGTACTCGTACTTTTGTTTCTGTGAAACTGACCGTTGTCCCAGCAAAATTCCCTGTTTCAGCTTTATATCCCGCGACCTGATTAAAAAGAGTGCTCTTACCGCAGTTGGGTTGGCCAATCAGCGCAAAACGCATTAGATATACTCCACGAAAATATGCGATGCCACCCTGCGCCCAAGCACAATCTCGCGCCCTTCCACCTCTAATATTAAAGGTCCATGAAATGGCGCCGCCCTGATAATTCGAACTTTATTTCCAGGAAGAAAACCAAGTTGAGCTAACCGCCGCTGCATACCCCTGCCCCCTCGAAAATTTATGATACGCACCCATTTACTATTTTTTACACTTAGAAGATTCATATTGTTAGTATATACTAATTATTTATGTATTTTATTATAAACCAGAAAGATTTTATTGCAATAGCAGAATCATTATTAATGATGATAATAATCGCTATTTGACTGCCATTTCAGAAAACTGCTAGTCAGGAAAAAAACAAAAAACTCTATCATTACAAAAAATATAGTGGAAAATTGATCGTAAAAAAATACAAGCGAATTCACGACCGTAAGCACAATCAGCAGAATCAGATGTGCGAACGAGATCCATTTTTCTCCTGTTTCACCTTTATAAAAAAATGCGCACACCCACAGACTTACACCGCTGAATACCTGAAGCGCAATACGGATAAAACCGAATAAGTTGAAATTTTCTGAAAGCAGCAGGGAAGAATCAACGATTCTCTTCAGCCATCCAGAAACTCGCATCGGTTCATCAATCCCAGATACTATAAAAAGCGGCTGCGCCACCAGAATAAATCCCAAGGAAAGCCATAACAATCGCAACCAAATAAAGAATTTTTCTTTCTCAAATATTTGTTCCTCCAAGCGGCTCAACCAATTGGCAGCTTTTTCGAAAAGGTCGGGTTCATGTTCAACAAATGGTCGAGATGGATCTCTTAAAAACAAGACAAACACCTCTTTCAATTCCAGTAATTCTCTATCTTCATTCACGAAATCAAAAGATTCCATCCGATTAATAATCTTTTCTTTTTCGATATCTGAAAGGTCTCCTTCGAGAATTTCTTCAAACTCTTCCAGAGTATGGAATAGATTAGTACGAAGATCATTTTTGATCGGTTTTTGGATCATCCTGTAAATTTGGATCGTCAACAGGAAGAACACATAAATAATCGGCGCAGCAGCGGGGTAGAAATAATTATTTGACTGGGTGATTAATTTACCCACTTCATCAATAAAAAGCCCCACTCCAATCCCGGATAAAAGCGCGCTGATATCCAGGATCCGCTTATTTACAAATATAAGTGGTAATAAACTGCTGGCAAATAACAGCAACCCTCCCCATAGGACATGCGCGAAATGCAGCTCATCGCTACCAATCTGCGGATAACCTGTGATTTCAAGGAAGATGCGGATCGCGGAAACCGAGAACGCAAAACTGACCAACATGATCAACAAATATCGCTCCGAGTAAATTCGGCGGACCAACTTTTTTTGTATTCTCTTTTCCGTCCTCATTGGAGTCAAAGCTTGGGGAGAGCGATACCTTCTTGATTCTGATATTTACCCTTCCTATCTGCATAGGAGACTTCACAAGTTGCATCGCTTTCAAAGAACAGCACCTGCGCAATTCCCTCGTTACCGTAAATACGCGCCGGCAGAGGGGTCGTGTTGGAAATTTCCAGAGTAACAAACCCTTCCCACTCCGGTTCAAAAGGAGTTACGTTTACAATAATCCCACAGCGGGCATAGGTGCTTTTACCCACGCAGATTGTCAGAACCTGCCTGGGAATCCGAAAGTATTCCACTGTTTTCGCTAACACAAATGAGTTGGGCGGGATCACGCAGATGTCGCCTTTAAAATCCACCATCGAGCGTTTATCAAACTGCTTGGGATCCACAATAGCAGAATTCACATTAGTAAAGATCTTGAATTCGTCTGCCACTCGGATATCATATCCATACGAGGATAAGCCATATGAAATAACCCCACTGTGTTGTTGTTTATCCACAAACGGTTCAATCATCTTTTCTTTTAATGCGTACTCTCTTATTCGGAAATCAGGAAGCAGTGCCATATTATTCTCCTTTATTACCACCCGCTGGCGGTGAAAACATTGTTTAATATGTTAATTTGTTCTTCTTCTGTCATCAACCTTGGTCTTGCCCAATCAATGAACATAATTGGGATCAATTCAGTGCTGATATGCTGCCCATTATAAAAAATATGCCGATCGATTAATGCCTGCCGTTGAGAGAATCCCTCTCCGTGCTGGTCAAAAAACAGGTTGCCAAGTCCATAGTGCAAGAAACTGGATTTATAGAATTCAAACGCGTGCGGCTGATGTGCCTGGCTGCCGCTGACAATCACAGCACCAGCATCCGCAGCGGAATAAAAATCCACTTGCAGTGCCGGGCTGGCATCATAGGTGTAATATTCCAGATGCTGGAAAGTGAAGATTGGTTGATATCCCTGGCCTACAGCATTTTTCACTTGTTCAGCCATTAATTCCATATCGCAGTGTACCGCACCCGGAGATGAATCACTCGCGGTCGCGTATCCCGGCGGTTTCGCATTGCAGCCAAAGAAAGCGATCTTATTCCCATTATGATTGAAAGTGGCCGGCTGGATACCTTCACTATAATCTCGTCCACCGCCGTAGTACTGCCAGCCGCGGTCTTCATACATCTCCAGTGTACCCACCATTGCTTCCGAACCCCAATCCCCAAAATGGTCCCCTGTCAATTCCACCACATCCGTGCCGACAGCTTCTAATAATTGAATATATTCCGGTTTGCTGCAGAAAACTAAATTGATGTCATTTGCTTTATTGTAAAATGGACTGGGGCAAGTTTCAGCAAAAGGGATTTCGTTGCTGATGTGCAGGATATCTGCATCGCGCAAAATATCGCCGATATCAATTGCGGGATATGTATACCCGTAATCCTCCATGATATAAGCAGTCCCCCGCACCAGTGCTGTAACGCCCGTCAACACCACCGTTGTTAATCTATCAGCACGACGATTGCTCAATGGAAATACCACTCCGCTGATCTTTTCTTCTTCGACATGAAAGAGCAGTCCTTCCAGCGCTGCTCGGCTGCCCAGCAAAGAAAAGGGGATATTTAGAATGTATTCAGATGAACTGAAATCCTTATGGATGGGCGAAAATCCATCAACCGCCAGTACCTTCCATGCAGGCTCCAGCTGCTCAAAGGGCAGGATCGCCAACGCGTTCCCGCTCTCCCATACCCGGCTGAGAAGCGCTTCTGATGAAATTACCTTCACATTGCTGATCGATGCTGAACCCCAAATTTTTTCAAGGACCGCCTTCGTTCCGCCATCCACAAAAAGTACTTCAGCAGGAAAATCCGGGTCTGCATTTCCCTGCCAGAACGCCATCAGGTCTGCGCCTGCTACACCTTCACCTATATAAGAAAATGGCGCTGCCAACACATACACCCACTCAATGATTGGATCTTCTGCGCTCACATCAATCTGAATATTTGTGCCATCGAGGGAATTAGATATTTCAATTGCTTGAATGTTGTCCAATGTATCAATCAAAGTATCCGTAATATATGGGGGCACGCCAACTTTATATGAACTGAGGTAGGTTGTTGGTGATGCAGTTGGGGATAGTTCCGGTTCAATCTCTGGAGCATTTCCACATGCGTTTAGGGAAATAGCCGATAAAAATAATAGCGGCAATATTGTTTTTAGAATTTTTTTCATTTAAATTGATTGTATCAAAACAGGGTTATTTGTGCGCGTGTCTTCAGGTGTTTCCTGACCTGCTTATCCAATTCACGAGTTTCCGATTCAATTACTTCCAATTGGGTTGTTAATCTCTCCCTTATAGAATTATCCGTTAACGATTGCAGGTTTATTCGCACATTTGCGCCAGCGCTTGTTATCGCTGCGACCGCCAGTGCAGACGCGGTTGCCGCATCCGTAATCGCATTTTGATTTCCCTTGCTTGCAGCCACAACAGCTAACCGCATTACATTCAGCGCTTCTTGGCAGGTATTTAATGGAACCTGTGCTGCTTGAAATGTTGCTGTCTGGACTGCTGATTCCCGCTTCTTCTTCTGCTCTTCCGTCTCTTTGGGTAATCTGTATGCGCGCATCACCGCATCAAA
>Ga0114922_10005171_pt1 | contig 12066 bp, 7 predicted proteins | sample AartaG_FD_100975 | JGI IMG/M metagenome (GOLD analysis project Ga0114922, IMG submission 100975) | Deep subsurface microbial communities from Aarhus Bay to uncover new lineages of life (NeLLi) - Aarhus_00045 metaG | ecosystem: Environmental > Aquatic > Marine > Oceanic > Sediment | place: Aarhus...
CGGCACTGAAAGATTTTCTTGAGTATCACGATTTTAAGGTTGCCGTAGCTGTGGATGGTCTTGAGGCGGAGCGAACTGTAGCCGGGAAGGATTTTGATTTGATATTGCTCGACCTGATGCTGCCGAAGATAAGCGGCGAACAACTGTGTCCCAAATGGCGTCGAGATGGTTTGCAAACTCCCATTATTATGCTGACGGCCAAGGGCCAGGAGAAAGAAAAAATAGAGGGATTAAACCTCGGGGCCGATGATTATATAACCAAGCCGTTTTCGCTCGAGGAGCTGTTGGCCCGGATAAAGGCGGTGCTTCGGCGAACGGACCCTGCCCGGATGGTCGGACAATGCTTTAAGTTTGCTGATATGGATGTCGATATCGCAGCCTTGAAAGTAAAAAGAAAAGATATGGAAATAGAGATAACGAAGCGGGAAGCAGGAATAATACAATATTTCGCTGCCAATCCGAACCGGGTTATCAGCCGAGAAGAGCTTTATAAAGAGGTCTGGAACGATATTATGACCGACTTGGGAACCAGAACTACTGATATGCACATCGCAAAATTGAGAAGCAAAATCGAACGTGATTCCGCCGACCCGCAGATTATCAAAACCGTCCGCGGTGCCGGCTATAAATATGAAAACGACTTGTAGCTCGATGCCCGATGCTGGATACTCGTAGAAGCAGAAAACCGGGTATCGAGAATCGAGAATCGAGAATCGAGAAATGTACAAGCGACTTATTATTTTATCGTTGATAATTGTTTCCGCCCTATGTGGTTTGTCGGTGCTGGGCTACCACGCCGTTGAAAAATGGGCAGAGGGCCTGGAAGGTGCGCGTTTGGGCGAGTTTGCCGAAGTGGCGGAGCAAATCAGGCAGGATGTCAAACAAAAACTTGACGATTTCATGCAGACCGAACAGGACCGCTCTTATACCGAATATAATTATTATTATGTACCGGACAACGTCGCGCCTGGTCAGCAGCAGATGCCGTTGCTGCGTTCGCCGTTAGGCTCCGGGCTGGATAACGAGTTTGCGTACGGCAACTTTCAAATCGAGCCGGACGGCAGCATCATCACTCCAAATGATGACATAGTGCAGAGGGAGGGTGCAACCGAGGACAACGAAAGTCTGTACGCTAAAGTACTATTGAACCGCAAAAACATAGAGAGGAATCTGCTGCCCGTGCTAAATGGTGTGACACAGGATTCGTTCAAAATGGCCGTCGATAATGAAGCCATTAGTAAACTAAAGATTAAGTCGGAAACACATGAACAAGCTGAGTTGGCCAAAGGTGATGTTCAGAAAAGTAAAGACATCAAGGGCGGAGGATCGAAAGGCCGGCAGGGAAAGGCTCTGTCCATCGAGAGTCTGCGGGCGCAGCAACAAGAGACCCAGATTATACAGCAACCGCGTCAGCTATTTATAAACAATACTATTGCAAACCAGGAGCTGCAGCAGCAGCGGGTAGGGGATTCCCGTAGAAGGCGGCAGAATGAGCGAATGGATTTAGCTCAACCGCAAGAGACAGGGCGGGAACAGACACCCCTAACACAAGCTGAAGAAATGGCTCAAATGATCGATAGATATGCTGACCAGCAGTCGTCTGAGCAGAGAGAGCAAAGTGAGACAGTGCAGGTCAGGATTGGAGGCTTTGAGACAATAGTTACCGGCGGTGGGGATTCTCAGGAGTCCATATTCGGTGGACAGGTTTTCCTGCTAAGACACGTACAAATCGAAGACAGGCACTTTCTGCAGGGATTCCAGCTCAATGAAAATAAGCTCATCGAGGAGGTCAAAGTCTCGGCAGCACAAGCCATATCTACACGGGAAGGTATGGGCTTTGAGCTGGTGAAAACAAAATCCGTTGATTGGGTACCTAACGATGTAAATGAAGATGCTGCCTATACCGCGATACTCGATTTTAGCTTGGGTTATTTGGCATTAAATCTTATAGAAACAGACCCCGACCGGCTCGGCAGGCAAATAAGTTGGCTGCGAAATTGGTATTTCGGTATTATTACAGTCGTGCTTTTGGTGGTGACTCTGGGGCTGGCCAGCTTGTGGCGCAATGCGCGGACGCAGCTCAAACTGGCACAAAAAAAAGATGATTTTATATCGGCTGTCTCACACGAGCTTAGAACCCCTCTGACTTCGATACGAATGTACTCCGAGATGCTGGAGAAGAACTGGGTCAAATCGGAGGACAAGCTCGCCGAATATTACAGGAATATGCGGCAGGAAAGCGAAAGACTTAGCCGGCTGATAGAGAACGTGCTGGACTTTTCGCGCATCCAGAGGGGACGGAAAAAATATACGTTCAAAGCAGGTGATATAAACAAGTGCATTGCGGACGTGGTCGAAATGATGAGGCCCTATGCCGCCCAGAGAGGCTTTTCGATAAAAACAGAGCTTGGCCAAGTGGCGCAAATGGTCTTTGACGGCGATGCGGTTACGCAGATAGCTGTCAATCTGCTGGACAATGCGGTCAAATACGCACGTGATGCCGAAGACAAAACTATTACGGTCCGGACCGGAAGCGATGAGCGGTTTATCTTAATTGAAGTTGAGGACCATGGTCCCGGTGTCCCTCATCGGCAGCGAAAAAAGATATTCGAGCAGTTCTATCGCTCCGGAGCCGAAGCCATACGTGAAACGACCGGAACGGGGCTTGGTCTTGCGCTGGTGAAAAAATTCGCCGAGGCACATAACGGTTTTGTAGAGATTATCAACGCCAAGCCGACCGGCGCGATATTCAGAGTGGCCTTAGCTGTCCAGGTATAGCCAAACAGCCTTTTTATTCAATAGACTTTTGTTTCATACTTACCACAAAGCCCTTGTCCAATCTTCCTCTCTTGTGCCGTGATAGGTCCTTAGCACATATTCAAATTTCCTCGCTGACCTTGGCTTGAGTACTAAAGTGAATTTAACGGTATCCTTGTCCACCTGCTCGAATTTATCAAAGTCGCCGCTTTTGGTCAGCTTCCAGTACGTTGTGTTGAAGTTGCGCTTAATCTCGACCTTAACGTCAATGCCGCGAGTGTTTTTGACCTCAATTTTGAATGTGCGAATCTCATCCCAGCCGGAGACGTTGCCTCGCCTGTCGAATCTGTAGTTTTCCGTCTTGAAGTCCATAAGCGTCGGCTCGACAACAACGTTGGCAACCGCACCAAGATTAAGCTCTACGTCCTCATCCACAGGAACATACTTAAACGAAGACTGCCCTGTATAAGATAGGTGCCCTTTGTCGCTGACGCTTCTATAAACCTTCAATCTTCCGCCGGGGATTGGAGTTTCGCCAAGTTCGTGCTCTTTGTCGTTCTTGAAGCTGAGAAACCTGACGACAGATTTGCCGTAACGTTCTTCTTCGTATTTATAAAGGTTTACCACCGGCACTTCATCAACGTCAAAGCTAAGCAGCCGTTTCGACCAGCCGGTCGGTATTGTTTCCTTGCCCTCAATCGTATAAAGAAAATACTCGCTCAGGCCCTCTTTTTTAATCTCTTTGGGCTTGGGGGTCAATGCGGCGCGACCAGCCATTCCCAGAGACAGCACCCTTTTAGCCACTTCCAGTTTTTCTTTCAATACCTCCATTTCCGGTTCTATTTTACCTGGTCTGCCGTATGGATACTGCCGCCGGGCAAGCTCAGCAATCTGGTCGAGTATGTGGACCTTGCCGACAATCAGGCGCGTCTGTGCATTTTCGTAGTCTTCGCCGCTGTTATTGGTAACGCGCACGTAGCCCTGCAGGCGCATCGTCTCTTCATCTTCTGTAAGCGTTCCCATATAAAACGCCCGCCAGGAAAGTCCACTTGTCAGGTACGTAATTTCGACCGGCACTTTGCCACTTACCCCGCTTTCGATATTCCACAGCCCCAGGTTCCTTACCCTCGGCGGATAAGTCAAATCGGCGATGTCAATTTTATCAGCATTGGCCTTAGGCAGCATTTCCAGACTGGTCGGGTCGATAAGGGTATTGGCCCAGGAAAATTGCAACTTGTTCTTCCCGTCTTTTAGCGTCAGCGCCCTGCTTTCACGGACTAACGTCATATCCGCTGAGTTATAAATCGTAAGCTGTACGGTGTCCCGCGTTGGCAGCGTAACTAAATCGACTTTCGCTCGGCTGGCGCCGGCCATCACAGCGATTATAAGTAATGTAAATATTATACGTTTCATTTTGCAGTCCTATTTGCTATTGTTAATTTATCACCGCCAATCATTCTCTCTTGTGCCGTGATAAGTCCTTAGCACATACTCAAACTTCCTTATCGACCTTGGCTTGAGTACTAAGGTGAATTTGACGGTGTCCTTATCTACCGGCTCGAATTTATCAAAGTCGCCGCTTTTGGCCAGCTTCCAGTACGATGTGCTGAAGTTGCGTTTTATCTCGACCTTAACGTCAATGCCGCGAGTGTTTTTGACTTCAATTTTGAATGTGCGAATCTCGTCCCAGCCGGAGACGTTGCCACGCCTGTCGAATCTGTAGTTTTCCGTCTTGAAATCCATAAGCTTCGGCTCGACAACGACATTGGCAACCGCACCGAGGTTAAGCTCTACATCCTCATCCACAGGAATATACTTAAACGAAGACTGCCCCGTATAAGATAAGTGCCCTTCATCGCCGACATTTCTATAGACTTTCAACCTCCCTCCGGGGATTGGAGTTTCACCTAATTCGTGCTCTTTATCGTTTTTGAAGCTGAGGAAGCGAACAACAGAGGTGCCATAGCGTTGTTCTTCGCATTTGTAAAGGTTCACTACCGGCACTTCGTCAACATCGAAACTGAGCAGCCGTTTCGACCAGCCGGTCGGAATCGTTTCCTTGCCCTCAATCGTATAGAGAAAATACTCGCTTAGACCTTCTTTCTTAATTTCTGTGGGCCCACGTATGGCCGCTAGTTCTGTCCTTGCAAATTTAGCATCCATCCGGCCTCTGGCGCTGAGAGCCCGTGCCGTGGGGGGCATGGGAATTCCTTCGCCAGGTCTGCCGTAGGGGTATTGCCGCCGGGCCAGCTCAGCTATCTGGTCGAGTATGTGGACCTTGCCGACAATCAGGCGTGTCTGGGCATTTTCATAATCTTCGCCGCTGTTATTGGTTACCCGTACATAACCCTGCAGGCGCATCGTCTCTTCGTTTTCAGTAAGTGTGCCCATATAAAACGCCCGCCAGGAAAGTCCGCTGGTCAAATACGTAATCTCGACCGGCACTTTGCCGCTTACGCCGCTTTCGATATTCCACAGGCCGAGATTTCTTACTCTCGGCGGATAAGTTAAATCGGCGATGTCAATTTTGTCTGCATCGGCCTTGGGCAGCATCTCAAGACTGGTCGGATCGATGAGCGTATTGGCCCAGGAAAATTGCAGCTTGTTTTTCCCGCCTTTTAGCGTCAGCGCCCTGCTTTCACGCACTAACGTCATATCCGCTGAATTATAAATCGTAAGCTGCACTGTATCCCGCGTTGGCAGCGTAACCAAATCGACCTTGGCCTTTGCAGCAGAACTAACTGTAACGATTATCAGTAATATTAATGTACGCTTCATTTTAAACCCTTCTTGTCATTCTAAACAAAGTAAAGAATCTTAAAACTTTTTAATTTATCACCGCCAATCATTCTCTCTTTCACCATGATAGGTCCTTAGCACATACTCAAACTTCCTTATCGACCTTGGCTTGAGTGTCAGGGTGAATTTGACGGTGTCCTTATCTACCGGCTCGAATTCACCCAAGTCGCCGCTTCTGGCCAGCTTCCAGTACGACGTGCTGAAGTTGCGCTTAATCTCGACCTTAACATCAATGCCGCGAGTATTTTTGACTTCGATTTTGAATGTCCGAATCTCATCCCAGCCGGAGACGTTGCCACTCCTGTCGAATCTGTAGTTTTCTGTCTTGAAATCCATAAGCGTCGGCTCGACAACTACGTTGGCAACCGCACCAAGGTTAAGCTCTACATCCTCATCCACAGGGATATACTTGAACGAAGACTGTCCCGTATAAGATAAGTGTCCCTCATCGCCGGCATTTCTATAGACCTTAAGCATCCCACCGGGGATTGGAGTTTCACCTAATTCGTGCTCCTCATCGTTTTTGAAGCTGAGGAAGCGAACGACAGATTTGCCGTAGCGTTGTTCTTCGTATTTATAAAGGTTTACCACCGGCACTTCGTCAACATCAAAGCTGAGCAGCCGTTTCGACCAGCCGGTCGGTATCGTCTCCTTACCCTCAATCGTATAAAGAAAATACTCGCTAAGGCCTTCTTTCTTAATTTCTTTCAGCTGCGTAAGGACTTCTCCTGCCTCTTCAAATAGTTTTTGGGCCTCAATCCGGCCTCTGGCTCTGCGAGCCGGCACTCTTGGTGGTACGGGCATTCCTTCGCCTGGCCGACCGTAGGGATATTGCCGTCTGGCAAGCTCAGCTATCTGGTCGAGTATGTGGACTTTGCCGACAATCAGGCGTGTCTGGGCGTTCTCATAATCTTCGCCGCTGTTGTTGGTAACGCGAACATAGCCCTGCAGGCGCATCGTCTCTTCATTCTCTGTGAGTGTGCCCATATAGAACGCCCGCCAGGAAAGTCCACTTGTCAGGTACGTAATTTCGACCGGCACTTTGCCGCTTACGCCACTTTCGATATTCCACAGCCCCAGGTTTCTTACCCTCGGCGGGTAAGTTAAATCAGCGATATCAATTTTATCCGCATCGGCCTTAGGCAGCATCTCCAGACTGGTCGGGTCGATGAGCGTATTGGCCCAGGAAAACTGCAGCTTGTTTTCCCCGTCTTTTAACGTCAACGCCCTGCTTTCACGCACTAACGTCATATCCGCTGAATTATATATCGTAAGCTGTACGGTGTCCCGCGAAGGCAGTGTAACCAGATCGACCTTGGCTTGACTGACTCCGGCCGTCACAACGATTATAAGTAGTGTGAATATTATACGTTTCATTTTACTGTTCCTTTAGTTTGGACCGGTTCAAGAGCTTATTATCTTCTTACAGGCTGTGGCACCCTCGTGGGCACCGTCCTTACATTTACTCCCGGCCGGAGATTACGCTGATTGTAGTGCATCGTTAGTTCTGTCGTGGCTGGGCCGTCCGCAGTACGGGCGGGAAGCTTAATCTCGAACTCAAGCGTATTAGCGTCCTTTTTCTCGTACTTCATATTACACTTTGCCATATCCCACTGGCCGGGGATATGCTGTATCATCGTAAGCTCAGCGGGGCTGTCTTTGAAATTCTCGATCTTTGCTGTGATTATTTCGTCGGTATCATAGAGAACAACTTTCGGGCTTCTATCGTTATTCCTTCGTATATTGATTTGAGTGTCCCTCATTTTCCGCTGCGTAACGACTATGTCCCTGCTGTCACCGATATAAAGTTCCATTTTCTCGCCGACCGGAACCAGTGCCGATACGTCTTCGCCCAAAAAGATGGTGCTCTCGTGCCCATCGTCCTGGAAGAGCCGTGCCTTGCCGCCCAAGAGGGCAAATTCGCCTAATCCGCTTTTGGCTTCGTTGACAATTCGATAGCTTACCGGGATACCAACATTTCTGTTTTCCAGTTGTTCAGGGTCCCACGGCAGCTTGGCTGCATCGAACGTCCAGATTTTTGTAATCGGCACCTTTGCGGCTTTTAGAAACAGCATCTGCTTGGTTTCCTCATGGTCGATGCCCTGCTCGAAGGCTTCGCCATAATCTAGAAGCACCTGCGCCTTAGCGAAATCCTCACCTGAGAAATTCCGCAGCACCAAGTAGCTTTTCAAATCAACGAAGGTTTCAGCCTTGTCGGCTATCGCCTTGTAAGTAATCAGACGGTCGATATTACTCAGCAGATAGCTGATTCGCACCGTCTCGGCATAGTCACCATCGCTGCTGATTTCCCAGACCAGGGCTGCCTCGTTAGGCGGATAACTTACATTCAAAAGTGTTACATTGTCCGGATGCTCAAGGACCCGGAGCCGAATCGAGTCGGCGTCGATGGAGACAGCCTTCCAGGAAAAGTCCACCTTGTTAAGCCCTTTCTGTAATGTCAGGACGCGCTCTTCTTCGATTAGCGTCGCCCTCGGGTTGTCTAAGCGAATCACTGTCGCCGCCCGCTCAGGCAGCGCCACTAATTTGATTCTGCCGTGAGAGATTGCGCTGCATACAAGCAGCAGCACAATTGCCATTAGTTTGATTCTTTTACCATTCATGATTCAATCTCCTAAAAAATAGTTCCTAAAAAATAGTTTCACTGTTACTCTTACCGTCTGAGCTTCTGCTCAGCATGTATAATTTCCAGCTCATAAGTTTTCCCGGCTTCCACAGTAATCTTTATAGTGTTTGGCTTATAGTAACTTCTCGATGGATTAGGACGGGTACCAATTATATATTCACCGGGCGGAATACCGGAGATATCAAACGTACCATCTTCACTGAGCCGACCGGACGAGCCCCATTTGCCAAGCCGCTCCTCACTTGCAGGGTCAATGTTTAGATGAATCTCACCCAATGGTCTTTTACCATCTTTATTGACAACCTTTCCCCGGATTGTACCTGTACCGGTCATAGTGAGCCTGATTTGGTCCGATGGAATTGAATATCGCTCAAATATGGAGTTTTTTAGGTGCAGCGATTTTCCCCGGCATCTGATACTCATCATTCCTTTAGGTAAAGAACGTATCTCAAAACGACCTTGTTTGTCGGTTATTACAGCTCTATCACCGACGCATTGATAACCAAATCCATTCGGCCCGACAATATTGGTAGCCGAGATATTGACACCCTCGATTGGATTACCGGCCTGGTCGGTTACGATACCTTTGATATAAAATGGACGTGCCAGTCCCAGGTTAAACTGATGATACTCAGGTCGCTTGTTGTTGTAGTCTGCCTGTTTTCGCGGAACATAACCCTCGGCCCCGACTCGAATCTCGTAGTAACCGAGCGGAATCTTTGGGATTTGGCAAAAGCCCTGCTCGTCCGTTTTGCCGTGCATCACTTCCTTCCAGTTTCTGTTGTCCTCACGTTTGGCTAATGTGATTTGCGCTCCGGCAATCGGTTCTCCGGTAGCCATGTCGAAGACTTTGCCGCGGACAAGACCTTTGCTGGCGAACTTCGGCGAGATAGAGCCGGGCCGCTTGTCAATCACCACCAGATTCTTTGGAATCTTCACATCTTCCCAAACGATGGAACCTCCGCCTATGTAAACATCCACTCTGGGGGCCGCTACGGGCTTCTTGAAGTTGGGATGGTTCGAACTAAAAAAGCTCCTGGGATTATTGTAAAGACTATTCCAATTCTGTGGAACCCACACAGTAAAGGTCCAGTCGATACGGTTTTCTGGTTTCGATAGTTCTTCCTCGTTCTCCTTGAGCCAGAAATTATACTCGGGACCATTACGTACGACAAGTTCCAGCTTATGCGCGCCTATGGCGGCAAAGGTTTTCAACGCCTGATTGAACTCGTCCGTACTTTCGCAGCGGTATAGGAAGTGATATTCGCCGCCTCCGAATGGCGGCCCGATCCAATAACCTGTTCGCGTCGCCAGATTTGCCATTTCCACCGAGCCGGGCGCCCAACCGCGGTCCCCGATTGGATCATTCCCATGGAACACTTCAATGAGGGACATACCCACTTTAGGAAACAGAAAAATTAGACAGAAAATAATCAAAACGATTAGTTTGATTCTTTTGCCGTTCATAATTCAGTCTCCTAAAAAATTTGTTTTTTATTTTCTTTAGCTTATTTTTTCACTTTCAGTTTTTTTCGGCTAATGTTTCTTCACGCACGCCGTGATACGTTGTTACCATATATCCAAATGTCCGTTTATTTCGCGGTCCGAGATTTAGCTTAAAGCGAGCGCGCATAACATCATGTTTTTCGTAGGGAATATCGGTTTTTAAAGTCCAGTGCGCGGTGCCGAAACCGCGGGTAATCTCAATCTCTATGGCTAATGTTCGAGTATTGGTAATCTCGATTTTCCAAGTTCGTATTTCGTCCCAGCCTGCAACGTTACCCTTTCTGTCGAATATATAATTGTCCGTCTTAAAATCCATCAGCTTCGGCTCAACGCTGACCAATCGTGCCGGGCCAAGATTTAACTCGACCTCTTCATCCACTGGAATATATTTAATATTCGTCCCGCCTACGTATGATAAATAACCTCGCTCATCGGCCTGGCCATAAATCTTCACCGTTCCATTCGGAATCGGCGTTTCGCCGAGGTTGTGGTCATCGTCGTTTGCAAACTTAACGAACCTAATTGTCTGCTCGCCCCAGCGCTGCTCGTCGTATTTATACAGACTCTCGATTTCAATATCCTCTACATCAAGCGAAAGCAGTCTCTTACCCCATTTGTCCGGTATGGTCTCGGTTCCCTCGATCGTATAAAGGAAATACTCACTAAGACCCTCTTTCCTGATTTCCTTACGTCTCAGTTCGTCTAATCCAAAACTGTCAGGACGATCAAAGAAATAAGTCTCCCCACGTTCATTTAGTTTAAGCTCCCGGTCATGTTGAATTCCACCAACCCCCCCCATACCTCCCCAACGTATTATGTCGATGGGCCTGTTGTAAGGATACCGGCGTTTTGCTAATTCGGCTATCCGGTCGAGGATATGTACCTTGCCGACAATCAAGCGGGTCTCGGCTTTTTCATAATCCTCGCCGCTGTTGTTGCCGACTCTTACATAGCCCTGTAGTTGCATCGTCTTTTCGTCTTGTGCGAGGGTCCCCATATAGAATGCCCGCCAGGAAAGTCCGCTCGTAAAATACGTTATCTCGAACGGTACCTGGCCGCTGACCTCTGAGCGAATGAGCCAACGGCCAAGCTCCCGCAGCCTCGCTGGAAACACTAACTGCTGTATATCAATTTTGTCGGCTTGGGCCAACGGCTCCAGAGATAGTGACGTCGGGTCAATCAGAGTATTGGCCCACATAAACTGCAGCCAGTTCCAGCCTTTTTTCAATGTCAAATTCCGGCGCTCCCGCACTAAGGTCAAATCAGCGGAATTGTAAATCGTAAGCTGCACCTTGTCCCGTCTCGGCAGTGTTACTAATTCAATCGCACTTGCCGGCGCAAAAGGCGGCTGCTCAGGTATTGCAGCCTCCGCAGTTCCACCAATCGCAGCATAAATGTCGGATTTCTCTTCCTTCGGCGCCATCGCAAATGTTCTCTTCCTAACCACATCTTTATCCAAAGCCTGAGCTGATATAATCTCCGGTTTGCTTGCGGACTCCATTTCCACCGCCGGCATAGGCCCTTTCGCAGCTTCACGTTTCTTTGTCCCATCCTTACCTAACTGAGTAGCAACCAGCAGAACTCCTACCACCAGCACCGCCGCAGCCGAGCTGAGCCACGCATACTTCTTAAACCAAACAATTCTTGTTCGTACTCCGCCCTGGGCGGATTGAGTTTGCTCTATAACACGTGAAATCAAATCTTCGGAAACTTTTGCCCCTTCACGCAGCAAATCCAGAGCTGTGAATTTCCGCTGTAACTTCCCCAGATGCTCACGACATTCCCCACAGTCTTGGAGATGCTCGGCTGTCTCCTTCATCCGCGTATCCGAGGCCAGTTTGAACTGGTATTCGATAAGCTCTCGTTCTGTAAGATGATTTTTCATTTCACTATCGCCTAAACATCAGGTAACTTTTGCGCCAGCGTCCTAAGTGCCCTGTACATTTGTGTTTTCACCGTTCCGAGAGAGCAATCTAAAACTGATGCCACCTCCCTGTAGCTAAGCTGCTGGTAATAGGCCAGGACAAGGTTTGCCCGCTGTCTTGCAGGCAGCGACTCTATTGCATCTCTGACCTGTTCGACCTGTTCAGCCTTTGCCGCCTCTTGCGAAGGCTCATACGAATCGTCCGCCAGTGCAACGGCACTCAGTTCTTCACTGTCCTGGTCGGTACAATCGAGTCTTTGATTCAGCGATACAACCCGCATCCGTCTGCGTCTCCGCATACCATCGATGGCCACATGTGTCGCAATCGTAAAAAGCCAGTTCTTAAATTTACCGCCGCGAAACGTATGGGCTTTTTCGTGCACACGCTTGAAAGTCTCCTGAAAAAGGTCTTCAGCCTGATGGTGATTACCGCTCA
>Ga0114922_10005172_pt1 | contig 12065 bp, 9 predicted proteins | sample AartaG_FD_100975 | JGI IMG/M metagenome (GOLD analysis project Ga0114922, IMG submission 100975) | Deep subsurface microbial communities from Aarhus Bay to uncover new lineages of life (NeLLi) - Aarhus_00045 metaG | ecosystem: Environmental > Aquatic > Marine > Oceanic > Sediment | place: Aarhus...
CGAGCTGCCTTCTGGTAAGCCCGAATCTTAAAGGCGTTCTCAGTCTTAAGCTCTAAAAGGTCAGCAATATCACTGAATACTTTGGCAATAGCGGTGTTTTTCATTTCCCCTTAATCCTCCCCCTTATCCACTCCCAGTCAGGATTGCCATGATTAAAGAAAGACTTGAAGTTATCTTTGAACCACTCGTAATAATCATCCTCAGCGTATTGGCAAAAAGCCTCTACAAGTTGTTCCTTTGAAATATCTTTGGGGATTTGCAATTCCACATCTTCAAACTGGCACTCAAGGAATTCTTTGACTACTGCTCTGTCAAGCATCTTTTACCCCCTTCAATATGCTTGTTTACCTCACAAAACCTATATGCCGAGTTCTTTTTCGAAGTCTAGGTAAGCTCTTTTGCGTTTATAAAGCTCTTCCACCTTATCTAATTCAATAAGCTTTATTTGGGGGCTGATCTCGTGAAAAGTCCCTGAGAGCAAATTCTCCGCTTTATTAAAATCTGCTTGGGGCACCACTAAATAAATGTGGCTGTTCCATAAGTCAAAAGCGTGTTTTAGTTTAGCAAGAGCATGATAGATATCTCCGCCAACTTGAACTTCAAAAACATAGGTTGGTACAGAGAGCTCAACTCTCCTCCAGACAACATCGAGCCTCCCTATATCGCATAAATACTCCGATTCAGCAATGAATTTCTGGAGCTTTCCTACTTCCACAAGAATTCCTTTAAGCTCATCGTGGGAGGGAAGGGGCTCCTTTGTTTTTCCTAAGGCGCTTACAAGCTCAGTCGGTATTTCTCCAATGTACGGAGGCTCAACGACTTGTGTAGGGTATCTCGCTGGGCTTAAGGAAGAAAATAGTTTCTCGCCCGTCCGTTGACTAACTTGCTGAAAACCTCCTCGAGGCCACAACTCCTTTGAAACCAACTTGCCAGCTATCCATTTATCCAGTGGTAAGCATGATTCTATATCAAATTCAAAGCGTAGAGGCCAAATGACTCTGCGTTCACGTAGCTCTTGCGGCCACAGAGGGCGGTTTTGCTTGAACTTGGTGCGCACAATGCCACACCCAATAACTCCACCGACAGGTCGAGTAGCGTAGAAGAGTAATGCATCGTCTTCATTAAGGCTCTCCCACCAACGACGTTGAGTCTCTTTGAGTCCCCAAATATTTCCTTTTTCGAGGGCAGTTTTCCAATTCTCAGGCGAACCCACCACTAACCAGTAATTCAATAGACGTTCTCTCCTCCTTAACTCCTCTCACAGGTACCTTAGCTCCCCAAAATGATAGTAAACGATAAATCCTACCTCCCGCAGCAGTATTTATATTTCTTGCCTGAGCCACAGGGACAGAGGTCGTTGCGGCCAACTTTCTTGCCTGCCACCACAGCTTGCTTCCTACGCGGAGGCTCTTTGCTGATGCCAACATGGAAAATGCTGTGGGCAACATCATGTTGAATGCCAGCCAAAAGGCTCTCGAAGAGAGCATGCCCCTCCTTTTTATAGACTACCAGCGGTTGCTGCTGTCCAGCAGCACGTAAACCTATCCCTTGACGCATATGCTCCATAGCAGTGAGATGCTCCATCCATAATCTATCAATGACTCGCAGCATCACCACGCGCTCTAGCAGGCGCATATTGTCAGGGCCTATCTCCTGCTCCCGCCGATTATAAAGCTCGATAGCATAATCACTTAGTTTTTCTGCAATTTGCTTGCCATCAGACCGAAATTGCTTTGCTTCCTCGGAGTTAATAGGCTGTGGTGGCAGGGGGAAGACGGTGGAAACGTCTTCGAGCAAACTCGATAAGTCTAGCTCGCCCAGATTATGGTCAAAATGAGTAGCTACTAAGCCTTGAATTTCATCCTGAATCATAGAGATTATGTTTGCCTTTAAGTCGGCTCCGCTCAGTATCTTTTTTCTCTCAGCGTAAATCACCTCACGGTGCTTGTTGACCACATCATCATATTCCACCAGATGTTTCCGGATATCAAAGTGGTAGCCTTCTGTCTGCACCTGCGCATTTGTTATGGCTTTGGTGACCAAGGGATGCTCAATAGGAGTGTTCTCATCCATGCCAGCCCATTGCATAAACCCTTTAACACGGTCGCCGCCAAAACGGCGAACAACCTCGTCCTCTAAGGAAGCATAAAATCGAGAGCTGCCCGGGTCTCCTTGTCTTCCCGCTCGACCACGGAGCTGATTATCAATGCGCCTGGCTTCATGATGTTCTGTGCCAATAATATGAAGCCCACCAAGGCCAACCACTTTGTTATGCTCCTCAAGCCATTCCGGTGGCTTACGCCCCTCAGGATTGCCGCCGAGGATGATATCCACACCACGCCCGGCCATATTGGTGGCTACAGTCACAGCTTCCATACTCCCAGCCTGGGCAATGATGCCCGCTTCCTTTTCATGATTCTTGGCATTCAGCACCTGATGAGGTATGCCCTTCCTTCTTAACAGGTCGCTTAAATACTCCGATTTCTCAATAGAAGTTGTGCCTATGAGAATCGGCCTAGCCTGATTATGTAATTGCTCAATTTCCTTGACCACAGCTCCAAATTTGGCTTTCTCATCCTTGTAAACCTGGTCGGGATGCTCAGTGCGAACCAATGGCTTGTTTGTCGGTATAACCACTACCTCTAATTTATAAATCTTGTAAAATTCCTCAGCTTCAGTGGCAGCGGTGCCAGTCATGCCAGCTAACTTCCGATACATACGAAAATAATTCTGGAAAGTAATAGTAGCCAGGGTAACACTTTCCCTCTGTATCTTTACTTTCTCTTTAGCTTCGATAGCCTGATGCAGCCCCTGGGAATACCTTCGGCCAAACATCAACCTGCCAGTGAATTCATCCACGATGATAACCTGCCCGTCCTTAACCACATAATCTCGGTCTCTCTTAAACAGGGCATGAGCCTTAAGGGCACTCTCCAAATACTGGGTAAGGAAATAATTAGAGGGGTCATAAAGGCTGGGCGCTTTAAGTAAGCCCTCCCTTTTCAGCATCTTCTCCATCTTGGTAATACCAATGTCGTCCGTAAGGTGGACCGTACGCGTTCTTTCATCAATACTGTAATCTTCACCTTTGCTGAGGCGAGAAACCAGATAGGCAAAGGTATAATATCTTTGAGTAGCTTCCTCAGCGGGGCCACTAATAATCAACGGAGTGCGGGCTTCATCAATGAGGATATTGTCAACCTCGTCAACGATGGCATAGCTCAACGGGCGCTGGACACATTGAGACAAATCCAAAACCATATTATCTCTGAGATAGTCAAAACCAAACTCATTGTTAGTGCCGTAAGTTACATCTGCCTCATAAGCCTGGCGTCTAGTGATGGGGCAGAGGAAATTCCACCTTTTATCTTCTGATTCATAATCTGGGTCATAAATGTAGGAAGGGGCAGGATGGTCTGGGGTTTGCTGAGCGTGGATACTAGCAACGCTTACCCCTAAGGCATGATAAATAGGACCCATCCAGTGACAATCACGCTTAGCCAAATAATCGTTGACAGTAACTAAATGGCCACCTTGCCCAGTAAGAGCATTGAGATAAAGGGGCAAAGTAGCTACCAGAGTTTTTCCCTCGCCTGTCTTCATCTCAGCTATTTTGCCCTGATGAAGGACAACGCCACCCATCAACTGGACATCGAAATGCCTCTGCCCAATAGTTCGCTTAGCTGCTTCTCTAACAGCAGCATAGGCTTCGGGCAAAAGCTCATCTAAGTTTTCGCCACCCTTTAGCCGAGTCTTGAATTCATCAGTTTTAGCTCGAAGCTCAGCAGCAGTGAGCTTCTCAAACTCTGGCTCCAATGAGTTTATGCGGGCAACAACAGGCTGAAGGCGCTTTAGTTCCCTCGCATTAGACTCGATAAATAGACTACCCAGCCATTTTATAAACCGTTTGAACAATTTGCCAAGCCACTTAAACATCGTTATTCCTGTTACTCAAACATAGCACCGATAGACAAGCCTGTGTGAATGCGGTGGATAGCTTCGCCAAGAAGTGGAGCTATAGGTAAGAGTGTAATTTTGTCCAATTTTTTACTTTCAGCAATCGGTATAGTGTCGGTAACTACTACCTCCTTTACTGGGCTGGAGGCTATTCTCTGAATGGCAGAGCCTGAGAAGACAGGGTGAGTACAACAGGCATAAACCTCGCTGGCGCCATGCTCCAAAAGAGTATTTACCGCGCCAACTAAAGAGGCAGCAGTGTCAATCTCATCATCCACAGTCAGGGCGCGCATTCCCCGAACCCGGCCTATGATATCGAGCGTCTCAGTATTTCCGGTATTTCCCACTCGTCTCTTTTCAATGATAGCCAGGGGGGCTCCTAGTTTAGCAGCTATATCGCGGGCACGCTTGCTAATGCCAATATCAGTGGCTACCACTACTAGGTTATCCAGAGCTTTTTCTGTGAAATATTGGGTGATAATAGGCAGGGCAGTTAGTTCGTCGACCGGTATGGTGAAGAAGCCTTGAATCTGGGGGGCATGGAGGTCTACCGTGAGTACCCTGTTGGCTCCCGCCGTGGTAATTAAATCAGCAACCAGCCGAGCCGTGATTGGCACTCGCGGCTGGTCTTTCTTATCAGTGCGACCATAGCCGTAATAAGGGAGGACAGCGGTGATTTGCCCTGCTGAAGCCCTCCTGAAAGCATCGATCATAATGAGAAGCTCCACCAGGCTTTTGTTAACCGGAGAGCAAATGGGTTGAATGATAAACACATCTCGCTGGCGTACAAGCTCCAGGATATTAACAAAGATATTCTCATTGCTGAATTCAGAAACATCAGCTTTGCCCAGAGGTATGCCCAAATAATCACATACAGATTTCGCTAAAGCAGGATGGGCATTGCCGGTAAACACTTTGAGTTCATCCATTGTTATTAACTCCCTCCAAATACAAAAATGCTAAATTAATTATAGCACGAAGCCGCTTCTATTTCTTAATAATTAACGGTATTTGGAGGGCAAGGAATTTAAGAGGAAGAATTACTTTAGGCGCTGGGGCGCCTTAATTACAAATGAGCAACCCAAAGCTATAAAAAGCACTATCGCCCCTATGATAATAGCCATATTGTAGCTTCCCCTGGTGTCATAAATATAGCCAGCTAATAATGGGCCGATTGCCCCACCAATACCAGTAGCTAACATTAGTGTGCCATAGATAGTGCCATGGGATTTCGTGCCAAACCAGTCAGCGACTACTGCCGGGAAGAGAGGAACATTGCCCCCATAGGCAAAGCCATAAACGCTCGAGAAGAGGTAAAACTGCCACGGTTGCCTCGCTTTTATCAACCACAGCAGCATCACCGCCATCAAAAGATAAGCGACGAAGAAGCATCCCCTCCTCCCAATTCTGTCTGAAAGATTGCCTGTCACTATCCTGCCTGCAATGCTAGTTCCCCCGACAAGACCAAGAACAGTGGCAGCGGTCATTTCTGCGATACCGAAGTCAATGGCATATGCCTTTAAATGAACCATCACCATCTGCGATACAAAGGTATGAAAGACATACATGATAAATAAGAGCCAAAATGCCTTTGTTTTGATCACCTGTTTAAAGGTGAAATCAACCGTGGATAGTAAATTATTATGTTTACTTCCCTCCGCTATTTCGTTCATACCATAGGGAAGGAGCCCTTTCTCTGATGGGTGAAGCCTCATCAATCGAGAGATAGGGAGGCCTATGACTAGAAGAATGCCAGCGATGAGTAAGTAAGAATTACGCCAGTCAAATTTGAAGATAAGAAACTGGGCAAGGGGTACCAAAGCCAATGCCCCTATACCTGTTCCAACCAAAGTGATTCCCAAAGCTATCCCCCTCCTTGCTACAAACCAGCGAGACACCGTGGAAACCACAGGCACAAGACCAAAACCCATTCCCGTGCCTACAACAATGCCATAGAATATATAAAGCTGCCAGGGTGCATTTATGATGGACATCAAAGCATAGCCAGCACTCAGGACAACGATAGATATGGCAAGCGCTAGCCGAGGCCCATATCTGTCATTCAGCCTGCCTGCCGGCAAGTAGATAACACTATGCCAAAGAAAACCTAAAGAATAGGCTCCAGAAACCATAGTCCTCGTCCAGTCCAAATCTGTGCATAGTTCGGTGAAAAAGACGCCGTAGGAATACTGAAACCCCCACTCTAAAAACAAAATTAGGCAGCCAGCAGCTACTATTACCCAGCCGTAGAAAATACTTCTCGGTGATTTATTAGTCATAGTCTAATTGCTCAATATCTGGGCGAGACCGAGAAATCCTAAATTTTAAATTCTAAACAATATCAAATGCAAAAATTCCAATGACTAAAACGTTTCGGCTTTGGAGAAACATAGTTTCAATAAGTTTTTAATTTAGATAATGGGATTTGTTTAGGATTTAGTGCTTGGGATTTAGAATTTTCTACACTTTTTACTGAGCATTTATGCCATACTCCTCCTTGGGAAGGTACTCTATGTCATCCCGGGTATGGGGAACCTCTGGCACATTTCTTTTACTTCTTCACGAACTTGCCTCTCAACATGTTTATCACCAAGAAAGGAATGAACCTATACCACTTTCCTGAGAAGTTAACTTTAGTGCCGTGGGTAAGATGTCCACTATAGCTGAGACTTATACCCATGACAACATCCCTATGTTCTAATAGAGCTAACTAAGCAGCCATATTAGCCTGACTGCCACTATGGGGTTGGACATTAGCGTGTTCAGCTTTAAATAGCTTCTTAGCCCTCTCGATAGCTAAATCTTCAACTGCGTCTATATAGGCACAACCAACATAATAACGACGCCCAGGATACCCATCAGCATATTTGCCGTCATGAGGCAACCTTGAGCTTCAAGTATGGCGCAGTCAGCATGATTTTCCGAGGCAATGAGGTCTACAGTGCTTGCCTGCCTTTTTGCTTCCAACTCTAAAATTTGAGCTACTTCCCTATCATGCTGTGCGACGAAGGACATAGCTTTTACTTTCATGTTTATGCCATAATACTACCTCTCCTCATCGTCGGTCAATAAAAGTTTTGACAAGAAGATATTCTAGCGTCGTTGACAGAGCATATTTAAAGTGATACATTTTCATTGCTTAGCAGTCACAGAAGGAGAGTGCTAAATGGCGCTGGGAGGAAGAAAAGAGGCGATTCTGAAGATAATAGTTAATGAGTATATTGCTGGAGCAATGCCCATGGCTTCAAAGGATATTGCCTATAATTATAACTTGAAAGTAAGCCCAGCTACCGTGCGAAATGATGTAGCATACTTAGAGGAACAGGAATATGTCATACGTCCTCACTCCTCGGCTGGCACTATACCCACAGACAAAGCTTACCGCTATTATGTAGAGACGATAAGCCGAGATGACAAGCTTCCTCCAATAGAGCAAGATCTGCTTTACGAGTTACTCCGAGAAGCAAAGGAGGAGATCGAGCAATGGCTAAAACTGGCAGCGGTGCTTTTGGCACATTTCGTTCACAATGTAGCCGTGATAACCCTACCCAAGGCACCCCAATGCCGCTTTAAGCACCTAGATTTAATAGCCTTGCAAGATCTTGTAGCTTTGCTAATTTTGGTTCTATATGAGGCAAGGGTCAGGCAAAAAATTCTGTCTTTCAATAAAAGGATTACCCAAGATGACTTAACAATGTTAACTGGCAAGCTCAACTCAGTTTATGCTGGGATGTCTAGTAGTGAAATATTGGCGAAGAAAACAGAACTCTCTCCTGAGGAAAGGCAAGTAACTGCGTGTGTAGTAGATACGATGGCTACTGAAGATAAGCTGGAACATGGTAAGCCTTTCCTCGAGGGATTACATCTAATGCTAAGTCAGCCCGAGTTCGCCAAGAATCCTAGAATGGTTAGCTTATTAGAATTACTAGAAGAAGGGGATTGGCTGGGAAACATACCTCGCCCAGAACCCGATAAAAGAGAGCTAAGGATAATCATTGGCAAGGAAAATCCAGATGAAGCACTGCAAGACTTGAGCTTGATAATCGCTGAATATGGAATTCCTGATAAGGCGAGGGGCATTGTTGGTGTAGTTGGCCCAAAGCGAATGGACTATGCTAGAGCAATCTCTTCGGTTAACTGCCTTTCATCATTGCTAACTGAATCAGTAGCGGAGTATATCTAAAGGAGGTTTAACGTTGGCAGAAAGGGAGGAATCGTCCAACAATAAGCCAACCGAAACAGGAGTTGAGCAAGTAGAGGATATAGAAGCGCTGAAGCAAGCTTTAACAGAGGAAAAGGAGAAGGCAGAGAAGTATTTAGCTAACTGGCAAAGGACCCAAGCAGATTTTATTAACTATAAGAAACGTGCTGAGCAGGAAAAAAAAGAGACGGTCGAATTTGCCAATAGCACACTCATCCTAAACTCGCTAACTATAATAGACGATTTGGAAAGGGCTTTTGACTCATTGCCAGCTCAGCTTACCGGATTCAGTTGGATTGATGGCATCAAGCTCATCTATAATAAGCTCAAGGCGACCATAGAAGCTCAGGGGCTAACTGAAATTAAGGCTAAGGGAGAGCCATTCGATCCCTATCTCCATGAAGCAGTAATGCGACAGGAAGGAGAAGAAGGAATAGTCATTGAAGAAATCCAGAAGGGTTATAAGTTGAAGGACAAAGTAATTCGCCCTAGTATGGTAATAGTAGGCAAGGGAGAGGAGCAGACAAGCCGAAAGGAGGAATAGATATGGGTAGAGCAGTAGGCATTGATTTAGGCACAACATTGAGCGCAGTAGCGGTTATGGAGGGAGGCGAGCCCAAAATTATCCCCAGTGCTGAGGGGGGGAATCTTGTTCCTTCAGTAGTGGCGATAAGTAAGACTGGAGAGAGATTGGTAGGAGAAATAGCTAAGCGCCAAGCAGTGGTCAACCCCGAGAATACTCTCTTTAGCATGAAACGCCTTATCGGGCGCAAGTTCAAGGATTCCACAGTCCAGAATGATATAAAGCGCTTACCTTATAAGATTACTGAGGCTCCCAACGGCGATTGCCGAGTGGTAATGGGGGGCAAGGAGTATAGTCCTCAAGAGATCTCTGCCATGATACTACAAAAATTAAAGACCGATGCCGAGGCTTATCTTGGGGAAAAGGTTAGCGATGCTGTGATCACCGTGCCAGCTTATTTCAATGACAGCCAACGAAACGCAACCAAAGACGCTGGCACTATAGCTGGGCTTAACGTGTTGCGCATCATCAATGAGCCTACAGCATCATCTCTAGCCTACGGAATGGACAAGAAAAAGGATGAAACCATTGCTGTCTATGACCTTGGTGGTGGCACCTTCGATATTTCCATCCTCGATATAGGCGAGGGCACCTTCCAAGTTAAATCAACTAATGGTGATACCCACCTCGGTGGTGATGACATTGACCAAAAGATTATGGATTGGGTGTGCGACGAATTTAAGAAAGAACAAGGCATTGACTTAAGGCAAGACAGGATGGCATTACAGAGGCTAAAAGATGCTGCCGAAAAGGCGAAGAAGGAGCTATCCACAGTGACTCAAACAGAGATAAACCTTCCTTTCATCACTGCTGATGCCACTGGCCCTAAACATCTTAGCATGATGCTAACTCGTGCCAAGCTAGAACAATTGTCTGCTGACTTAATAGAGAGGAGCATTGGACCTTGCCGCCAGGCCTTAACCGATGCCAAGCTGACACCACCTCAAATCAATGATGTGCTCTTAGTCGGTGGTCAGACAAGGATGCCCAAGGTTCAGGAAACTTTAAGGCAATTCTTTGGCAGGGAGCCTGTAAAAGGAATCAATCCTGATGAGGCAGTAGCTTTAGGCGCTGCTATTCAGGCTGGAGTGCTTAAGGGCGAAGTGGGAGAGGTTCTCCTACTTGATGTTACTCCGCTTACTTTGGGTATAGAGACCCTAGGAGGAGTAGCCACATCTCTTATTCCCCGCAATACAACTATTCCCACCTCCAAGAGCCAGATTTTCAGCACCGCTAGCGATAATCAGCCAAGCGTGGAAATACATGTTCTCCAGGGGGAGCGCCCTATGGCGGCTGGCAACCGGACTTTGGGACGCTTCATACTCGACGGTATCTTGCCAGCACCAAGAGGCCTACCTCAGATCGAGGTGACCTTTGATATAGATGCTAATGGCATCCTCAATGTCAGCGCTCGCGATAAAGGCACAGGCAAGGAACAAAAAATTACCATCACCGCCTCCAGCGGGCTTAGCAAGGAAGAAGTAGAGAGGATGAAACGAGAGGCTGAAAGTTTTGCTGCTGAGGATTCCAAACGCAAAGAAGCGGTGGAGATACGCAATTCTGCTGACAGCCTAGCTTACACCGCTGAGAAAACCCTTCGCGATTATGGAGACAAGATACCGGCCGATGTAAAACAGGAAATAGAAAGTAAGATAGCAGCCTTGAAGTCAACACTTCAAGGAAAGGATGTAAATTCCATTCGTACCTCTATGCAAGAGCTATCACAAGCGATGCAGAAAGTTGGAGCCTCCATTTACCAGCAGCCAGGGCAGCCACCACCCGGTGGCGAGTCAGGCCCTGGTGGTAAGAAACCGGGCGAAGAAGGCACAGTGGAAGGTGAATTTCGTGAAGTATGAACTACAATGTTTAGCTCAATCAGGCACAATTTGACTAAACGCCAATAGAATTGGAAAAACGATATACGGAAATTTGTTACTCAAGAGGTATAAATTACATGTCCAGATTCGACCTAGCCCAGTTCGAGCAAACCGCCAATAGAATTAGAAAAACGGCTCTAGAAGAACATAGGTTGATAAATAATCCCTCCGAAAAGGAACTGAGACTTCTTCTAGAAAATGAGCCTGGGATTAGGAAAACGATATACGGAAATTTTGTTACTGAGAGTGAACCAACTTCCAGAGCAGCTATGTTCACTAAGAATAGTGTGGATCAACCCTTTGGCGAAGAAGAGCTAGAGCTACTGGCTCAATGCGAAAGAGCTCTAGCTAGGGAAAAGCTAATTTCCACCGATAGAATTGTGGGCAGCGAAAACAGCAGAACCACAGTTAGGTTAACCGTTCCTGAACGCTTTGCCCACGTTGCCTATGGCGGAGGGAATCTTTTTATCGCCACGAAGGAAGAGGTTAAACAGCCAACGTATGAAATTTTGATGTTCACCGACGAGGCTTTTGAGGCTAATAAATCTAAGCCGCTTCCTGAAAAAGATATTGCCATAAGATTGGCTATGCTGGATAACGAGAGAGTTATTAAAGTAGTCAGGAATAGCAATTATATAGGCGAGTATAAGAAGGGGGTCTTCTCCGCAGAAGACTGGCTAGCTAAGACCAGAAGAGGTGGAATTTTCTTGCACGCAGGTTGTAGAGAGGACTATCTTCAATCGTCGCATGGGGATTATCAAACGGTTAGAACACTGCTTATTGCTTTGAGCGCAAACGGGAAAACAACCACCACCAGTAAGATCCTGGCAAGGAAAGGAAATGAGAAGTCCTGGCTTATCCAAGACGATGGCGGAGTTCTTATGCCTGATGGCTCTTTTCACGGTTTTGAGGCTGGAGGGGTGTTTGCAAAAACAGAAGGCGTAGATCCGGGAAATCAAATTGAAATATTTTACGGATTGTTAAAACCAGCCACTTTGTGCGAGAACGTTTATGTAACAGAAGATGGAGACTTCGATTTCTCCAATCTTGAGAGAACATCAAACGGAAGAGCAGTTATACGCCGCAAAGATTTCATGCATGCCAGCCCTTACATTGACGTTGATAGAATTGATAACCTGATCCTTATTACCAGAGGACCTTTGATCCCAGCAATATCAAAGTTGACTCTGGAGCAGGCCGGTGCTCTTATGGTTTTAGGACAAGCAATGGAATCCTCAGCAGGTGACCCGAGCCGAGCAGGGAAAATTAGAAGTGAGTTTTTCTATGATCCCTTTGTAGCTGGCGACAGAGCAGCACACGCCAATAGATTTTATGAAATATTAAGGGGGCTCCCTCATATGAATCACTACTTAATCAATACCGGAGGGATAGGTGAGGGAGAGCATTACAAAGACATAAGATTGGAACATACCTTGGCTACATTAGA
>Ga0114922_10005173_pt1 | contig 12063 bp, 10 predicted proteins | sample AartaG_FD_100975 | JGI IMG/M metagenome (GOLD analysis project Ga0114922, IMG submission 100975) | Deep subsurface microbial communities from Aarhus Bay to uncover new lineages of life (NeLLi) - Aarhus_00045 metaG | ecosystem: Environmental > Aquatic > Marine > Oceanic > Sediment | place...
TAATAAAAAAACAACCGTTTAAAGGAAAATGGGCAATAATTAGTGGTGGTTCAAAAGGGATTGGGAAAGCCACAGCAAAATTATTCGTACAATTAGGCGGGAACGTGTGTATAGTAGCAAGAACTTTAGAAACATTAAACGATGCCTATGAAGAGATTAATAGCTTGAAAGTAAACGAAAATCAATTAGTGGAAGTGATTTCCTGCGATATGTCTAATATGGAACAAGTTGAAAGGTTATTTAAAAAGCACATTAAAGAGTTTGGTGTTCCAGATTACTTATTTAATATAGTAGGTATATCTTATCCAGATTATACAGATAAATTGACTATCGAGAATTATAAATTTCATATGGATACCAATTTTTTTGGTCAATTAAATCCAATTTTAACAGTATTGCCTTATTATATGGAACGAAAAGAGGGTCATTTTATTAACATGTCTTCTATTTCAGGATACATTGGTTTAATGGGTTATGCTGCGTACACCCCCACTAAATTTGCGATTGTAGGACTAAGTGAGGTCCTGAGAAATGAATACAAACAATATAACATCAAAGTTTCTATAGTATACCCTCCTGATACTGATACATTCGGACTCCACGAAGAAGCAAAGAGCAGACCTGAAGAGTTAAATATAATTGCTGAAAGAGGAGGACTTATGCAACCCGATGAAGTAGCTGAAGTTATTATCAAGGGCGTATTGAAAGAGAAGCTCTATATTCATGCAGGATCATCTAAAATATATTGGAGATTAATGAGATTATTTCCCAAGCTTGTACATAAATTCACCGATAGCGATCTTAAAAAAGCTCGAAAGAAGATGGGCAAAAAGATTTAATTTTTTTTTTTTTTAAGAATTATAACACTTATAATCAATTAGAGGTGAGATGAGTCAAAAAGCTAAAATTTAAAATATCAATTCCGATAAAAGGCTTGCAAAGTGGAAAGGACTACGATCTTGAGATTAAGGATGAAGCAAATTTTATTGAAACATTAGCGTTGGTTGACAAAATGGAAAGTGAAAGTTTAGAGAATAAAATTTTTCCTATTCATGAAGGATATATCCACAACTATCTGCAACTATTTGTAAATTTGGATGACGAAACAATTTACGACGATGTCGGGTTATCTCCTTATGCTCCTGATGATCAAGGTCTTTACAGAAAATTTAATCCAATAAGAGAAGATATCAAATTCAATTTATATCCGGATACTATTATTGAATTACAACAAGATGTTGGATGTTGATGAGAAAAAGTGAAAAATCGATTGGATATAGGAACATTTAAGAGGATAATTTTAACAAAATACGGAAAGGAAAATGAAACTTTTTCTCATTATTTTAAACCTAATAGGAATAAATCTTGAAGAAGATTGAAATCTTTCAGAAAATGATAGTGGAAGATGAACGATAGGATTGTGTCCTATGTATTCCTTAACATTTTTATTAACTTATACATGAAATAATGTTTACTCTCTAAGTATTTACTCCTTTTGGGCAAAAATATATCTAAGAATATGCGAATGAGGACCTAAATCTCCATGGTTTTCTACATCTTCGATTAATCCCGTTTTAATTACTGAATATTCCTTAAAATGGTCTCGTAAATCGATTTCTGTGAAATAGTGAGCGGGTCTCCAAGGTTTAATTTCGTAGGTATTTTCTTCAACTCGTTTTCCCTTTCCAAAACTTATTTCCTTGTCAGAAAATACCACAAAAAAGACAAAACCTTTTGTCTTCAATTGTTTATAACATTTCTTCAAGAAAGAAATTCGATCGTCTTTCAGGAATAAATGCAATACATTACAGCTATAGATACCATCGTATTGTTCGTCGTTAAAAGGCATGTCTAATACTGATCCGTGAAAAAATTGAGTTTTTGGGTTCAAATTCCTCGCTATTTTTATAGCGGATTCAGAAACTTCAATTCCTACTACTTCTAAATTAGCATCCGTAAATAATTTCGTATTTCGACCATAACCTGCTCCCAGAACCAAAATTTTGTTAACATCGTGCCTTTGAAAAAGCTCAAGAGCGTGAATAGCGGTTTTACTAGGCTTTTCTCCCCAGATTTTACCGCCATCTAAGAAACGCTTTTCCCAATATTCCATAAAAAGAGTAATTTTCCTTACTAAATATGCTTTTTTTGATCTACAAGAAAATTATATTAACAAAAGTAGAGTTCACTCTTCTTTCAACTTTCGCCGATAAATTTCAACCAAGGCTTTTATTAGAATCCTTATAACTACCAATATTACGCACTCATAATATTTAAATATCTCATATGATTCTATTCAAATAATAAAATATATTGAATGATTATTCGAAAACTCATTCATAATTATAAAACCTAAAGTTGAGCGAAATATTGTCAAGTTATAAGGAACTCATAAAAGAAGATAAATTTGATAAAAAAGAATATCACATCGTTGAAACTCATATTACTAAGCTGTGTTGGGGTTGTGAGACTGCGCATAAGAAAGGTTATATGGTTAAGGACGTTTCAAAAGGGCGGAAAATCTTTTTCTGCCAAAATTGCTATGATAAATTGGATAATTAACTCACACTTGGTTAATTTCTAAGTGTAAAACAAATTACTGAAGATTTCATTATTGCGCGTATTTTCTTCTCCTTTCATTTTTTAATTTAAAATTATAAAAGTAAGGAATCCTAAATTATATTGTTTGTAATAGGAAATAAAAGTTTAAATACAAATCATAAGTGAAACTATCTCGACCTCTTACAAAGGTAAAATATCAATATGAAGAAAATTGGACTCATAGTAAATCCAATCGCAGGGATGGGCGGTAGCGTAGGGCTAAAAGGAACCGATGGTGACACATTTAAGAAAGCTATTGAAATGGGTGCTAAGCCAATAACCCCTGATAGAATTCGCTCTTTTCTTTCTAAGATAAAAACCAAAGGTAAAATTCATTTATTGGTTGCTCCAGGAAATATGGGCGCTAATATAGTGAAAGAAACTGACATTACTTTCGAAATAATTGGTGATATCAATCAAGAAACTACTGCTGAAGATACAAAAAAAATAGCTAAAATGATGAAGCAACAAAATATTGAATTATTGATTTTTTGTGGCGGAGACGGGACAGCAAGAGATATCCACGATGCCATTGGCATATCCATACCTGTTGTGGCAATACCTTCTGGCGTTAAAATGTTCAGCTCTGTTTTTGCCATTAACCCTAGAGCTGCTGCCGAAATTGTTGATAAATTCATAAATGAAATAGTAGAACTTCAGGAAAATGAGGTTTTAGATATTAATGAAGAATCGTTTCGAGAAGGAATTTTAGATTCAAGACTATACGGATACTTAAATGTTCCTAAAGTTATAAATCTTCTACAGGCTGGGAAAGATAGTTCTAAAATAGGAAGATCCATTAAAGAAAATAAAAATGAAATTGCTCAACATGTTATTGAAAATTTAGAAGATGATACACTATATTTACTTGGACCTGGTACAACTGTAAAAGCAATCACTGATCAGTTAAATCTAACAAAAAGCTTACTTGGAGTTGATGCTCTTTATAACGATAAGATTATTGGTGTTGATTTAAATGAACGTGGAATCCTAGAACTTCTGAATAAATGTAAAAAGGCAAAAATTATCGTTTCGCCAATAGGTGGGCAAGGATTTATTTTTGGAAGAGGTAATAAGCAGATTACTCCTAATATTCTAAAAAGAATTGGAAAAAATAATATTAAAATAGTTTCAACTGAAGAAAAAATTAAAGGTTTAAGATGTTTAATGGTAGATACTGGCGATATTAAAACCGATGAAATGCTTAAAGGACTTGCAAAAGTGATAATCGGATACAAGGAAGAGCTAATAATAGAAATTGAATGTTAAGCATTTAATTTTTAGTATATTTCATATATTAGAAGAGGGTAAACGAATAATAAAAGCAATTTTAATATATTAGGGATTAAAAAATGTTAATTAGATTGGATCGAAACGAAATGTCTATAAAGCTCCCAAGAGCGATTACCGATCCTATCAAAAAAAGCATAGGATTCTTAAATCGATATACTCCTCAAAGTAAAGCAGACGAATTATTATCCTTATTAAATATTTATACGAACTCTCCTAAAGATTCAATTATTCTTAGTTCCGCATCTGATATCTTGCTTAAAGAATTTATTTATCTTTTTTCGAAAAATAGACAAATTATTCTCGCTGATCCGTCATTTTTTTTAATTAACGCGACCTGTCGAAAGACCTATTCTTCAATTTTAAAGATAAGATTAAAAGAACCTGAATTTAAATTTTCAATTGTACCGCTAATTGATGAGTTAAAAAAACCAACATTAATTATTTTAGATAACCCTAACAATCCAACTGGAAATATAATTTTAGATAAAAATGAAGTAAAGTTGATTTTAGAAAATGAAAACAACATTTTTTTAGTAGACGAAGCTTATTTTGAATTTTCAAATGTAACATATGCTAATTTAATCGCAGATCACCCTAATCTAGCTATTTTAAGAACATTAAGTAAGGGGTTTGGATTGTCTGGGCTAGGAATAGGATATATAATTGGAGGAGAGACTATCCAAAAGAGGTTTCTCGGAATTAATACAATGCTCCCTTATCCAAGCGTAGTAGCTGGCATAAGTGCCTTGAAAAATAAAAACTATGCAATAGAATATATTAAAATAGTCGAAAAAGAAAAAAATCGAATTAGAAGTGTTGCTTTAAAATTAGATATCTCAGTTTTTAAAAGTTATTCGAATTTTTTATTAATGAAAACAAAAATACCTAACATTTCAAAAAAATTAATCGAGCAAGGAGTATTGGTACTCGACGTATCAAAACAACTTGGTTCAGAATATTTTCGGGTTACAATAGGAACTAGAAAAGAAAACGATTATTTTTTAGAAGCTTTAGAAGAAATTACTTATCAAAATAGAGATTGAAAAGAAATAATTTTATTTAGATATTTGCTATGAGGGGTTATTTTTAATTTAACCATAAAAAAAAATAAATTATTGTATATTTAGTTCTTCGAGTTTTTCTTTTGATGGCCAACCAGTCTCCCAAGCCCATCCACGAATTTTATAATATGTTTCTAAACTCCCTTCTAAGTCTAATTTTACGCCCCCTGTTTTACCCGATTTTAATTCCTTGAGAACATGTTTTGGTAATCGGTCATCTTGCCTGGTTGTTCCTAGTTTACAACTTATGAGCCTTTTAAGAGTATTTATTCGTTCTCCAACAAGCATTAAGGATTTTTTGCTATAGTTAAAGTCTGTAGATGCGTTGATAAATTTGATAATGTGGTCGAGTGGGGGGTTTATGAAATTACAATTAGTGGCGGAGTCATCAATTGCTCTTAAATCTTGTAAGGATATAACCCCTTTTTCTCTACCTCTGATTGCAACTCTATCTCCCGATTTTACTCTGATTTTCGGATATTTAAAGAGCAATAATTCCGCACCAAACCAATCGCACTTTTCGTGGTTAGCGCCCATATAACAGGTCATATAGCTCAATGCTTGTCCGGAAAATGCTCTTGGATCGTGCATTGGTATCTCTAAACCTTTTACGTGGGCTGCTAGCTCAGGATCCACATTAAGCTCTTTTGCCATTGCTTTTACTCCATCTGCGAGAATTTTACCTATATCCTCTCTGATCGCAATTTTATCAAGTAATTTTAACACTACATCTCCGTTTCCCCATTTTATGTCTCCAATATTAATATCCTTTAAGTGTTGCTTAATGTTCTCAATCCCTAGGTTGTTTTCTACTAAATAAATTAAGAAAGCGATCGAAACTCCACTTGAAATTGTATCAAAACCATAGACATTGCACATGTGATTGGAAAGGATTACTTTCTTAGAATCAAAGACGCCGCATAATGGTCCAAAAGCAGCTACTGATTCGTATTCCGGACCATCTACTTTAATCTCTTTACCATTGTTCTCTATAATAGTTGTCTTACCACACCTCATAGTACATCCGGCACAACCATAATCTAAAACGGGGTATTCTTCTCGTAACGTTTTTCCCGTAAGTTTATCGGCAAAGAACTCGTTTCTAGTGAAATAATAACCGGGAGTATCGCCCAGAGCCATTCCCATATCTAGATAACAATTCGTCCCATACAGCGTGAAAAGAAATGGGACCAATGTTTTAAGTAGGTCTTTGCGTTTAACATCCTCTTCTTGCTTTAACAATTCTTTGCCTACAGCATTGTCTGCGATTTGAACTCTTTTAGTTCCGTGAATTGCTAATGCTTTCAAGTTTTTTGACCCCATAATGGCGCCCATACCAGATCGTCCTATAGCGCGTCCTTCGTCGTTAATGATTCCCGCGTATTTCACGAGATTTTCACCAGCGATTCCTATCGTAGCAATCCGAGCTTTATCGTTATTAAGTTCTGATTTCAAAATTGATTGACTTTCGTAAGTATCTTTTCCCCAAATAGTAATAGCATCCTTAAATTCAATGATTTCGTCGTGAATGTAGAGATAGGTAGGTTTTTTAGATTTTCCGGTAATCACTATCGCATCAAAACCGCTATTTCGTAGAGAAATTGGGAAATAACCTCCAGAAGTGCCTTCCCCCCAAATTCCTGTGAGAGGTGAGATTGCTGTTACTGAATATCTTCCTGAAGATGGCCGAGTCGTTCCTGTAACTGGTCCGGTAGCAAATATTAAAGGATTTATCTCAGAATAAGGATCGTTTTTTAAAGTTCCGTAATCGGTTTCCGATAACAGATCGTATGTTATTTTAGCGCTCAAACCCGTACCTCCAAGGTAATCTTTCGCAATTTGAGGATCTAACTCTTTAACATCAACTTTTTCGTCAGTTAAGTTAACATATGCTATTTTTCCATTATATCCAATTAAATTTTCACTCATTTTTTTCCCTCAAAAATCTATATCTTGCCCATCCCAGGCATATTCAAAAATGGTCTTGAATAGTTTTTCACTCATCGTTCGAAAAGAGGTCAGAGCCACAGCATCGTCAGCAGCATAGTTAGTTAATAAATCAAGTTTGTCATTGTATTCTTCTTGAGTAATTACAGGATCCTTCATATCTTTTACGCGTATTGGTGCGTCAAGAGATACAATAAAATCTCGTACAGCTTGAAGAAATTCAGTAAGTAATTCTTTTCGACTCTTGTTTTCTTCTTGTATATTGAAAATAGGACACAATAATTTCCACCGGTCAGTTATTTTTGCTTGAAATGCAATGGAATAAACCGTGAATAAGCCTACACTAAGCCCATGATGAACATTGAAAATTTTGCCAAAACTATGTCCTAACGAATGGTCTATTCCGGGTGCGGTATTGCCAAATCCTACTCCCGCCATCAGCGAAGCCATCTGCATGTGTTCCCTCGCTTCGATATCTTTCGCACCGTATTTATATGCGCGCGGTAGGTATTTTAGTATTTCTTTTATCGCAGTTGAATTCATTGCATCTACATATGGGCTACCCCAATTCGATACAAAACTTCCAATAGCATGAGAAAAAGCATCCAAACCTGTAGCCATAGTCAGAAATGGAGGCATATCCTTCACAAAATCCGTAAATAATATTGTAATGTCTGCAGCCAACTCATCGCTTAGCACTTCAAGCTTTTTTGGAGGGTCTCGATCAGTGTCAGTAATTACAGCAACTTGAGTTACCTCTGAACCAGTCCCAGATGTTGTGGGGATCGCTATAAAATATTTGAATTTCTTTCGTAATCCTACACAGCCAAAATAAGGTAATATCATGAAAAGGTTTACTTCCGGTTTTTCATATATGACCATTACCATCTTTGTTGTATCCATTACACTACCGCCTCCTATCGCAATTAACACTTGTGGTTTAAATTCCTCGCAAATCTTAGCTCCTTCGTAAATAGTCGAAATAGGTACTTCTGGCTCTGCACCAGACCATATTTTATATTCCATTTTGATATTATCAAGGTATTTTGTTATATATTTGGTAAATTTTTGAGTAAAAGAATCCGTTATGATCAGCGCTCGTCTTTCTTCTAGATCTATTGTTGCCTCTAACAAGTTAGCTACTCGAAGTAATGATGCTTTTCCTTGATAGATTTTAGATGATATATAGGTTGACATACCTCCTCTTAAAGCTCTGCCACCCATTAATCCCATCATATCTTTAATTATTGTCGCTTCATACCAAGCTAATTTTTTTTCCACCATTTTAATCTAAACTCCTTGAAGAGTTCATATTTTCTTTAGTTCAAAATTAGATTTTCAAAATAAATTTTTGTATCTTTTTGATTATAATTTATTGGATATAAACTTGAATATATACTTATGGAGCAATTAGACATATTTGTAGAGGGTTATTTATCGAAATTTTTTCGAGGATTCATTAAAACTAACAGCTACTTAAACAAGATATTAAATACGTTTAAAAGAAGTTAATTTGTCAAGAAATTCAAGTTGGCGCAAATAAAGTCTGTCTCGCTTTTTCAATATCTCTTCCTCGCTTTTTCCATAATAATCGTAAAACCCTTTCCCAGTTTTAGCTCCAAGATGATTTTTATCTACTTTATCTTGGATTAAACCTAAGGTTCCTCCTTTAGATTTTATAATATCTAATACTAAATCAAGTCCAGTAAAGTCTTGAGATTGTGCAATACCCACAATTGGTAATCTAATACCTAAAGTCGATTTAATCGCAAGATCAATTTGTTCTGGTGTTGCTATTTTCCTAGCTAATAATTCATACATAGCGCTATATAATGCATTTTGAATACGGTTTACTATATATGAGGGAATAAATTTCTTAATTATAATTGGTTTTTTTCCTATTTTTTGAATTAAATTAACAGAAAAATCTACAACTTCTTGGGATGTTTTTCTACCTGGTACTACTTCTACAACTGGGATTATATGCGGTGGCGAAAACCAATGATGAGCTATTACTCGACTTCTATTTTTTACACCTCTAGTAATTTGAAAGATATCTAAAGAGGAGGTATTACTTGCGAGAATTGCATTCTCAGGACAAAATTCGGATAATTGGTCAAAAATTTTCTTTTTTAGTTCTACAACTTCATTTACTGCTTCCAATACAAAAAGTTTGTCGCTTGCAGCCTCTTTAATGTTAGTTTTAGGGTGAATCCTTGAGATAATTGAAGGAATCTCTTCCATTTTTACCCTATTAAATTCTGCTAAAACATCAAGGTTTGCTTTAATTAATTTTAGAGCGTGATCAAGTTTCTTTTTATCTGTATCGACGAGATCTACTTCAAAACCAGCTTGAGCGTATACTTGGGCTATTGAATGTCCCATAGTACCTGCTCCAATTATTAAGATACTTTCCAAATCGTGTATTTCTATCAATCTAAATCACAAGTTCAATTTTAGTTTAATTAAATTATTATATGATCTCGTTCAAAATAAAATTATCAAAATAAATTTAAATAATGATTATCAATGAGCGAAGGTATAAAAATTATTTCTATAATAGGCACTGGCTATTTAGGTAAACAAATAGCTGAGAAGACAGCATTAAAAGAATATACAATACGTCTTTACGATACAAATGTAGAAGATTTAGAAAAATTCTCTAAAAAATTAAAGAAAATGAAAAAAACACCAGAAGAAATAACTTCACATGAAACCATTGAAGACGCTGTAAAAGACGCAGACTTAATTATCGAAGCAGTTCCAGAATTATTAGAATTAAAAAGAGAAATCTTTAAGCTAATTGACGAAGCAGCTCAACCTAATGCTATTATTGCGACGAATAGTTCCTCAATACCAGTCTCTAAATTAGAGGATGTGGTAACTCGAAAAGACAAATTGTTAAATATCCATTTTTATGACCTTTTTACTATGCCAATGGCAGACATCATGAGAGGGACCAAAACCAGCGATGAGACTTTCGAAAAAGGTAAAAAATGGGTTGAGAATATTGACATAACACCTCTAATAGTTAAAAAGGAATGCTATGGGTTTGTGTTTAATAGAGTATGGCGTGCTATTAAGAAAGAATGCTTGAAAATCTGGGCAGGGGGATTTGCTGATTTAGAAGAAGTTGATAAAGCGTGGAAAATATTCGTGAATATGGGTTTAAGTCCCTTCGAATTTATGGATCAAATCGGGTTGGACGTGGTTTATCATATTGAAATGTCCTACTATAAAAATAGTGGTCTAGAAGATGATAAACCTCCTCAAGCTTTAAAAGATCTAGTTGATAGTGGCGTTCTTGGACAAAAAACGAAGAAAGGATTTTATACTTACTAATTACTTCTTATCTTTTTTTTTCTAAAAAATAAAAACCCATGAAACCTTGCTAGGTTCGTCGTCGGGAGTCTAAAATTTTCACTCACGATTCATTCTTATGGGGGACTAAATTTTTTCGTCTATGATGTCTGTCATCATTTTTATAGAAGGCCTGTCGGTTTTATCTTTGCCTATGTATGTCCATAAGATTTTTCTGTCCTTGTTTATCAGAAACTTGCTTGGCACCGCTTGTTTAACATTTAAAGTTCCTCCTCCACCGGGAGCAAACCAGTAAACATCGTATTCTTTTGCGATTTTAGCTCCACGATCAGAGATCATATCAACAGCAAAATTATTTTCTTCCTTAAATTTCTTTAAAAGTCTTTCGCTATCGCTTGCTATTGACATAAGTTTAATATTCCTTTTCTCAAATTCAGATATTTTTTCGGTTAGTAGCGTTAAATGTTTTTTGCAATGACTTCACCAGTTTCCTCTAAAGAAATCAATCAACACTCCGTCGTATTCTTCAAGCAAGCTTTCTAAATTCATTTTTTTTCCGTAGATGTCTTGAGTATCAAAGATAGGTGCTATAGAACCCGCTGGTAATCCACTAGGCCTTGGCGGTTCTTCGTTCATATTATTCATAAAATGATTTCAAATTTAAAGTGATTGGCTAAAAAATATTAATTCTCTAAGAAAGAATACGATTTGATGAGGTAATACGAATAAAAAAAAAGAAATAGAAAATTTAAGAAATTAGATTAATGCGGTCCATGGGATATCGTTTATTGTTATATTCAAATTAATGAGTATTGCAGCATAAAGTGTAGCAAATGAGATTTTCAGCGCTAAAGTTGCATCTGTAGTAGCTAATCCTACCATATAAGTTGGGTCCATTACAAGCGTTATGTTATTATTGGTATTATTTGTGAAGGAATGAAACGTACTAAAATAGGCATTTGATGCTCCTCCTACTTTAACACCTACAGGGAGTGCTGACTCATTCGCGCTAGTCAATGTACGAAATTCTGCGTCAATATAAACATCATAAATCGCGTAAAATCCTTGGTTGTTGAGATCAAAAGTAATAGTGATGTTAACGGTATCATCAATCGGATCAAGAGGTAGAACGCCTGCATCGTGATCTACATCAAAAGTGGGATGAAAATGAAAACCTAGGTTCATCCCGCTGTAAGCGATGCTACCAAGATACCCAAATATAATTAGCCCGAGTATCGTCCCTAATACTTTAAAAAATTTACTAAGTTTAAATTTCTTTTTTACGCGATATTCCTTATTCTTCCGTAACTCAATTGCTTCGATTAAATACTTTAACGCTCTTAATCCTGAAGAACCTAACAATAACCAAGCAATTACCTGCAAACCTAGAAGTACTTGAATAGGAGGCACATTTATTGAATAATTTCCTAATTGAACTCCCGGCGTAAAGCCACCGAAAAGATAAAACAAATATATACCAGAATAAATAGTTGATCCGAATGCTATAAGGCGATTTGCTGATGTGTCCTTAGGAAATGCGTGGCTTAGCATTGAAAAAACAACACCTATAATCCCTATTATTATGATAGTCGTTTTAAACTCTTGAGTAAAAGTCATAAGGCCCATCATAGAGATTACTTCAAAGAGAATCAAAGGTAAGGCAATGTAGAGAACAGCGCTTAGAATGCCGTGCATAATCATTTTAGTTATTTGTATTGCCATAGGTTTCGACCATTTTGGAAATATTTTTTTAGTAGTTAAATACTATTAAAGATTTCATAGAATTCTAACTACTTAAATTTCTCTCATTTGTTCTATAAAAAGTATTCAAATGATAAGA
>Ga0114922_10005174_pt1 | contig 12062 bp, 8 predicted proteins | sample AartaG_FD_100975 | JGI IMG/M metagenome (GOLD analysis project Ga0114922, IMG submission 100975) | Deep subsurface microbial communities from Aarhus Bay to uncover new lineages of life (NeLLi) - Aarhus_00045 metaG | ecosystem: Environmental > Aquatic > Marine > Oceanic > Sediment | place: Aarhus...
CGATACGGCCCCCACCCCATCTTCCAGAAGCGGAAGATGGATTGTCATCTTCTCGATGATCTCATCTGTAAAGAGATGCCGCCCCTCGTATTCAATGTCCGGGTTGCCTTTTGCTCCAAGAGGCAACGGCGCATACTTGCTGAATTCCTTCTTGACATCCTCGATGGTGAGGCCTTCCAACCTTGGAATGATCTGGTGTCCTGCAGTAAGGCGAGGGAGTTGGATGTCCAAAGCAGCAACGTCTTTATGGAGCTCGTCCGGAAATATCGAGACCGTTGTTTTCGGCACCTTGTCAATATCGACGATCTCGATTGGCAAGCCTTCCTGCTCCAGTTCCTGCTGATACAGACTGGCAAAGGCCGGATGGTCCACGACCGTAACGAGTTCATGGACTTGTCCCGAAGGATTCATCCGTCGGAGCCCCCGTCCCAACGTCTGTTCCGGCAGAATGTTGGCTTTCGAAGTGTACGGACGCAAGGGTACAACTGTCGTCACGTTGCGAACGTCCCATCCCTCCCTCAGCATGAGGACCGACACAATACAGTTATAAGGCGTGGTATTCGAATCAAGCTGCCGGCTCAGTTCCCGCAGCGCCTTCAGGTCTTCGTCGCTGATCGCCTTCTCGTTCTCGACAAACATGGGAAACGCGTTCTTGCCTCTGCCGACCGTCTTGACTTTGCCCTTAAGATTCGTGTGCAGGTTGACGGTCTTACCGTTGAGTTCCTTGAACGTCTCGTCGGTATTGAGTCGGCGAGCGATCTGGTCTGCAGCCTCCGTATCCTCGCACATGACGAACAGGAGCGCTTTCTTGCCGCTCTTCTCCCATTCCTCCTTGCTCCTTTTCCACCTCTCGTAACCCAGCCGCAAGTGCCGCTCGTACCTATAGGCAGCGTTATCGTCGGGCTGTTCTTCAAGTTTGGTGTCCGGTCTCCCGATAATGGGCGTCTTCACAATCCCCCCGTCTACCGCTTCGCCCAAGGGACTGTCGCAGATGATTTGCTTGAAGTACTGCGCGTTGTTGTCTTTCGGAGTCGCGGAGAAATCGAGCTGCGCGACCAACCCGCCGCCTGTACGTGTGTGGATGGTTTCATGAAGGTACCTGATCGCTTCGCTCCACGCGGAGCCCGGATCCCACACGTGGTGAGCCTCGTCATTGAACACCATGACACGCCGATGACTCGTTATGCGGTCGCGTAGTGCAGCCCCGGTATCCAGGGCTTTTGCTTTCGATACCGAGGGGCCCATCCACTCATAGGTTTCCGCGTCTTTCTTCTTTCTGCGTTTGGATATATCGTAGAGGCGGTGGATGTTTGTCAGATAGAGCGTGCTCCCTGTCGTCATACCGCCCGCTTCATCCTGCAGCACAACCGACAGGTTCCAGTCGCCACGCCATTCCGCAGGGATCAACGGGTCCGTGTCGAATATGCGGCCGTCACCGAAATCTTCCTTCAACCGCTCGAAGACGGTCAGGTTGGGAGCGATGACCACGAAGTGCCGCGCCATCTCCGAATCGGATTCTCGTAGGGCATGGAAGTAGCTCCATACAACGGCCAGGCTCATCACCTTGGTCTTGCCTGCGCCGGTTGCGACCTTGAACGCATACCGGCTCCATGCGTCTTCCTCCTCGGTGATGCCCAGTGCAGCAAGCTCCTTGTCCGGTCCGCCAAACTCCTCGACAACCTGCGAAAGACAATCGAGCCGACGAACCTCCTTCAAGAAGATCAACGTTTCAATCGCTTCCCGCTGGCAGAAGTAGTAGCGGAATTCGAACCCCTCGCCGGCGGCTGTTGTCGCTTGGTGGCTGCGGTTGAACCAATGGTCGAGAAGATGCCGTGTCGTATCACTGGCACCGGCGTAAAACATCTCGCGCCAGTCCCTTACGGCACCGCGAAGGTTCTGGGCAATGGCGATCTGGGACGGGCGACGCCCGCGTTCCGTCTTCGCCGGTTGCCCCGGTCTGTCCGACCGGACTCTGTGTGTGTCCGGCTCCTCCCAGGGGGCAAACAAAGGCTCGAGAGCGCTGACGTTGACCGCAAGGTCTTTATTCAAGGTTTAGTCCCCGCTCCGTGTGACTCGAAATTCCGTGTCCCCGTCTCCCCAATCAGCACGTCCAGGAGTTCGGAGGCGACATACAGGCGGTTTCGCCGCCGGCCGGTCACTTCCCTCAAGACGCCGAGACGTTCCAGATGCGTGACCGCCCTCTGCACCGTAGCATGATGCACGTTCCATTCGTCGGCGAGCTTCTTGACCGAGACGACGGGATTCACAAACAAGCGGTCCACAAGCCGAACCGTCGCCTGCGAGATTCGTTTTCCAGTGAGCATCCCGCGGAACCTGGCGTGTAGTCCGAGTATCGCTTCAGTGTCTTCGAGCGCCTCTCGTGCCTGGATACTGACTCCGCGAAGAAAGAACTCGATCCACCCGCGCCAATCCCCCTGCCGGCTTACCGCGAGCAGGCGGCGATAGTATTCGTCCCGATGCTTCTCGAAGAACGACGAGAGATACAGAAGGGGCTGCGAGAGACGTCCCCGTTCACAGAGCAGGAACGTGATCAGGAGACGTCCAACCCGGCCATTCCCATCAAGGAACGGGTGTATCGCCTCGAACTGATAGTGCATCAAGGCGCATTGGATCAGTGCAGGTTCCTTTGCGTCGGAATGCAGATACTTCTCCCAGGCGGTCAGCGCGTCCCGCATCTCGTCCACCGGTGGCGGCACGAATGCGGCCTCATCGAGAGTGCATCCCGGTGCCCCAATCCAGTTCTGACTCCGGCGCATCTGGCCGGGTGTCGCACGGTCGCCCCGGACTCCCGTCATGAGTCGTTGGTGCAACTCACGAACCAGCCGGCAGCTCAAGGGGAGCGTTTTCACGCGTTCCAGGCCGTGCTCCATTGCTCGAACATAGTTCGCCACTTCCCGGACGTCCGGCGCGCGTAGAGGTTGCGAGCTGTCCGCCTCGAAGAAGAACAGATCATCCATGCCTGCCTGAGTGTTCTCTATCCGCGAACTCGAGACGGCCTCGCGACGCATATAGGGGCCGAGCAGAAGATGAGGGTTCGGCAGCAGTTGGCCCGCTCCCGAGAGTTGTCCGAGTTTCCCATCCGCATCCGAGAGCAGACGCATAAGCTCCCAATCCAGATCGAGCTTCGGAGGCAACGGGTTCGGAACAAACGCCCAGTACCCCTTCGGTGTACGGATACACCGCCCCGCAGTCGAGTTCGAGAACGAACTCGGGTCCATGGATTACCCTGACCTTTCTTGCCGTTTCACATTCGTTCTCGTGCCCCCTCCGTCGTCCCCGCGATCTTCAGGCGGGGACCCAGAGGGATCGAGTAAGGCGTGTCCAGCGGTCTGGATTCCCGCCTGCGCGGGAACGACCGCCTCAACAGCATCTTCATATGACCGTAGACCGTTCCTCACCCCTAACACCCTATCATCATTTCACTTCGGCAGTTCTCATCATCGCGCCCAGGTACGCTTATTATCGCGAACGGCATTTCGTGATAATAACGGGCACTGTTATTATCACAAGCGTCCATAACGGTAGACGCCCAGATCCCAATCATGGAACGGCTCAGCCATGTATCTCTCTCGTTGTCAAACGTTTACGTCTACCGTCACGCTCGTGTCGCAGCCGAAGACATCCACCACCTTGACCATCGCCGTGTAGTTCCCCTTCTTCGGATACTCGTGTCCCGCCTCGCTGACGGTTTTCAAGCTGCGGTCCTTGCGGGTGCGGTAGTCCTGCCAGTGGTGGTTGAACGGTTTTCCCGGCGACCAGTCGAAGTCGACCGCCCAGAAGTCGATGAAGTCGAACCCGCTCTTGATGGCGCGCTCTTTCAGCGCCTCGATCTCTTTGGCCGGTACGTCGGCGAGAGACGGCATGAACGTTGTCAGCTTGATGTCCACTTTCCGTCCGTTCGGACCTTTCCGGTAGACGGGTTCGGCCTCGAGCACGGCCATCTCGAGGAACGGCGGCGGCGACTTGCGGTTCTTTTCCATGATCTCGCGCGGTATCCGAATGAGCTTGAGCTTCACGCCGAACTCCTTTTCGAGCGCCGCGGTCGTGAGCCGCAGGTCCATCTCGAACTCCCACGCAAGACAATAGCATTCCCGCGCACCGGCCTGGGCGACCGCTTCGGCAACCGACCGGGCTTCGCCACGGGTGAAGATCGAATCGATACCGTCAACGTGGCAGAACGCCCCTGCCTTGCGACCGTGAATCAGAGGGGACGGCGTGTTGTCCAACACCTCCGCACGGAAGAACTCGAGCACGACGCGCCGGTGCTCTTCGTCGGCGTTCTCGCTGAGAAACTCCTGCTTGTGCCACCACTGCCGCTCGTATCGGCCGAGGTTGTACACGTCGAACGCGCGATACGGCTTGCCTTCATCGTGAAGTCTGCGCTGGAGATCGATCAGGCGTTTCCGCGATGTATGGATCGCGAACCGTCCCAAATCGCACATGATCCAACGCCGCCCGAGGCGTTCAGCCACGGCTCCCGTCGTGCCCGAACCGCAGAAGAAGTCGGCGACGAGATGACCCTCGTTCGACGATGCCAGCATGATACGCTCCAGGAGTGCTTCCGGTTTCTGCGTGTCGTAGCCGACCCGTTCTAATGACTGGTTGTGAATCACTCGAATGTCTGTCCAAACGTCTTGGAGAGCCACTCCACGGAATTCATCAAGGTACCTCTTTAACCGGGGCACTCCTTTCTTGGGCCAATGGATCCTCCCTTCTCTCTCATATTGCTGAAGGGTTGAACGCGGACAGCGCCAGATCCTGCTTACACCCTTGTATTCGTACTTGTATCCACCCCCTGAAAGGCCACCGGCAGTCAAGTCGCCACGCGCATATCGCCGCCCTGTTTCCTCTTCAACTTGATCAAAGAAACCGTCTATGTATTCTGGAGATGGGTCACAGAGTACCTCGTTCCACGTCCACTTCTGCGACTTCGAGTAGAACAAGACAGTATCGTGAATTGCCCCACACCTTGATGAGTCGCTATGGGCACTCTGCCGCTTCCACACGATCTCGTTCTGGAAGCTTCCAGTGCCGAAAAGCTCATCCAGAATCAGACGCAAACCACTGTTTACCCGACAATCACAATGCACATAAATGCTTCCGACATCGCTTAGCATCTGATTAATCAGCGCTAACCGTTCGTACATCATGTACAGGTAGGAGTCCGTTCCTTTCCCCCAGGTGTCTCTGTAAGCTACCATTTCGAGCGTTGACTGATCTTTGGAAGTGGTTTCTTTCTCGTCTCCAATAGGCACGTTCATTGTGAAATCCGCGCCGACGTCGAAGGGCGGGTCGATGTAGATGAGGTCGATCTTGCCTTTGAACTCTTTGAGCAAACTGGCCATGACGAGCTTGTTGTCACCCCAGATGAGCATGTTGCGGAAGTCGTCGACGCGGGCCGTCTTCTTCTCGAATATGTCGAGCTGGCCTCTGGCTGCCGCTTCGCTGCGGGGCTGATCGATGGTCTCGATCTTCTGCATCGGCATGGCGCACCCCGCGACGTCAACCTCGCGCCGGTTGCCGTACTCGTCGTACTTGCCCTCCCAGACAAGTTCGGTCTTCATCGTCGAGAACGGATGCGGGTTGTTCGGCCCGTACTGCGGATTCGATGTCGTCATCTATACCCCCTCACAGCAGTTGCCTGCCATCACCCCAAGACAGGCACGAGCAAATACGCTACGAAGCTCACCGGCCTGGGCTATTCTGCCACAACCGTGACAAGAAGTAAAGGTCTCAAACCGCGTGGCTTGGGCGACCCGCCCAAGAACACCTTGAGCAAGATGCTCAAGCCACGGGAGCGAGACCTTGGGCAAGATGCCCAAGCCACGCAAACAACTTCCCGCTGATCGACCCGCAAACTCAGAAGTCGAGCTGGAACCGGACCTGGGAGATGTGAGCCTGGCCGCTGCCGTCGGGGTCGGCGAAGATGTAGTTCCACATGACCCGTGTGTTCGGGTTGAGGTACCAGTTGACCGCGACTGTAGCGGTATCGAGCGTGCCTCCGTCAACGCCGGCGTCTTCCATATCGAGGTGAGAGTATCGCGTTGCGAGCTCCCAGCCTCCGGGCCCTCCTTCTCCTTCAGGAAACAGGAAATTCCTCTTTGGTCTTAGCCTGTCGAAAACCGCGCAAGAACGTTCTTGGTCCCGGTATTTTCTGGATTGGGAGGTCTGATAGTCCGACAATGCGCCAGGAAAAGAATGCCGCATGCCGTTGAAAAGAATGCACACCGGCTCTCCATATTGTCTAGGGTTTTGGACGGTTGCGGCTCCTGATTGGAAGACAAGGAAAGGCTGGAATGCGCTGTAAGTTGCGTGCTAACAATATGTTACTGTTCACATCGACCAGAAACCGGTTGTATGGCACGGGTATTGCTTTTCTACTCGTGGGTTTGTATACTTGGGCTTGGTTCAGTACTCTACACCAACACAAACAAATAAGGATAGAAGGTAGCCATGAAAAGGATAGTGTCAGTGTTGATCGCCGTGTCGTTTCTGGCGTCGGCAGCGCATGCGATACCAGTTCTCCAACTGTACGTAGAGGGCAGCACGTACGACGAGGGCACCGAGACATGGGTGCTCACAGGAGCCGGAGACACTGTAACGTTGTGGACAATTGGGAACGTTGGCGGACCAGGGGGAAAGGGTTCGATCTATGACGTTCGCCTGTCCATCGCCTATGCTGGCTCCGTGGGCCCGCTTACCATCGGTCTGACGCCGACAACAACGGGAGGTTTTGAAGGCTTTGCCGATCCCTCCACACCCGCCGCACCCAGCTATATCCAGACGGTGACGGATGGCAGCGCGCCGATACTGGAAGGCGGCAAATCCTTGTCGCCACATGGAATCTTCGGAGAAGGAACTCACTGGCAAGAGTTTCTGCTTGGCGATTTCACGTTGACGGATTCGCCGATGGCGGACTTTATCAGCGAGTTTCCCAGCGCCGAATTCCCGGGCACGGGCCAGATCAATGCCTACGAAATTACCGCGAGCAGTCCTACGGCACTCCATTTCGACCTTTACGGCTACACTCAACAGTCGCCGATCAAGCCTCAGTTTGCTCCGTTTTCGCACGATGGGGAATCGTTTCCCGTGCCCGAGCCCGGCACAGTGGCGCTGCTGGGTCTCGGACTGCTTGGTCTAAGCGCGAGGTTTCGACGCAAGAAGTAAGGCCGAATACAGACTTCGAGTTTTTCTTGAACGCGGCGTTTGATGACTCCGAAACGTTCGGGTCACCGGACGCCGTCACTGCGTTAGCAGTCCAGAAGACCGTCCCGCCCGCATAGAATAGGGTCGGGGCACGCACCCTGTCAGAAAGCCCGACGCTCCCAACAAACCCATTTCGTAATACATCCCTCTAGAAGAGCCATCTGCGCTGCTGGTAACTGTTGTTATGGGAGGATGATGCAAAGCGGTAAGGAGACTTGTTACTCCAAAGATATGGGCAATTCGTCGTGTTTTTGTGTTCTCTGACGGCTGAAGTGTCGAATTGACCCCCAAGCAGATGTGGAGTGCGCAAGCTTGCTTGAGTCCGGCTTATTGGACAGCAAGCTGTCCAACAGAACAGCAGCGGTAGCAAGCTACCGCACTCCAAAACAGCCACAGGGCAAATGCCTTCTAGAAGTCCTCGAATAAAATGGCCCGAATGTGGTATTGTAGTTGAGGACAGTTGCAGTGATAATAAGCGGCCTTGGAGGGGCTTTGACGATGAAGATTCGACTCGCGTTCCTGATTCCACTTGTCGGTTTCGTCGCGCTCAGTTGCAGGCAGGCTGCTGAGGTACCTGCCATCCCTGTCGCACAAGCCACCGACGTGTACACCCCCGCGCGTGAGCGTATGGTGAGGTATCAGGTCAAGGCGCGCGGTGTGAAGGACGAGAAAACGCTCGCCGCGATGGTCAAGGTGCCGCGCCACGAGTTTGTCCCACCGTCTCGAAGAGGCGAGGCGTATGCGGACTATCCGCTGCCAATCGACCACAATCAGACGATCTCTCAGCCCTACATTGTCGCCTTTATGACGGAAGCGCTCAAGCTCAAGGGCGGCGAGAAGGTGCTCGAGATAGGCACCGGGTCGGGATATCAGGCTGCGGTCTTGGCCGAGACAGCCGGCAAAGTGTACACCATAGAGATCGTTACCCCGCTCGCGAAAGAAGCCGAGGCGCGGCTCAAACGGCTCGGCTACGAGAACGTCTTTGTCAAAGCCGGCGACGGGTACGAGGGCTGGCCCGAACACGCTCCGTTCGATGCGGTAATCGTCACTGCCGCTCCGGGGCATATCCCTCAGCCGTTGGTGGACCAGTTGAAAACCGGCGGCAGGATGATAATCCCCGTTGGCACACAGTACCAGGAGCTCGTCTTGATCACGAAGACGGAAGAGGGTGTCAAGAAACGCAGCGTGTTGCCCGTACGGTTTGTGCCGATGACCGGCGAAGCACAGAAGAAACGGAAGTAAGCCATGTGGAAGGGGTATAGGTTTGACAGCCGAGAAACGCTGTGCTACGATGCGCGCGGGAACGGCCGAGAAACCGTCTTACAGTCGTTCGGCGGCACGAATTGGTGATTGAGGGGCAGAGTTGACAACAACGTTCGCAGAGCAACTCGACATACTTATCAGAGCACACTACACCATTGTCTACCTGGTCACCTGGGAGGAGCATCGCGCAAAACAGATCATTCTCTCCGTGGCGCAGAACCAAAAGAAGACAGCTTACGAGTGGAGCATAACCGAAGGGCTCAAAGACATGGGGAAGCTAAGCAGCACGTTGCCCGACAAGACCGTGACACGCGACCCGCTTGCCGCGCTCAACCATGTACTCCAGGAGACAAAGCCTGCCATCTACATGTTCAAGGATCTGCACCTCTTCGTCAAGCAGCCTCACATGATCCGCCAGATGCGCGACCTAGCGAGCGCACTGCGCAACACGCACAAGACCGTGGTGATCGTTGCGCCCGTCTTCGATCTGCCCGTCGAGCTGGAGAAGTCCGTTACCGTACTCGACCTGCCGTTGCCGTCGTTCGACGACCTGAAGATACTGCTGGACACGATAGTCGCGGACGTCCGGCGCAACTCGAGGTTGCGGGTCGAGCTCAACGACGAGGAACACGCCAAGCTTGCCAAGGCGGCGTTGGGTCTGACGATGGAGGAAGCGGAGAACGCGTTCGCGGTTGCTGTGGTCCGTGACGGCGTGTTAAACGCCGAGGATATAGATGCCGTCATAACCGAGAAGAAACAGATCATACGCAAGAGCGGCCTTCTCGAATACTTCGACACGCCAGAGGGCATGGACAGCGTCGGTGGCCTCGGCTTGCTCAAAGAATGGCTGCAGAAGCGTGGTGATGCGTTCACCGAAGAAGCGCGCCGGTACGGCTTGCCGCAACCGAAAGGGGCGCTGTTGTTGGGCGTCCAGGGATGCGGGAAGAGCCTCGTTGCGAAATCTGTCGCCGGTCTATGGCAGTTACCGTTGCTGCGGTTGGACATGAGTTTGATATTCTCCGGGCTCATTGGATCGTCCGAGGCCAACATGCGCAAAGCGATCACCGTTGCTGAATCGATGGCGCCGGTCGTGCTCTGGATAGACGAAATAGAGAAAGCGTTCTGCGGCATCGAGAGCTCGGGCATATCCGACGGCGGGACAACGGCCCGAGTTGTGGGCACGTTCCTGACATGGATCCAGGAGAAGACGTCGCCGGTATTCGTAGTCGCGACGGCAAACTCCGTGAGCGAACTGCCGCCGGAACTGCTGCGCAAGGGCCGGTTCGACGAGATCTTTTTCGTCGATTTGCCTATGAGCGAGGAGCGAGCGCGGATATTTGCAATCCATATCGCCAAACGTGGTCGCGAACCGGATAGCTTCCAGCTCGAACGGCTGGCGCGCGAGACGGAAGGGTTCAGCGGTGCGGAGATCGAGCAGGCGGTTGTTGCCGGTCTCCACGATTCGTTCGCCCAACGGCGCGAGCTTGCCACGGAAGACATATCGGCGTGCATCGGCAGAACGGTCCCTCTCTCTGTCACGATGCGCGAGGACGTGCTGCTGCTGCGTGAATGGGCCCGAGACCGCGCGAGACAGGCGTCGTCGACGTCGCCCGGTGAGAGGGTGCGGGTATGAGCCTGATCGATTGGCTTGAACTCACGCCTCGCGACGGCACCGCGTCAGCCCAACGTACCGAAGCGCCTGCAACGGCTCACGACGGTCAGGGATATCTTCGAGCGGCCGAGCGGCTGAGAAACGAGGGCTCGCTACAGGCGGCGCTCGATCTCTACGAGAAGGCGGTCTCGTTCGACGAAACGTTGTTCGACGCGTGGACGGGTCTTGTGGACACGCTTGTACGGGTGGACGATCTCAAGCGCGCCGGCGAGGTTGCGGAACACGCATCGCGCTCATACGGCCGCAGGAGATCATTGTACGCAGCCCAGGCGCTCGTGTACTGTCATACGGGCGACATGACAAACGCCATGCGCTACTCCGACGTCTCGGTCGAGCAAGGAACGCCGTCGTGGTACTCGTTCTTTGTGCGCGGCGAGATCATTCTCGCACAAAGCAGGGACAGAAGGCAGCTAAAGAGCGTTCGCGCCTGTTTTCAAAGGGCGATAGACCTGGCGGCGTGTCGCTGGGCCGCGCTGTTGTGGCAAGGTATAGTGTACCTCGAGCGCGACTGCCCGGCGCTGGCCGCGGCTTCGATAAAAGAAGCCGCGCATCGCAACCTGCGGAACCCGTTCATCTGGGTCAAGCTGGGCGACGCCTGCGCAGAGCTCGATATGCCCGATCAGGCACGGTTCTACTACGAACAGGCGCTCGATGTCGCGCCTGAACATCCTGTAGCGGCTGCAATGCTCCAAAAGCTGCAATCGTCGCCGGCCAGGATGCTCAGCTCATTCATAGACGAGAAGATATTGCGAAAACACTGGAAGGACGAGTTCGGGATTCGATAGGGTTTGATATGGCAAACAAGGACACGTACACAGGACCTTTCGAACGGTACGCAACACCTGAGATGGCGGGACTCTTTTCGCCGCAGACGAAGTTCTCGACATGGCGGCGCGTCTGGCTGGCGCTGGCCGAAGCCCAGCACGAGCTGGGCCTGCCCGTAACCGAGGAACAGCTCGACGAGATGCGGACGCATCTCGATACGATAGATTTCGACGTTGCGGCGGCCAGGGAACGCGAGGTCCGGCACGATGTGATGGCCCACATCCACGCGTTCGGCCTCGACTGCCCGAAAGCGAAACCGATACTCCATCTTGGCGCTACAAGCTGTTTTGTCGGCGACAATACCGACCTGATCGTTATGCGGGACGCGTTGCAGCTTGTACGCGGACGATTGCTGAACGTCGTGGCAAAGCTGGCGGAGTTCGCGGAAGAGTACCGCGACCTGCCGACGCTCGGGTTTACGCATTTCCAGCCCGCTCAACTCGTGACGGTCGGCAAGAGAGCCACGCTGTGGATGCAAGACCTGCTCCTGGACCTCGACGCCCTCGAGCGGGTTCTCGCAACCGTCAAGTGCCGGGGCGCAAAGGGTACCACGGGAACGCAGGCGTCGTTTCTCGCGCTCTTCGACGGCGATCACGACAAGGTGAAACGGCTGGAGACGCTCGTTGCCGAGAAGCTCGGGTTCAGCGAGTCGTTTCCTGTAACCGGGCAGACCTACCCGCGCAAGTTGGACACCCAGGTGGTCGGCGTGTTGGCCGGGATCGCCGAAAGCGCGTGCAAGTTCGGTACGGACCTGAGGCTGCTGCAGAACATGAAGGAGATCGAGGAACCGTTCGAGAAAAAGCAGGCGGGCAGTTCCGCGATGGCGTACAAACGCAACCCGATGCGTGCGGAACGCATCTGCTCGCTTGCGCGCCATTTGCTGCTTGGACCAACACACGCGCGGCTTACTTCGGCGACGCAATGGTTCGAACGCACGCTGGACGACTCGGCTATCAGACGCATAGTGATTCCGGAATCGTTCCTCACGTGCGACGCGATCCTTAACCTGTACCTGAACATCGTCGAGAGGCCCGTCGTCAACAAGAAGGTCATCCTCAAGCATATCGAGGCCGAG
>Ga0114922_10005175_pt1 | contig 12061 bp, 11 predicted proteins | sample AartaG_FD_100975 | JGI IMG/M metagenome (GOLD analysis project Ga0114922, IMG submission 100975) | Deep subsurface microbial communities from Aarhus Bay to uncover new lineages of life (NeLLi) - Aarhus_00045 metaG | ecosystem: Environmental > Aquatic > Marine > Oceanic > Sediment | place...
TGCTGATTTACACTTAGGGGTTCGGAACCGCCTTCATAATTGATGGTCACCGGCACACTGTCACTCCGTGAAGACCATTCTGTCCACCAAATCGACACCTCGTAATCACCTGTCTGAGGTGGGGAAAAATGCCATGTAAAGGTTGTCCCATCGCGACTCCATATTGAATCCGCACCATATGGGTCAGAAGCACCTGAAGTGCTCCATGTTCCTGTTTGCGATGTTTCTGGATCTCGGTTGTCTATGGTGATTTCTGTTGGGATCGTACCAACGATCAGGATTTGCGTCACTTGCTGTGACCAAAGGCCTTCGTTGTCCTGAACCCTGAAAGAAATGGTATGGGTCCCTTCGGAAAGCGTTGATGTGGTGAAGGAATCCGAATTGTTAATTGGCCCGTCAATGCTCGATTCCCACTGATATGCGTCGATGGTGCCCTCGTTATCTGTCCCGTGGCCTGAGAATTCAATGAGTTGTCCCGGCTCGGCCGGGTTCGGAATGATCGAATCAATATAAGCTGTGGGAGGAGCGTTATCAGAAACAAACCTAAACCAAACGGCATCAGCACAGGTGCTGACTGAAGAGCCGAAGGCAGCTGTGATTCTAACACTCCCGCTTGAGCCAAAATAATAGCTTCCAAGGCTATTCCAATCGCCAGCACCTTCCTGCTGGTTTATAGTTATAGTTTCAATCCCACCGGTGTAGTTAATATCAACAGAGATGTCCGTCGCTCTTGATGGCCAAGCGGACCACCATTTGAGGACTTCATAGGTACCGGGAGGTTCTGAATCAAACTGCCAGGTATAGGTAGCCCCGTCCCGTGCCCATAAGCTGTTGTCACCATATGGTTCAGTGCCACCTGACACCGCCCAGGTGCCTGTAGAGGAAGTTCCGGTGTCGCCGTTATCAATGATCACATCAGCAAAGGCATCAACAGCACTGAAGCTCAAACATGCCAGGATAATTATAAAGATAAATGAAAGTACATTTCTTTTTACACCTGTTATGACCATTGAAACACTCCCTATATTAGGTTTTTAAGTATTAAATAATCCTAAAATATGAAAAGGCGTTATAGCATAATGGTTAATATTAATAATAAGAATATTGTGCAATTCCTATACCACCCATGAAAGATATTAAGCTTATGTGGCCGGAAAATCTAAGAACTCTTTTATGTATAGATATCCTATAGATAGGGCAGTTATCGAATAATGATTTTAATATCCTCATATTTAATTAAAAGAACAGCGAAAAAATATGGAAAAAAATTCACCAAATTATGTAATTTTTTACCAGATATGAGTAATTAATTTCTCAATATGCCAGTTTTATCCCTCTTTTTAGATGTAGGAATAACAAATGCCCGCATTGACTTCTAATAAATTCTATCACTTCAACTTCATTTCTATCAAATTCGTGAAACCAAGGAAATGACAGATCTGATCTTTCCGGTTGACCCTCTTTGAAGTTTTTCTTTAATGTCAACGTTTATGTCCATTCCTTGAGAAATGACTCTCTTCAAATTGCTTACCGCCTCCATTTTGACTTTTTCATCATCGTTACCATCCCTAATAACCAGATTGATTTGCAGGGAATTTTGTTTTTTCTGTAAAATCTGAAATTCCATGACTTCAGGAATGGTTTCAACCTGAAATACAACCGTTTGAGGGTCAAGCAATGAATCATCAGGCATCAAGAGAAAATCATCACACCTTCCTCTCAAAGTCTTAAAAATCGGGAAACCCCTTCCACAGGGGCATTTTTCAGGGCTGAGGGCCCCTATGTCTCCAATCTCATACCGCAAATAGGGCATTGCCTTATTATTCAAAGCCGTAATAATTAATCTACCTTCCTGTCCTTCTGGAAGTAGCTTTCCCATTTCGTCAACGACTTCAACGATTACATTATCACTTGTAACATGGAGATTTTGCCTTCTGCATTCAAAACCAATGGAAGAAAATTCGAGACATGAATAATCATCATACACTCTGCAATTAAATTTACCTTCAATTGTCTCTCTCATATATCCATATAGAAGTTCCGAGTTTGACAGGACAAATTTTAAATTTAAATCTTCTGCTTCCTTCTTCGTCACATTTTTTGCCAATAGATAGAGTACAGAGGGATAGGCATTTATAATATTTGGCCTGATTCTCAAGAGTTCTTCAATCTGCTGCCGGGGATTCAAAGTCAGCTGAATATAGTCTCGCCTGAATAAACCGATTTTTTGGAGGGCGATATTGGTAGCAGGATAACTGTAGCGTATATAAGCTATTTTATCTGTTGGAATATACCCAATATCAATAAGTTGTCTGAATTGTTGCAAATGATATTGATAGGTAACTGATAAATCTAAAACGACTTCCAAGATATTACCCGAAGAGCCTGAAGTTTTTCGAACAGAGCATCTTTTATTATCTACATTTTTGGCCAATACCTTTTCAGGATAATGACTTTTGATTAGATCTTTTGAAAGAATAGGAATTTTTGGAAGATCCTTTTTTGATTGGATATCTGAAGGTTTTAAGTTGAGCGAATCAAAAAGCTCTTTATAATAAGTGACTTGATCATATGCCTGCTTTACAATTTTTCTTAGTTTTCTGTTTTGCATATAATTGATAGTTTCAGTAGACCTCCATTGATTTCCCAATACAACAGGTAATTGGATGATATGATATATATAATTGTAAAATTTATAAATCATGGGTCTTTGATTTGTGAGTTTTAAAAAAGGAATATCAAATTGTCTGTGTCCGTGTTAATCTGGAACTGCCAATGTTTTAATCAAATTCTTCTCCTTATTATCCTGAATTTCAAACCCATATTCTTCTACCATAATCCTCCTGATAGCCAATGTCAGGGCTATTATCAAATAAATGTGTATATAGTACCAGGCCGTTAAAAACATAGTTCCGACGCAATAAGCAACAAGACCTGCTGTCAGGGCGTTAGAAAGATAAAAAAGAAAATGATTCTCCATTTTGGCTGTTCTCAAGCTCTTTCTGATGTAATAGTTTTCTTTGAAAATACAATACAATAGATAAAAGTAAAGTAAAAGCCCGGCAATACCTGTTTCAGCCCCTATGCTGATGTAACTATTGTGAGCAACTCGCCACTTCCTGTCCTCTTTCCGATGATACTTATATCCATAAGCAGCCTGGTATCTACCCAAACCGACGCCAGTAATAGGATGGTCTACCATCATCTTCAATCCTGCTTTCCAAAGAGTTATCCGACCATATCCAGTGTCTCCTTTTTCCAGGCCTGAGCCTGTTATTGTCTGCATTCGTTCAATGTAAGTTAATGGGGCTAGAACTGAGATCCCTGCAACAACAAAAGCTCCTATAGTTAGGGCGAGAATCCTTTTCTTACCCTGAAACAATATAATGAATATTATTGTTGAGATTAAAGTTACAAATCCCCCTCTGGATTGACTTATTACAATTCCTATGATTAAAAAAATCTCAGATAATGCAATCAGCCCCTTAACAATCTTATTTCTTGTTTGGAGCATCAGATAAAAAGCAAAGGGTAATGCAATGTTTAAAGCCAAAGCGAAATCATTGGGATCGCCTAGAAATGAAGTCGAAGCTAACCCAGTTGCTCCATATCTGATGGAAGGAGCACTCATATTTAAACCTGTCAAGGCATTCCTCGCAACAAAAACCTGATAAACCAGCCATATCCATAGAAATGCAGATAGCTTGTTGGTGGAATTTAGAGCAAAATAGGTCATGAAGGCAATAAGAATAATTTTAAATAAATCGTCTACTAAAAAATACAATGACAGCTTTATATAGCTACTAAAAAGAACTGATAGTGCCATAACACTAAGCAGCAAAAAGAGTGCTAAATTAATTCGGGACAGAACTATCTTGGGCTTTTGGAATAAGATAGCTACAAGCAGGATTAAATTTAAAACAAGAAACAGTTTCGCTCCATGAAAATACTGATGGAGATTCAGATAAATGAAAGAATAAAGAATTAATATTCCAAAGAATAACATATTCGGACTTAGTTAGCTTCGCTCACAACTGGAATACTGGAACAATGGAATGGTGGAATGATGGGTCTGAAATATTTTAACCCTCACATAGTGACCCGATTTTATCATTTACCATTACCCCAAATGACCAAAACCCAATATTCCAGTATTCCAACATTCCATTATTCCATGTGATTGATAAAAATCAATTGTTAACAAAAGCTTCTAGTTTCAATAAGTTGTAGGATTTACGAGACGTTAAATTAGTAAGGTGAGCAGCGTGAATCTGCTACTCTCTAATTGACGTTATCTTTTAAAACATAATTTCTCTTATAATCCTTCGTTTAATTAGAACGAATAAAGGGACTGTTAATATAAGGAATACGACAAGATTTATCATTAACTGTAACATATCAAGTCTCAACCCGCGAAGTGCGTCCACGCGAAAGAAATTTATACTGCTCATCCCAAACAGAATTAAGCCGACATATAGCAATGGCCAGTATAGCCTCAATTGACGTATAAGGATATTAAATAAACCCTCATAAAATTGCGATAGTGTGCGATGTAACACAAGAAAAGAATAAGTAATATAGGAAATGCTTGTAGCTATTGCTACGCCGCGTATGCCATACCCCATTCTAATTAAGGTGTAGTTTAAAATGACATTTGCAAGAATGGCATAAGCCTGTAAGGCAAATAATGTTTTGTAGCTTCTCTGGGTAATCAAAACACGAACTCCTATGGTGCTAACAGAGCTGAAGAATATGGCGAATAACAGTATTTTTGCAACTACAACTGCGTCGACATACCGAGGCAGTAAGTAACAGAAGATATATTTAATTGAAAAAAATAAGATTCCAATAGCAGTAGCAGTGATAGCAGCATTGATCTCTGTTGGGATTTGAAAATACCTTTGAGATGATTTTATGTCTTTATCACTTTGACCATAAGCCTCAAGCATTTTAGGATATACAATATAAGATATGGAATGTGGGATCCTTGTTATCAAGGTAAAGAAAGGGAAGGCAATAGCATAAAACCCTAACTGCCTCATATCGAGAAAATTAATAATCATGATTTTATCCAAGCCCCCTAAGATCGCCGCGTTAAAATAAAAGAAGGATATAGGGGCGCCCACCAACAGGAGTTTTTTGATCAGAGTTCTATCTAATTGGAACATAAACGTAAATCTTAGTCTTGTCAGCAGGTAGGCTAATGAAACGAGATTGGCTATGAAAAATGAGAGTATGGCGCCGTAGAAGCCGATCCATATGACAAGTATGACGGCTAAAACCAAGCTCGAAAAGCCCAAAATGATACTGGAAGTACTTATGTCGGTAAAACGGTAGTCGACCCTTAAAAGGGCATGGCAAATATTTATTATCTGTTGAATAAAGGCTACAATTGCAAATACTCTTATGCCCCAGATAGTGTATGAGCTGTATTTATCTTGAACAAGAAAAGTATATATTATGATACCGAGCACTAAAAAGGCTGAAAATATTGTTATAAGGCTAATGCCGTTATTCTTGGATTTTTCAAAATTTTTGTTATCATTCGCGCCTTTGTAAATGGAGAGATCCCTGGTCATGCCGTGTAAAGCGCCAAGATGCATCTGAGGCGTGAACTGCAAAAGAAGCCGAACTCCTGATAAGTAACCGAAAAGCGTCGGATCAAGCATTCGCGCGATAATAAAGCCTCTTATAAATTGAAAAAATTGGGTTAAATAAAGGGCAGCGGAAAGGAATGCAGAATCATTTATAATTTTTTTCTTAAATAGACCCATAATGGTTGATTAAAATAATTTATTGAAGAACATTGTTTGCTTATTCTTGAAGGAAAACATAATTAAGTCTTTTAGGGTTTGCCATGCTTTTTTACGCTCAGGGTAATTCTGATTAAAAAAGGTGATCAGTGATATGAGGAATAAAATTCGAACCCATCTTTTATCTATTTCAAAATGTTTTAGATACAGGTTTAGGCCTTCAATAAAGGCATTGTTTATCACACTGTCTTCCAGAAAGCCTGAAAACTTCTCAGGGTGAAAATAATAGCTAATGATGAACAAAAAGGCGTCGTATAGGGGAAAGTAAGTTTTCCCGAAATCTGCCCAATCGATTATATAAAGCCTTTTTGATAGTTGATCAAATAGGATGTTCCCCAGGCAAAAATCGGAGTGCTGGGGAATATACGGTAAGGCATAACCCTTCATTTGATTAACCGAATCTAATAATTGTTTGATTTCCCTTTCGAATAATTTACTAGAATTAATTTTCAGAAATTGACTAAAGGGACTGACAACCATCTCATCCATGTGGTGATTGTCAAAGTAAAAATTGCCTTTATATGAGGCCTTGTGAAATTTTATCAAACTCTGAAAAATACTTTGGACTAAGTTTTTTGTGAGATAGAGCTTTGAAACCTGTGTTCCATGCTTGAAGCCTTCAGCCAGGATGTAATAGTGTCCAAATTTTTTATAAAAATATGGTTCGGGTGTTTCATCTTGAAGCAGCTTATTAATCTTTCGTAAATTATTAAACTCATACTCCAGACTGTCGTCGCAGGAATATTTAATTACTATACACGGACTTTTCTGTTTGTCATTGAAGACGAGAAAAGTTTTGTACAAGAGGATAAATTCGACCTTTCCCGGTTTCGGCTCTTTACTTATATCAGACCAATTTGCTTCTATAATTCTCTGTAACCTATGCTTCATGTTTTCTCACAATCAGAATGTATGAGTGGCAAAAAAATTTCTCAACACCTAGTGTATTAAATAACTTATTCAGCAGTTTTTTGAATCCTCTTCTTTGTGGATTCAGGCTTTGGGAAAAGTAGCCATAAATATATTTTTGCAACGAAATTACACATGGAGAATTTAAACTTCGTGGGGCACCGTATACCGAAGCATCCTTGAAGCCTATTTTTCTTAAGAATTTCATATAACGCCAGTAAAACGAGAGATGGCCTTGGCAGTATTTTATTGCCAAGATGAATTGCAAAATACTACCCCAAAAACTGTTGCTATTTCGTAATCTTAGATGTGTGTTTGCGAGAAAGGCTTTGCTTTCAGAAAAAAATGATGGGGATATCTTATTTTCAATACCCAAACAAAAAATCCCATCTGGTCTTAATATGTCAAAAATGGTCTTAAAGATTTTTTGTTGGTCTTTTACCGACATTCGAAGATTACGCATAATGCTTTTTGAAACTATCAGGCCAAAACTATTGCTGTCAAAGGGGAGTTCATTAATGTCAGCCTTGACTAAATATATGTGCTGGAAGGGTTTAAGCTGGATTGAGAGTATTCCTTTCGGACAATCCAAAAGCAATATACTGGTATCATCTCGTAATCCATATAATAGACTTCCTATGGCCTTTTCAATATCCATATTAGTCCATGTACCCTAGGGCCTTCAATTGTGCTTTAATGGCTTCATCATATTCAAAGCCGCATTCTTCAATATCCTCTAAAGGAGCATTGATTCTTAATAAGTGATCTTTGATGATCTTTTCCATCTCCTCAACAACATCCTGTCTTTGCCCTGAAATATTATGATTTTCATCCGGATCATTCTTAAGGTTATACAACTTTCTATTTTGATAATTCGCAATGAGCTTCCATTCGCCTTTCCTGACAGATAAAAACTTGGTCCAAATCTCGCTGATAATATGATCACATTTATAATTTGCAGAATTTCCCTGAATTAATGGTACCAGGCTTTCACCATCATATTCAATATCATGATTCGAATTAAGGCTATCCAAGATAGTTGGAACAACATCCAAGAGCTTCACGGTCCTAGATATTCGTCTCTCTTTAACAGGGAAATCAGAGGGCGGTTTAATTATGAGTGGTACTTTTAGCAATTGATCGTATAAAACGTGAGGAACATGAGCGAATAATCCATGCTCCCCCAACAATTCACCATGATCGGCGGTTAATACTATTAATGTCTTATTCTGATCTATCTTTGACAGCAATTCTCCGATATGGAAATCATTGTATCGGACCTCTTCCTTGTAGGTCTTTACCAGCTCTTCTTTTTCCTTTAGCGTCAGCCTTTTTGGAGTATGCGTGGCTTTTCGCCAAAGTATCCCGCCTCGAACCGTATTCTTCAAATGCCAACCACTTTTAGAGATATAGGGACCATGTACATCCATGTAGTGAACCCACATAAAATAAGGTTGCTCAATATTTTTTAAAACATCAAAAACCTGGCGGTTTACCTTCTCAGCCTTTGTATATGGCTGCCCCAGCAAAGCCTTCAGGCGCAAATATTTCAAAAGTAGTTTTTTTCCCAAGAATACGCCCTCAGCACTAAAAAGATTGTCAATATAAATGTCAAATCCCCTGTCATAATGAGCGAATCTCGAGATGTAAGGATTAGAATTGAAAGCTGCAGTGAAATAACCCTGTTTTTTCAAAATATATGAGATAAGTTTTCTTTCAGGCGATAACCCTTTGAAGGCATCTCTGTACCGCGTCATATATCGGCCCGACAGCAGAGCAGGGAACGATTCAGGGGTTCGCGGACCCTGGGAAATAGCATTTTCAAAAAGTACGGCACCATCTGACCAACTATCAATATAGGGAGAAAGGTTCTCCTCTTTGGCCCATTGACTGTAACAACCAAGATAATCGGGTCGTAATGAATCTATGGTAATTAAAAGCACATTCGGAAGTTCTTTTACACTCTCCATTGTTTCTTCTCCTATTTTCTCACCGGCGGCCAGGTTGTATATTTTTTCCCTGTAAAATATTTAAACCATCCCAAAGCATAGGCTGCATTGACTAAAACAAAGGCATGGAAAATACCAATAAATCTGGCTACTGTTGTCCTGCCTTTTCTTGCCCCTCTGCTCAGCGCTACTGTATAGAATAAAAGCTGAATAATAAGAGTACCTACGTAAAACAGAGTGCCCTCCCAGGCAAGAAGGACATTTGTTATTAATATTAATATCATCCAAAAGGGAGTCATGAACTTCATGAGTTTGTGAGAAAAGATCTCAAATGAAAAAAGAGTATAATGAAAAGGATTTAAAAGTGATTTATAGTTAACGAGGGCCCTGAGGGTTCTATTTGTGATCCTTACTTGTCTTTGAAATTCGCTTTTTATTTCCTCTGCTGTCTCTTCTTTGCAAAAAGCCAACTCTTCTAAAACTCCACGGCATCCTTTCTTTACGATCATTAGCGGAATCACAAGGTCATTGATGTCATAGGGATTCATTGGAGAGAATAATGCTTTGCGGATGGCAAAAATTGCACCATCTGCGCCCACACATGATCCAATTTTGCTTTCCAGGGTCTTTGTGAGCCTCTCAAGACTGGAATATAGGGTAGTAGCTTCAGTCACTTTATCTTTAAAGGAGGTAAAGTACTTCGTGCTCCCGGTAACAAATCCAACCCTTTCATCAGCAAAAGAGCGGACTGTCTTTAGAATGAGGTCCTTATCATAAAATGAATTTGCATCAGAAAAAAATACAATCTCTCCACGGAGTTTAGGGACAAAATCATTCAGACAAGAGGTCTTTCCTTTATTAGTGGGAACAATGCAAGGTATAATTTTATTTTCCCGTTCTGCATATTCTTGAATAATACTATTTGTTCCATCTGTGGAGCCGTCAGAAATAATGGCAATTTCCAGAAAATCTTTCGGGTAATCCAATTTAAGTGCATTCTCAATCTTGCGGAAAAGAACCTTTTCCTCATTATAGACCGAGATAACCAAACTCACAGAGGGTGTGATATTGTCCTTTTTTACAGGATCGTTTTTGATGAGTGCAAGAAGCCACAAAAGGGCAGGATAGCCCAGATAAGCATAAAAGACAGCGAATAGACTAAACCAAAAGATTATTTCTATAGTTGTCATTGGGATTGGCAAGTGACAAGTACTTAGTGCTTAGATTGACAAGATCATTTTTCCAAAGGCCAGTAGTTCGAGAGAAGAGCAAGAACTTTTTGGGCAAAGAATTTTGCGAGCTTTTTGGATTCCTCTATATGCCTATGATCAGTAGTTACTGATACACGGACAAATGCACCGTCATTTCTGTTATGAAAGATTCTGCCCAAAAATCTCTGTATATTTTGTTGAATGCCGGTAGCCAGGATCTTATCTCGATCGGATTGATACCAATGGAGTACAACATCATAATTGAGGTCCTTTTGAGATAAGATGTAATTTACTTCTACGCCATGTGGATAATAATCCGCCTCAAGTTTGACTTTATGGGCATTAACAATTCCCCACCCTGCACCAGGAAGACAAGCATACGGATTATGGGGAGTACGGCCTCCTTTCGCCGTTCCATAATAGCCGACATACAGATCTACCTGGCGATCATCGTCTGAACGATAATGACGGTAGACATGTTTATCAGCATTGAGTTCTTTATAAACAGATTCGGAAAAGAAGTCTTCTGTGGCCTTTAAGCCCGCGATTTCCATGGGGAGGTTTTCAAGGTTTGTCACAACGACGATAGGCTCTCCGCGTCGGGAAATGAGAAAAATTCCTGCGATTGTGGCCAAGAGGATAATGATGGAAATGGTGAAAGATTTGTTTGACATTTCTTAGTTAGCAGTAAGCTGTGAGCTGTGAGCTGAGCTTATAACGTACATTTCAAAATTATTTCTTCAGTGATTTGATTAGCCCTGTTATCATTTTACTAATTGTTTCGATCTCACTTTCGACCTCCTTATATGTTGCACCCGGTATATATTCAAGCCTATTTGCAATTACTAATTGAGTGTCTAACTCACTTAGAGACCCTTGCGCAATGTGGAGGTAGTTTATGAATTCTTTTCTGGTCTGCCTCGCTGCTCCTTCAGCGACGTTGCTTGGTATGGAAACAGCAGCCCTCCTAATCTGGCTTGTAAGACCATAGATCTCAGTCTTTGGAAATTTTTCAGAATGTTTGTATACATCAACAGTGAGGTCAATTGCTTTCTTCCACACCTCTAATCTTTTATGAGGTTTTATCAGATCCTTTTCCATTTTTCTCCTTCCTTTTTATCTGTTCACTTTTCACTGCTTACTGCTTACTAACATATATTCATATATTTTGAGCTTGATATATTCTGTTATGAGTTGCCTTAGGGAGGCTCTTTCACCTGAACCCTGAACGTAAAATACTACATTATGTTCCTTTAAAAATTTTTCAAAACTGATTCTAATCCTATGAGTATGATAGGGAGAAGAGATCAATGTTACGCTTTTATATCCTCTTTTTTTGATAAGCCTGGAGATGCCTTTTGCTTCTCTGAGAGTGCCAAAAAAACCTTTTTCAATGGATATTGGTTCAACACTGTTTTTTGGAATATCTAACTCGTTTAATTTACTGATAGCCCATTCATCGTTTGTCAGATTTCTTCTCAGCAAACTGCTGTATTCTGTTTTTCCTGGCCTTGAAAGAATCAATATTCTTTTGCATATCCCCTTATGGTAGAGATCAGCAGCCTTTTTGAATTTTAGCCTAAGGCTCTCCGGAGGGCCGCCTAAAATATAGATAGCGTCTATTGTGGCATTGGGGGAGAGTGTATCAGTGTTTATCAACTTCTCTCTTAGGTGTACTTTTAGTTCCTTCCGAAACCCACTTGCACTATCCGTTTGAAGCCAGAGACCAAAAAAGGTTATGGCAAGAAATATACTTAGACAAATAAGTAGGAGCCGGCGAGTTGACAAAAAAGACTTTTCAGGGCAGCCTTTAACCATTTGTTAGCCAGCAAATGTATTTTTATCAATTAGTTGACCAGTAAGGTATTTATGTAAAACACTCTTGACAAAGGTTTGATATTTTAGACCTTCTTTTGCAGCTTGTTCCTTTATTCTTTGCAATTCATAGGGGGGAACTCGTATATTCATTTTTGTTTCTTTTTCAATAAATTGCTTTGCTGCATTTCTGAATTCAGACTGATCTTTTTTAGAAGGAGGCTCGATCTTTTCTATATCCAAGCTCTCTATAGGATTTAGCAGCTCCTTTTCTTCATTATCCAAATATTTGGGGTTGTATTTACTCATCTTTGTTTCCTCCAATTAAGTATCCGAATTTCCTACTCGGATAGATTGTTTTTAA
>Ga0114922_10005176_pt1 | contig 12061 bp, 11 predicted proteins | sample AartaG_FD_100975 | JGI IMG/M metagenome (GOLD analysis project Ga0114922, IMG submission 100975) | Deep subsurface microbial communities from Aarhus Bay to uncover new lineages of life (NeLLi) - Aarhus_00045 metaG | ecosystem: Environmental > Aquatic > Marine > Oceanic > Sediment | place...
CACTTCATAATTTGTTAAAAACAGTTGATTTTCCAGTAATTACAATTTTGCATAAGATATTCTTGTGGAAATCTCCGGATTATTGTTAATATCTGCTTATTTTTGAGATTACTGATTAGTTACCAAAATATTAATATAAAGAGATGAAATAATTATGAAAAGATTAATCTTAATCCTGGTTGTCTTTATGCTAATAGGCGACAATTCCTATAGTAGGGTGAGTGAAAGAGAAAACACAAAGATTTTTACAGTGTTTTTATCACAGGGGTATGTCGGTCCGGGAGGATCGGCGAAAAATCCTCTGACGAATAATGATTTATTGCATAAACTTCAGAATGAATGCAGGGGAATTGATTTCATTGTCAGGGATTTGACGGAAGCTGATTTTTCAGGGGAAACAGTGCTTGTTGAATTGGAGAGTTCAAGGGAAAACCTGGATGGAGTTTTGATTATAGGTACTTTGAGCGACTATAGGTTAGCATTCACAGGACTACCAACCATAGTTGTATATAATCTCTGGGAATGGGATAAAAGTCCTTATAAGCTCTTTGCTACAGGAAATGAAGACGAATCTGTACTTGTGGAAGGTCCTGAATATAAAAATGGTAGAATTTTAACTGCCCAGTTAGACAGAAGACAGATTTGTAATCCGGTTAAATCAGAAGCTATGTTTAACGATTTAGTTGATAAGATTAAACTGGTTGAGGCTGTTAAAAAGCTTAAAGAATCCAGAATATTGTCTGTGTCACCTTATAAATATATTGCCCAGGTAGACTACCAGGGAGATATAAATAAACATATTCCTGAAGATTATAATGAAACTTATACTCGTGAGTTAAAGGAATTACTTGGTGTGGAAATTGTCAGAGCTGAGCCGGAGGAGTTTTATAGAGCTTATCAGGAAGCCAGTCAAAAAGAAGCGGAAGAAATAGCGGAAAAATGGATTGAAGAAGCTGCAGGGGTAAAAGCTGCAAAATCTGAAATAATAAGAACTGCCAGGGCATACCTTGCTTTTGACGCCTTAAGAGAAAAATATGATTGTGATGCTGTATCAACCCATATGCGATCACTTACCGGAAGCGGTAAGGTGGAAGACAGATTCTGGCCCGGACTGGGTCTCGAGTGTGGCTTCAAAACAAGAGGAATACAGGCTGTCTGTCAGGATTATCCGAACATATTAATAGCGGAACTTGTAGGATATTATATTACAGGCAGACCAGGTATGCTTGGTGACCTCATGATAGATACCGAAAATAACGTGGATATACTTACCCACTGTGGTGCTCCTGTTAATCCATATGGAGACGATAGGAGAGTACCATATATTATCAGAACTCATGCCGAGAGCCCGGTCAGAAACACCCTGGAACCAGGTTCTTCTACAGGATTGCAGGTTGAATGGCCTGTGGGTGAGTCTGTTACAATCTGGAAATTCTTTGTACTCCATAAGAAAATCGGATTACATACAGGTAGAATTGTGGATGGACATGCTCTCTATAAAAACCTTGACGATATAATGTGCAGAACAAAGTTAATAGCTGAAGTTAACGCAAAAGAAGTACAGAAGGATTACTTTGCTGATGCTTATGGTATTCATAGAGCAGCAACTATTGGTGACCTCAGGGAAAAAATAAAGAATTTTGCCATCCTGGTTGGTTTTGAAGTCATGGAAGAAGACAGGCCAGACTGAACTCGCTGGCCTAAACCCGGATGGCAGCACCTTTAGCAATGAGATACTCTTTATTTAATAATTTCGCCTTCTTTAGCAGATGAAAGATACAGGCCGTTAAAGAACAGTTTGAATGTTCCATGTGATTGTGCCCTGAAAAGTATCTCCGGTCCGAAAAGGTACAGCTTACCTTTACCAATATCAGCCTCCGCTATTGCAGTACCGCCATAAAGCCGATCCTGTCCCCATGCCCAGCCACTCCTGAGTGGAGCATCGCTGTCAAACCATGCCACAGGTGTTATGCCCATTTTATCCGCGTCGGGCTTAAGCCTGAAGACGGGGCTGTTATTGAAAAATATATCAATACGTTCGTTCATTCCCCATGCCAGCGGAAGAGTATTGTCAAGTTTTACCTGCAGAATAGAAGAGGGGATATAATACTTATCCCTTTCCAGCTGTTCACCCTCACCATCAACAATATGATTACTCATGGGTAAATTAGCATGGTAGGCGAGGTTTGTAGAACTGCCGATTGCAATAATAGTACCGCCATCATTCAGAAAAGCAAGTAACTGTGGAATAGTCTTTTCACTTGTGATAACGCCAAGCCAGTCCTGGTACTCAGCAGGAATATCACTATCATCCCCACTTTCACGTCGATCATAAGATGCTGTTCTGGTTTCCCCATACGGAATAGCTCTGTCGACAAAGACCAGAACATCAAAATCCTTTTTCAGGTTACCTGCATCGAGCCTTTTCGGGAATACCTTTTCATAGGTGAACTCAAACTGTTCCAGTAAAAAGCGTGTCCAGCCTGACTCCATTGAGCCACCATACCTGTCCCACAGGCCAATCCTTGCACCTGTAATCTGCATACCACTCTTTGAAAGGGTATTATCAACCCCGTAGAAGTTTATGCCTTGAGTTAATGCAGCCGTTTCAATTATCTCCTTTGCTTTATTTGATGATGGTATATAGATGGTTCCTGCCGGCCACTCCCTGCCATCAACACCGGAAGCCTCAGTGAGCCAGTATACTTTTTGTTTTGCAGCCAGAAGCCTGTTGGTAACTGTTGCAGCATCATTTATTGCATGATCAAGAAGGAATCCTTTTGTGCCGTCGCTCTGTTTTACAATACCCTCAAGTGGTGTTGCAAGGCCCTTAATCTCCTCGAACGGACCATCTAATGCTTCAAGAATGCGGTCAAACTCTATCCCCATCTGGTATGACAGGGTATAACCTGCATTGTCGTAGGGTGGATTTGGAGGCCCCCCTTCATACTGAAAATCGTCAGGATGATCCTGTGGCTCAAAGAGATCCACTATATGAGGTCTGAATGCCTGATCTGTCTTGAATATCAGTGATCCTGCCGGGTATGATTTTCCGTTAACAGAAAACTTCTCTGTAGCCCGGTGAACCGTTATACCATTTTTGATAAAAGTATTGGCAAATTTAACTGCCGTAGGAAAATCCGGCTGATCAGATGGTATAATAAATGCCCTTGGATCCCTGTTTTCAGGTAACCTGAGATATTCCATATACTCAGGTGACAGACCTCTTCTTCTGTAACGGTTCTGCTGACCCTGATCAGCCCTGCTGGTTTCATTTTCAGCCACTTTTTTCAGATTGTCAATTATATCAGGATGGATTGTCCAGTTGTCCCTGCTTCCCTTTTCGATATGATTGCGACCCATCAGGTAGCGATTATAAAGAAGGGTCTCCCTGTAACGTGATGCATAATCCAGAATAGCCATATTCATAGTATAGGAGTATTCGATTGCATCCCTGAAAGGGAATACTCCGGGTTCAACCGGAAAAGGAATATCGTTTGATGGAAGTTGCCTGTCAGGAATAAATTCTATTTCAACAGGGGTGGGATTACCCTTTATCTCAGTCAGGATACCAATCTGGTTATGGAAATAACCTGTCGTGCGCAGGTTACCGTTAAACCATATTGAGTAGCTGGCAGCCGATCTCATTCCACTGCCTGGTTTACCTTCTGCTATGAGTCTGTTGTGCATTGCCATTCCCACAGACTCTATGCCAGTGAGTATGAGGGGATCATAGTTATAGTTTGGAGGATCCCTGAATGGTGGAACAAATACAATAAGACCGCTCGGACCGCTCTGATGATGGTTGTACATTATCTGGGGATACCACTCCCTGTACATTATACGCGACATATTCTCCGTCTCGGGCTGGGAAACCATGTAGGAGTCACGGTTGTTGTCGTGCCCAACATACTTATGATACAGGCGTGGCAGATTCCTGGAACTCCTATCAGTCGGATTCTCCTTTCTCATATACCAGTCACCAACCAGTTCAAGTCCGTCAGGATTGGCGAAAACGGCAAGTAAAATAACATCATCAAGAATCCTGAGGGTTTCATCATCGTTATAGCTAACCATCCTGTAAACGGTCTCAATAAGCTGATGTGAACCTGCAACTTCAGTTGCATGAAGTCCGCCGTCAATCCAGATGATAGCTTTGCCATTTCTGGCCAGTTCCTTTGCCTGTTCATCAGTTAAATCCTTTGCCAGTGCCAGTTTTGCAGCTATATTCCTGTACTGTTCACGGTTGGAAAGGTTTTCAGGACTGCTTATTATTGCCATGTATTGGGACCTGCCTTCAGCAGTACTCCCGATATCCTCAAGTACAATGCGATCCGACTCCTGCTCGAGGAGTTTCCAGTACTCCAGGGCTTTTGTATAGTTTGTCAGATGATAATCTGCACCTATCTCAAAACCGAAAAAAGATAACGGATCGGTAATTTTTTCCTGGGCTTCGATCATGCATGCAGAACTCATGATTAATATTATCATTGCTGCTAATATCCGCGCCGATTGTTTTGAACGACTTTGACGCCTCATTATCAAAATATTACTAGATTTTTTTGGTTTTGTAATTTTCATCACTTTTAAGAATTAATTTGTGGATTAAATGTAGAAAAATAGTGGAATAAACCTTTACTGCACCTGTTAATAAAACATAATTTATGCTTTAAAATAGTCCGGGATGCAAATAATTTTATTGGTGACGCGAATATTTCTCCAGAAGGCAGGAGGGGGACATTCAATTTCTTCTACTCAAGGAGTGAATCTATCCGGCAAAAAATATACCCTCTCTTTGTTAATTCGTCTATAAGCTCATCAAGTAACAGGTAGAACTTATCAGTTCTGGCAGGTGATGAGCCTATATGGATAAGAAGGATGAAACCATTCAGACCCTTCTCACTCTTAAGCTCATAATTCAGAATACTGTCAAATATCTGCATACTGCTCCGGTAATTAGGCATGTCAGGAGTAGTATAATCTGCATGGGAAAGTGTTCCGGGTGAAAAATTTATCAAACGTAGTCCTGTGCGATCGCACCACCTGCTTATTTCACTGTTATACCATTTGAAAGGAGGGAGGAAGTGCCTGGCATAGGCCCTGGATATGCCAAATTGCTCCATGGCCTTATAGTTTTTATTTATATCACTGGAAAATTTATCAAAATCAACCAGCAGGCTATCACGATTGTTCCAGTCGCAGTATAAGAGATGTCGGTCAGAATGAGGTCCAAGGTAATGCCCGTCTGAAACCAATGTTTTGATTAGCAATTCATTTGCCGGATTCCTGTAAAAGTTACCTGTAAAGAAGAAAGAACTCTTAATGCCTTTTTCTCGTAAGACACCGGAAATAAACTGACCTCCATCGGCGAATTCATCACTGGTAAAAACCAGGGCAATCTCTTTCTTGTTTAAGTCACCACGAATAATTGCACCTTCATAATGTTGTATCATTATTGAATCCTGGCTGAACAGGTAGCCAGATGTGCATACTACAATAATAATTGCTACGATCAATGGTTTCATTTGTTTAAATATAATCCAGCTGTCATAGCAAAAATACAGTATAATTTCATAAATTAGCTATATACGGCTTTATGTCAGTGTATACCATTATTTCTAACTAAACTTGAAAATTATGTCACTATTAAAGGTAATTGAAGTGCTGGCTTCTTCCGAAATAAGCTGGGAAGATGCTGTAAAAAATGCAGTTAAAACCTCTTCGAAAACGGTAAAAGGCATCCGCTCGGTTTACATTCAGGATCAAAGTGCTGTGGTTAAAGACAATAAGATAGTTGAGTACAGGATCGTAGCAAAAATAAGCTTTGAAATTTTTGAATGATACCTGTAAGCGCTATTTTAAAGTACTAACTCAGTCTAATAGAATAACATTGTACTGTAAGAATTAACTGCATTTAATCAGTATCCAGTCAATTGGCAGATTTCTTATAGAGGTAATAATATTTTATTAAATTTTATTCAAATATTTAACCCGGAACAACAGTCGCAGCCACCAGGGATTTTCCAATCACCTGGTTGTATAAGTTAATACTGATCAGTACTAATACTAAATAACTATGAAAATACATGACTATCCTGCATTTAACACGGAATTGGACAAGAAAATAATCGAGAAAAAAACAAAAAAGTTACTGAAGGAGATAGGCAAATTACAGTATAAAATGTACGCACAGAGAAAGTATAGTTTACTCATTGTATTTCAGGGAACTGATGCATCAGGAAAAGATGGATTAACACGTGGGTTACTGAAGTATTGTAATCCGATTGGTATAAAAATCAAAAGCTTTAAAAAACCAACTCCCGAAGAATATGCACATGATTTTTTATGGAGGGTTCATAAAGAAGCCCCTGCCAAAGGAGATATCCAGATCTTTATACGATCGCATTATGAGGATATTCTTGTCCCTTCAGTTGAAGGTTTCTTCCCGGAAGAACTTATTGAGCAACGTTTCCGTCTGATAAATGATTTTGAGAGGTTGCTGGAACATAATGATACACGGGTTCTTAAATTTTACCTTAATGTTTCCCCTGAAGCACAGGAGGAGAGACTTATGGAGAGGGTTAACATGATGGAAAAGCACTGGAAACATAAGGATGGTGACTGGGAAACACGCAAAAAAATGCCGGAATACCTGGAAGTATACGAAAGAATTTTCAAAGACTGCAATGAGATACCCTGGCATATCGTACCATCCGACAGAAACTGGCAAAAATTATACTATGTCGCTGAGGAAGTGTTGAAAACACTCAAAAGCCTGGATCTGCAATGGCCTGAACTGGAAACAGAATTGTTCAAAGAGAGCAACGACTAACGACAACCGAGCCACGGGACTCGCAATTCTCGGTTCATCATTCGTTAATCGATATTCGATATTCATACAAAACAATTGGCTTCGCCGAGCTCGCCCCGAGTTATCGGGGCTCGGTTCAACGATTACACGATTTAACGATTTAACAACCTAGTCTCTAATAATTATTCCTGACTAATTTATTTATCAGTCCTTCAGGTATTGGCACAGGTTTATTAGTTCTGTCATTGACCATTACCAGTATTGTTCCTCCTTCGGCGTAAAGTGCTCCGGTCTCAGCATTCTTAAAGAGGTAAGTTACACCTATACGCAACGGAGTTAGCAATTTAAATTTCAACTCACATATAACATTGTCAGTGAGTAATATAGGATGCTTATATTTACATGATGCTTCCGATACAATAAAAACAACATTATTTTTCTGGTATTCAACCAATTCATTAACAAGCAGTTCAGTACGAGCATTTTCCATGTAGGTAAAATAGACTGCATTATTGACATGATTATTCATGTCAATGTCTGAGTAACGGATATTTACTTGAACTTTATGATTCATATGGAAAAGATAAATGTTAAATGTTAAGGGGCTAAAGTAATGAATTAATTAATGGATTAATGGATGGCATCGGGTTGGAATTAACGTAGTGTCAAACGAGCAACAAAAACGAAAAGCAAACCTGTTTCAAATTAATATTATTTCATAAAATGCCTACCTTTATATTAATTCTTTCAGCATTAATTCACAAATAAGTAATATTATGAAAAAATCAGTGCTAACCTTAGTTGCAAGTTTTTTGTTCCTTGCTTACATAATCGCAGGAGGAATCGATGGGGAAAATACTAGAATTTATACGGTGTTTTTATCACAAGGGTATGTCGGTCCAGGGGGATCTGCAATAAATCCTTTAACAAATAACGAACTGTTAAAGAATATTCAAAGTGATTGTGATAAGATAGATTTTATTACCAGAGATCTTACAGAATCAGTATATTCATTGGAGTCAATCCTTGAAGAACTGGAGAATTTAAAAGATAGCTTTGATGGTGTTTTGATTATTGGTACTCTAAACGAATACAGGTTAGCATTTACAGGATTGCCAACTATAGTTGTATATAATCTCTGGGAATGGGATAAGAATCCTTATAAACTTTTTGCTACCGGCAAGGAAGAAGATTGTGTCCTTATTGGTGGTCCGGAATACAGTAACGGTAGAATAATCACTGCTCAGTTGGACAGAAGACGTATCTGTGATCTGGCAAGGTCTGAGGCTATGTTCAAAGATCTGGTTGATAAGATAAAACTTATACAGGCTGTTAAGCAACTTAAAGAATCCAGAATATTATCCGTTTCACCATATAATTATATTGCCCAGGTTGATTACCAGGGTGATAGAAATAAACACATGCCTGAAGATTATAATGAAACATATATTCGGGAATTGAAGGAATCGTTAGGGGTTGAAATTGTGAGGATTGAACCTGAAGAATTTTATAAGGCATATCAGGAAAGCAGTGAGAAAGAAGCTGAGAAAATAGCTGAAAAATGGATTACGGAGGCTGCAGGTGTAAAAGCAGCAAAATCTGAAATAATAAGAACCGCAAGGGCATATCTTGCTTATGATGCCTTGAGAGAAAAATATCATTGTAATGCTGTGTCGACACATATGAGATCACTTACGGGAAGTGGCAAGGTGGAAGATAGATTCTGGCCTGGATTGGGACTTGAATGTGGTTTTAAAACAAGAGGAATACAGGCTGTTTGCCAGGATTATCCGAATATTTTAATAGCTGAATTGGTAGCATATTTTATTACCGGCAGACCAAGCATGCTAGGTGATCTAATGATTGATACGGAGAATAATGTTGATATACTAACTCATTGTGGTGCACCTATTAATCCTTATGGGGATGATCGTAGGATGCCATATATTATAAGGACCCATGCTGAGAGTCCGGTAAGAAACACACTGGATCCTGGTTCCTCTACCGGAATACAGGTCGAATGGCCTGTAGGACAACCAGTTACAATATGGAAGTTCTATGTTCTTCATAAAAAAATTGGATTACATACCGGAAGGATAGTGGACGGCCATGCAATTTATAAGAACCTTGACAATATAATGTGCAGAACAAAATTAATAGCTGAAGTTAACGCAAGGGAAGTGCAAAAACATTACTTTGCAGATGCATATGGTATTCACAGGGCTGCAACAATTGGTGACCTTAGGGAGAAAATAATAGATTTTGCCACTCTGATAGGTTATGAGGTAATGGAAGAGGACAGACCTGAATGATATATTAATCTCCCAAATCCGGATGGATCTCAACAGCCACCTCGTTAAGCCTGTTAACCAGGCGATAGGGGGGATTATAGCCAAAAAAAATATATTCACCGACAGGGGTAAGATTATATTTTTTGAGTTCATTCTTAAGTAATTCTTTGTATTTATTCAACTTAATATCGTTGGCCCAGCCTCCGAAGCTGATTACAGCCAGTATACGTGATTTCTCTTTATGAAGTTCAACCCTCGAATTGGCGGGTTGAGGCAGGTCTTCCATGTTATATTTTGATGGCATAATAAAGCTCATTTTCATTGTGTCAGCCATATCAACCACAACAGGAGATGTCATACTGATCTTTTGGTTCTTATCATTACCCCCGAATATATAACCTGCTACGGTACTGAATCCTTTCCCGGAATTTCCGCTATAGGAGCTACCCATAATCGTTGAAGCCATTAACAACTCAGGATATTCCCGTATTTCTATATTATCCAGCTTCTTCAGCATTTTGTATTCAGGAGTTTCTGTTTTTTGTGTGAATATATTTGCCATAATCATTTGATTTTTTTGCCCCATTATCAGCAGGGATACGAGTATTAATATTTTTACTGAGCTATTTATCTCTTGAGGTATTGTATTTGTAATATTACTCTATTAATCAAACAATTATTTATTTTAAAGGTTCATATTATTATAAAGGACAAACTAAATTTGAACTTTTATCAATAAATGAGGTTCTTTATATTGAATTAGTACTAAAAACCAATAGCATATGAAAAGGATCCAGGTAGGGGATAGGGTACCGGGTTTTTCTTTGAAAGATCAGCACGGAAACTTAATCGATATAAACACTTATATTGGTAAGAAGAAACTGGTTATCTATTTCTATCCCAAGGACGGAAGCCTCAGCTGCACCAGACAGGCATGTTTTTTTCGTGATCTGTCGGATGTTTTTGAGGAAACAGGAACTGTAGTAATTGGGATCAGTCAGCAATCAGTTGAGAGCCATAAGAGATTTGCTGACGCTAATCATCTTAATTTTAACATTTTAAGTGATCCTGATAACGCTGTAAGGAAATTATTCGGTGTTCCGTCACAATTATTTGGATTAATTCCAGGCAGGGTGACATATGTTGCAGACAAATCAGGTAAAGTTGTATATATGCTAGATTCACAGACAGATGTGCAACGACATGTAGATGAAGCACTTAAGATATGCCTGGTGTTGAAGAAAACTGATAACGGGAAAGATTGATATTAAAGCGCAAAGCTGAGCCCGATCATAGCTCGGGGGACAAATTTAGGTTGATTAATAGCCTTATCGGCATCTTTATAAACGAATTCAACATCTCCGTTCTGGTTATCGTCCCTTGGATTAATATTATCATTATCAGGACTGTAAGAGGTGTCATGACCCTTAAGAGTATTTGGAAAATAGAAATCCAGTCCTGCGCTGAATACTATTTCAATTCTCTCAGACACCCTGAAATGATTTTCAAAGCCTGTTCCGAGGCCCCACTGTTTAGATACAACATCAAAATCTTCATTACCCCCTATAAACTTGAAATTGCCTTTGAATGAAGAATACCTCGGTCCAAACTGCAGGTAGGAATTGTTTACTCCAAATATTGATTTTTGCAGAAGAAAATCAAGCCTGTAATCAAAGGCGAAGCCGGCTTTTTCAGGCACTCCGTTTGTAGCGTTGTTAATAAAGATTCGCCTGGCATCTAAAGCAATTCCGGGATTAAGCAGAGTACATCCTATCCCTATACGAAAATCAAAAGGAAATTCATCGGCAATATCTTTCAGTATAAGGTTAGTCTGAATGCTATATCCTACACTGTAACCGGTCATTATAGATGCATGTAAACCAGTGGTTTTCTTTTGTGTTGTCTGCCCGATTCCCAGGGTACTTAAAATTATTATTCCTGCTATTAATGTATATATTCTACGCTTATTCATTAGCCTTAGGTTTTCTTGCATTAACTATTGAATCTTAAACGCAGATTTACTGAATTTATTTCAGAAAGTGAATAACATCAGATATCGAGTATTATAGGACCGATTTCGCCGGACGAAGAGGGGCTAGATCAATTTAGCAATGAGACAGACTGCAGAAAGGACCAAAGAAGACAAAAGACAAAAGGCGCAAGACAAAAGGCTGGAAAATATTTCGTAATTTTAGTGATGACCAGCAACCACCAAGAGGTTAATTATAGGCAGCTTAACGCTTGTTAATTGCAGCAAACAATGGAGAAAAGATAACTATAGACCAACTTTAGAAAGAATGATAATTGACCAGCCATTTTCTTTAACACAAATCAATCCTTTTGCACTAATGGTGTTAAAACAAACAGGAAGTTGCGAATTTAGTGTTCCTGAAATATTCTTCGATTTGTATTACCCGGGTCAGTACAGAAGAATAATTAAATCGGTAAGATTAACGATTCCGTCTATTACAGGACCTCATACAAATGTAAGTGTAAAGTTGTCGTTAACTGGAAGTAAGATACGAATGGAACCAACTTTAGGTGAAGCAGAACTAATGGATGTGCCTAAACCGGGAACTACTGTTATTTTTTCCAGCACTACTCAAAATGATTCCGGAGGTTTTGAATTAAATCTTAGTGACACCAGGTACTTGCCTTTTGAGGGGGCCGGAGCAATTAGTTCTTGGAAATTGTCCTTACCTGAAAACTTCAAACAGTTTGATTACAATACAATAAATGATGTTATTGTACATATTTACTACTCTGCCAAATATGATAAGTTGTTTAGAGTTAAAGTTGAAGAATTGCCTGGCTTAAAAGGGGAGGGATAAAGAAAAACAAAGAGAGGCAAAGGGCATGGATTTAGAGGATTAGCGTGGGGCTATTTAATATATAATGGCTAACCGGAGCGCAGCGAAGCTCGGCGAAAGCATACGAAGTGTAGTGAGTCAATTATAGG
>Ga0114922_10005177_pt1 | contig 12061 bp, 6 predicted proteins | sample AartaG_FD_100975 | JGI IMG/M metagenome (GOLD analysis project Ga0114922, IMG submission 100975) | Deep subsurface microbial communities from Aarhus Bay to uncover new lineages of life (NeLLi) - Aarhus_00045 metaG | ecosystem: Environmental > Aquatic > Marine > Oceanic > Sediment | place: Aarhus...
ACATAAATTTTTCCTTTTGATTCACTCCAACACCAAATAGCTGATGTGCCTTTTAATCTTTTTGTTCTCACAGCATTTATACGTTTATACCTAACAAGTTCTTTTAATTCTTCAAGTTGAGAGTTTAACAACCTTAAAGCAACATAGTTATATTCACTCCTTATATACTCAATTAATTGTCCGAAGGTAAGAAAATTGCCATTCTCAAGACAAGACACGAAGGCAATTCCTATATCTATACGGGTTTCCTCTATTAAGTTCCCATCATTATTAAAGATAAAAAGTTTATGTTTTGATTGGTCTGTAATTACAATATTGTCTTGATTATCAATTTCAAGATGGAATGGATATTGAAATTCGCCCGGACCCTGTCCTTCAGGACCAAAAGAAGTAACATATCTTCCATTTTTGTCAAATTTGAATATATTATTACCTGTTCTAGGTGGGAATCTTATAATATAGATATTTCCTTTTGAATCGGCATCAAAACAAATTATATCTGTTAATCCAATTCTTGCCATATCGAAATATTCTGTATCGATAGTAAATAACTCTTCAAGATTAAATGTAGCAGGCTCCCCCCTGATTTGATAAGGCTCAATATGATTGAGAACGACTTCCACTCCATCTTCAATAATCTTGTCTACTTGTTCTTGCTTTGTTCCGCAGTTAGAAAACAGGGAAAGAATTAGACCAAGATAAATTAATTTTTTCATCTTTCCTCCATACTCTAAACCATTTTCAATCCAGGGAAGCCAAGGCTTTAGGGGATTTGGATTCCGTTTCGAAGTAAAAATATCTTGGCATTAGTTTTCCACCATTCTTAATCTCAGGGCCTTTGTAAATCCTGATTCATCCCTGGTAAGTACGTAAACATAACCATTTTTAAAAATTAGTTTAGGAAAGATTACTTTATCAATTTTGGTAGTAAATAAAAATTTGCCCTTGGAGGAAAAAACATTAAAAAATGTTTTCTTTCGAGGTTTGTCTCTCCAATAGGGTTTATAATGTTCAACCCATATTCTATCTTTCTCATCTATAGATATTGTTCTGAATACTGGATAAAATTCCAAATGCTTACTTGTTTTTTGGACATCAAGCATCCCTTTAAGCTTATCTAAAATCTCCATTACTTTTCTTTGAGCTTCTCCTGTGACAGGAATTGGCTTGAAATCCAAGTCAAATTTGAATAATAGTGAGCCTTCAGAAGAAAAAACATTAATCTCATATTTGTTTGCAGTTGCAACATAAATATTATTTTTTGAATTGATATCACATTTAACAAACCAGTGGTAATTTAATGAAAATTCACCATCGCTGATTTGACCAAACTTAGGCTGTTTTTGAATGTAAATTTCAAAAATTTTATTCATTTGGGAATCGACTTTACAAACTTTGTATATGTACTCCCTTTCTTTATTTTCCTCTTCAATAGAATATCTAATTCCAGCAACAAATTCATCGTTTTGACTAATTGATATATGCTCTACCGGTTCTTCCATTTTGAGGGTTTTTAAATAATCACCATTTACACTGAACATCTCAATTCTTCTTGAAAGAATATCTCCTGTATAAATTTTATTGTGTTGGCTTATTTGTAAAAACAAAGGCATCTGAAATTCCCCTGGACCTTGCCCTCTTCTTCCAATATTTTTGATGTGTTTTCCCTGAGCGTCATATTTCTTAATAGAACAATCTCTATAATCCAAAACATAGATATTTCCAGATGAGTCAGAATCGATATCTATCGGGCGAATAAATATATAATTTTCATCCACTTCTTCGCCACCAATTGAAAGGTCTTCAACAAATTCAATAGGTTTAAAAGCCTCATTTTGCTCTGGTTGAAAATTATGCACTACCTTGACTCCATCTACTACTTCTATCTTACTTTTCCAATCGGTTTTTTTCTTGCCACAGGAAACAAACACTAAAATGACTGAGACAAATAGAACGATTGAAATAACCTTAAATTTGTTTTTCATTTATACCCCTTTATTGTGTATTACTATTTTATTTTATTATCTTTTTCAATAAGAAACAAATCCGTTCAGCCTCCTTTATCAATCCAGGGCCATTGGGTCTTTGGCTTCCACTTAGCTCAATTATTTATTTCTCCCAATTAACCTTATAAACTACTAATCTTTTATAACCACTATCTTTCTCCTGAAGGCAGTAAAGAAGATTCCGTTTCATCTTTGCCTTGAGGGGACCACTCCAAACCAAAACATTTATACTTTTCCTTCCAATAAAAACGCCATCGGGATTGAAAATATCAAACATAAATTCACCAGGATTTTCACCATCCTCATAAGTCATGACAAGAAGTCTTCCTCTATCGTCTGTGAGGAAAGACAGATAAGGCGGGAAAAATTTAGGGAAATAGGTCATTTTTTTCAACCAGTCATTTATTATTTCCATTCTTTTCTTTTTGTACTTTTCAGATACAGGGACCTTCTTATATTCTTTTCTTATCTTTCTAATTAAATTCCCATCCAAATCAAATACTAAGATCTCATATCCTCCTTCTTCATGTCCTACATAAATTTTTCCTTTTGATTCGCTCCAACACCAAATAGGTACTGTGCCTTTAAATCTTTTTGTTCTTACAGCAGATTCACGTTTATATCTAACAAGTTCTTTTAATTCCTCGAATTGAGAGTTTAACAATCTTAAAGCAACATAGTTATATTCACTCCTTATATACTCAATCAATTGTCCGAAAGTAAGAAAATTGCCATTCTCAAGACAAGACACGAAGGCAATCCCTATATCTATACGGGTTTCCTCTATTAAGTTCCCATCATTATTAAAGATAAAAAGCTTACGTTTTGATTGGTCTGTAATTACAATATTGTCTTGATTATCAATTTCAAGATGGAATGGATATTGAAATTCGCCCGGACCCTGTCCTTTAGGACCAAAAGAAGTAACATATCTTCCATTTTTATCAAATTTGAATATATTATTACCTGTTCTGGGTGGGAATCTTATAATATAAATATTTCCTTTTGAATCGGCATCAAAACAGCCTATATCGGTTAATCCAATTCTTGCCATATCGAAATATTCTGTATCGATAGTAAATAACTCTTCAAGATCAAATGTAGTAGGCTCCCTCCTGATTTGATAAGGCTCAATATGATTGAGAACGACTTCCACTCCATCTTCAATAATCTTGTCTACTTCTTCTTGCTTAGTTCCGCAGTTAGAAAACAGGGAAAGAATTAGAACAAGATAAATTAGTTTTTTCATCTCTCCTCAATACTCTAAATCATTTTCAACCCACGGAAGCCAGGACTTTAGGGATTTGGGTTCTGAGTGGTTCCGCCGAGCATTTAAATCTTCCATATAACCTTATATCTCTTTACAAGCGGGTAACCTTCTTCATCCTCTTCAATGGCTATTGCGATTCGATTGAACATATACTCTTTTCTTCCTTCTGCTTCCCCAATGGATAACTCCTCTTCTAAACTGAAAACATCTCCACTATAAATGGGCTCTTTCGGATTCTTAACGACTGTGACTCCATTTATTTCCTCTATAGTCCCTTTCCATTCAGTTTTTTGTTTCTTACATGCTATTGAAATCATAAATGAATAAAGAAGAAAGAAAACAAATACAAATTTAATTTTGGTTTTCATTGTCTATTATTCAATAACTTTATATTTAACTATTTGGAAATTTTCATCCTCATCTGCCTCTTTTACAAAGATGTAATCACCATCAGTAGCCATTAGGCTACCCTCAAGATTAATGTAGAAATTATCAACATATTTGCCTTCTTTGTTAAACACATCAATCAAAATACCCTTTGTCTTATTTTTTGTGGAGGTTATTACCCATAGAAGACCTTTCGTAATAAATAAATCCTGAATATCGCTTTCATACTTAATTTTAGGCACATTATATTTTTTATGAAACTCCTCTTCCCAGCCATTTTTCGCTTTGAGCTTCATACGTGGATACTTTCTTTTAAAGTTTCTTAAGATTTTTCCTTTATCCAGATCCAACAATTTAATCAAATATTCCCGAGTATGAGAAAAAAACAGCTTCTTATTATCATCACTCAGAACCGAATGAAAACTGGCCCAGCTCGTAAAAGCACGGGGAGCAAAGAATGCTTTCTTTGGAAAAGTATAAATTTCTTTTTTTATTTTTCCATCTTTTGAAATTAAAAATATAGTATTTTTAATATCACCCAACCCATACTTTCTTTCCTCTATTGGAGGCCATACGGATTTCATGAAGATGAACCATTCATCCATAATCCCGAAAAAATCATTATAACTCTCCGGTTTAAAACGGAATTCATCAATAAGATTGCCCTCAATGTCAGAGTGAATGATTTTTCTCGCCGTAAAATCATAAATAAATATTCCCTTTTTATCAAAAGCATAACCAAAATATTCTCTTATTTCCCCTGGTCCTTCCCCCTTTCTAAAGAGATTATCTATAAATTTTCCATCTGAAGAAAACTTCAAAAACTGCTCTCCATCTGCGATAAAAATGGTGCCATCCGGAGCAACCTTCAAGTCTCCTGGGTATCTGAAATAAAAATCACCGCTCTCATCTGTGATTCTAAAAACTTCCTCAAGTTTGAGTATTCTTCCTGCATTTTTGTTTAAAGGCTTTTCCGGATTTTCAATAATTTCTTGAGCAAAAATAACAGAGCTAAAAATAAATAAAAATGCAAAGATTAACTCAGGTCTCTTCATAATTCCCTCCCTTTCACTGCAAATGCTAAAACAGAAGAGGTTATATCAATTTGTTAATATTAATCCCTAATAACTTTTCCAGGCTTTTCTAAGCTCTCCCAACTTACTGAATCCCCAGGTACGAATTCTATCCCCGTAAAAATAAAAAATTGGTATGGCAATCAGGATAAAGATAGTTGAGCTTATGAGCCCTCCAACAGCAGAAAGAGCCAGGGAAGACCAGATCTGCCTCCTCCCCTCCTCCACATGGATTAAAACCATAGGAAACATACCAAGCACTGTTGTGCTGGTTGTGAGAAAAATGGGTCTGACCCTCTCTCTTGCCCCTTTCAGCACAGCCTCAAGGAGGGGAAGCCCCTGTTTTCGTCTTAAATTAATATGATCCACCAGGAGGATAGAATTGTTGACCACAATCCCTCCAAGCAAAATGACACCAATATAAGCTGAAGAGTCAAAGGCAAAGTCAGCGATCACAAAAGCCACAAAAACTCCAATCAATGCTAAAGGCACAGCCAGCAGGATGAAAAAAGGATGGATAAATGACTCATAGAGAGCAGCGAGAATCATGTAAATAATGATGATGGAAAAGATGATAGCAAATGTTATCTGTCCTTTCTCTTCTTCGCTTAAACGCCAGGTTTCCTCCAAAGTCGCGGAGAAACCTGGAGGCAATTCTAATCTTGAAAAAATTGCTTTTTTGTATTTTTCTCCAGCCTTACGAGGCCCTCTGAATTCCCACATAATCGTCCGCTGGAACTGCTGGTTTTCTCTATCAATAGACCCGGCAATAGGCCTTTCTTCCAGAGTGGTAATATCACTCAGCCTCAGATACTCTCCTTTGGGAGTTCTGATAATAGCATCCTGAAGCCTCTTGAGGTCCGTCTGATCTGCGTCGGGAATTTTTACAGTAAGATCCATCTCTTCTCCGGCAACCTTTATTAGCTGCCGGCCTGAAACCCTTCCCCTGATAAGAGACGCAATATGATAGTAAATATATCGAAGGTTAACATCATACTTTCTTAAAGCCTCTTTATCTATTTTTAAAACATATTCAAAAGAATCCAACCTGAAATACCAGCCATACCTGTCAGAGACAGATCTTATATCTTTGATTCGAGGGTTTCTTTTTAATGTGAGCTCGAGTTTTGCAGTAATATCCTTCAATTTTTTCATGTTATAGCCAAAAAACTTTATACGCGAATCATAAGAAGTCCCGGTTCCTATGGCAGAGTAATAACTCTGTGGATCAAAGCCAGATATTGAAACACTTATCCCGGCAAAATTTGTTGCCAGCTGAATCAACTCTTCTTTCATAAGATACGGCCGGTAGGAAAATTCTATTTCAGGAGGAAAAGTTATTATGATGTACGCCCATTCGGAAGAAACCTGTGTCACCATTTTTTTCTCGTAGTCAGACTCTAAAACCTTTGCCTCAAACTCTTTAGCAACTTCGTCTGTCCTTTCTATAGGCGCTCCAGGGGGCATTCCGACATATAGTCTAAGTCTCTCCTCTGAAGGATCCCAAAACCAATCTCCTACCGAGACTTCTTTTTTGAACCAATTGTAGCTTCCAGTGAATAAAAGAACAATAATAAGAATAACAACAACTGGATGGCGGAGAAAAAGTCTTAAAGTTTTCTCATAAGTCTCTCGAATCCGCTCTTTTCTCTTTTTTCTCCTTTTTTTCATCAACTTAGGACTCAGAGCTGGAATAAGAGAAAACGATACTAGTAAAGAAGCAGCAAGTGCAGAAGAAATGACAATGGCTAAAGGTAGATAGAAAATTTTCAGCCGGCCTTGAAAATAAGCAAAGGAAAAGAAAACACTCATTGTGGTCAATGTGGAGGCCAGAACCGGCAGGAAGACTTCCTTTGAGCCCTCTATTGCCGCTTGAATAACTGGAACTCCTTTTTCTCTATAGCGAAGAACATTTTCAAAAACAACAATGGAATTATCGACAAACAGACCAAAACCTAATGCCAGGCCTCCCAGTGTCAGCATATTAAGTGAGATCTTGAAAAAATAGATAAGATTAAAAGTGATTAAAACAGAAAAAGCAATGGAAGAGAGGATGAGAAGTGAAGGCTTAAAACTCCTTAAGATTAAAAAGACAAGAACAAATATCACCACAAGGATAATACCCACCAATAAGTAAAGGTTCTTCAGACTTTTCTGAATATCTTCGCTTTCGTCCTCTACTGTTCTGAAAACAAGGTCCTGAGGCAATTCTTTTTTTAGGGCTTCCAGTTTTCTTTTTGCTCTTTTGGCTACTTTTAGGGTGCTTGTCCCCGGTTCTTTATAGACAGTTAATGCGATTGTAGGCTGGCCGTTTATTCTATTTATGTAATATATCTCACCATATGATGGGACCACTTGAGCCACATCCTTTAATTTAACCGGATTTTCTCCTGAATAAGTGATTATTGTCTCACCAAGTTCTTTTGTTTCATTGATGGTACTGTAAACTTTAAAAATGTATTCCTGGCTCCCTCTCTTTATTTTCCCGACGGGAAAGGCTTGATTCTTACTTATTACGGCATTTAAAACCTGGTAAGGATTTATATTTAAAGCCTTGGTCTTTTCTTTATTTAGAATGATTTTTATTTCAGGATCAGCTCCTCCGGTCACATCCACCTGGGCTACTCCCTTTATAGAACCAATACCAAACTCAATCTTCTCTTTTACCAGCTCTCTCAATTTCTGAAGAGTGTAATCCCCGGAAATAGAATACCGAAGGAAATCTTCTGTTCTGAATTGGTCAGGGATATAAGGGACAACCTGAGATGGCATGGCTCCATAAGGAAGTTCATCCTTTATCCTGGAAATTTCTTCCCTGAGAGCAAGAGTGGCAAACTCCATGTTTGTTTTTGGGTCGAACTCCAGAGTTATCGTTGAAGAGCCAATTCTAGATCTGGAAGTAATTTTTTGCACTCCTTTCACTGAGGATGCAATCTCTTCCAAAGGGGAGGTAATCTGAGTTTGGATAATCTCCGGAGGGACTCCTGTCCAGGTTGTTCTTATACTCAACTGAGGGTATTCTTCTTTTGGCGCTAATTCAAAAGGAATATTTAGGAAAGAGTAGATTCCCAGAACAAGAATGGCCAGAAAAACCATGGCAGTTGCAATCGGCCGCTCTACAAAAATCTTCATTTTTTAAATCAAGACTTCCTTTTCTCTGCAATCTCATAGGCTACAGGAATAAGGATTAATGTCAGGAAGGTAGCCAGTATAAGCCCCCCTATAACAGAGATAGCAAGAGGCTGCTGAAGCTCAGAACCTCTTCCTAAACCCAGAGACATAGGAAATAGGCCAAAAGCCGTAGTCACTGTTGTCAACAATATGGGTCTCAGCCTTACTCGACTTGCCTCCAAAATGGCTTCTCTGTAAGTCAGTCCTCTCTTTTTTAGCTGGTTTGTGTAGTCTATTTTTACAATAGCATCATTGACTACTATTCCTGCTAAAACGACCATGCCAATCACAGAGATCACATTAAGAGTTTGACCTGTTAAGAACAAAGCCCAGACTGCCCCTGTTAGCCCCATAGGCAGAGTGAATAAAATCAAGAAAGGATGAATGAGGGATTCAAACTGAGCAGCCATGATCATATAAACCAAAAGGGCAGCCAGGGAAAAGGCAAAAATCAGGCTTTGGAAAGATTTGCTCATTTCTTCCTGTTCCCCGCTGAAGACAACCCTGTAACCGGATGGAAGAGAGAGGTCATCTATTTTCTCTTGTATCTTCGGGACTACCTGGCTTATTTTAGTATTGCGGAGATTAGCCGTAACTAAAACTTCCCTTTGCTGATTTTCTCTCCTGATCTCCTTTGGCCCCTTTGCCACTTCATAAGAAACCAGCTCTCTTAAAGGAATATGGGCTCCCCTATATGAAATCTGCTCATCTAAAAGAGAATCTATATTTTCTCTTGTTCCTTCCTCCAAGCGAACTAAAATATCATAATTTTTTTCCAATTCCCTAAACTGAGTAGCTACCTTGCCTCTAACTGCATGAACAAGAAAATTGCCAATAGTTATTGGCGAAATGTCATATTTTTCAAGAGCCTCTTTTTTTATTTTGATCAAAAACTCAGGTTTTCCTTCTCCGATATTCGTATTCAAATCTGCAATCCCCCCAATATCCTTTAATTTCACAACAAGTTCCTCAGCTATATCCTTCAGTTTGTTAAGATCATCTCCTTTGATCTTAAGGCCAATCTCGGCGGTTGAAAAAGCTAAAAATTGGGCGAGAGTGGATTGTTCTTTGACAATGGAGTAATTAAGATCCGGAAATTGTGCCAGTCTCGCTCTTAAAGCCTCGATTGCTCCTTCTAATTGTGATTCTTCCTGAATTTCCACATAAATCTGGGCAGAGTTTGTGGTCACATCTGGATTGAGCCCTTCCATGCCGCTAACGATTCCTATTTGCGAAAAGCGATCCTTGACTGATTTAATACCTCCCAGCCATTTCTCTATTGAGGAAACAACGTCCACAGTTTGTTCAAGAGAGTAATCAATCGGTGTCTTCAGATTTAATTCAAAGGACGCAGCTTTAGGTTTAGGCATAAGCTCCCGTGGGATTTGCATGGCGATAATAAAGGTCAGGACCAAAAAGAGAAGAGACCCAACCAGTACTTTTCCTTTGTTATCCAAACACCAGAGGAGAAATTTGTGGTATCGAGAGGCGAATTTTTCATAGACAAAATTAAATCCTTTAAAAACAACTCCAAAAACATACCTGAAGGGAAGACTCAGGTAATGGAAAATTAAAAGTAAAAGCTGGAGGAAAAAGCTAAAAATAAAATTTAAAACCAAATAAATACCTTTAAAGATAAAATTTATAAGCCACCTGAGTCCTTTATACGGATAAAGCGAAAACCTCCATTTTGATCTTTTTCTTTTTACTGTCTTCTTCTCCTCTTCAGTCTTCTTTTCTTCTGTCTCTCCTTGTTTCTTTTCCACCTCAAACCTCCGTGAAGAGAGCATAGGAAGAAGAGTCAGAGAGACAATAAGAGAACAAAGAAGCGCAAAAGCTACTGTTAAAGCCTGGTCCTTAAACAACTGGCCGGCAATGCCATGAACATAAATAACAGGGATAAAAACAGAGATTGTGGTAAAAGTTGAGGCTGTTACAGCCATCCCCACTTCTTTTGTGCCTATAAAAGCCGCATCAAAAAGATTTTTACCAAGGTTTTTATGTCTAAAAATACTCTCTGAGACGACTATAGAATTATCAACAAGCATTCCAACGCCAAGCGCAAGTCCTCCCAGGGACATAATGTTCAAAGTGATATCCCAAAAAGGCCAAAAATATAGAAGATTAAAGGTTGCAATGATGGAAATTGGAATGACAACAGAAATAATGATAGGAGTCTTCAGATCCTGGAGGAATACGAACAAGACAAAAAAAGCCAGGATTCCTCCAAAAATAATCGATTTAAGGACTGATGAGATAGCATCTTCGATGTATTTTGCCTGTTCAGAGACAACAAGGATGTTGACTCCTGGATTTGCTTTTTTAATACCTTCAAGCACTTCATGGGCTGTTCTTGTCACTTTTATTGTATTGGCTCCTGATTCTTTTCTGACAAGGATTCCAATACTTTCCTTCTCATTAAGCACGGTTATTCCTTGACGCTCTTTAATAGAGTCTAGAATCTGAGCCACATCCTTAAGCCGTATAACCCCTCTCTCTTCTGTTGTCTTAAGGCTTATCTCTCCAATCTCGTCTAAAATCTCGTATTCCCCCACAACACGAAGAGCATACTTGAATCGACCTTTTCTTATGTTCCCCCCCTGCAGGTTCTGGTTAAAATCATCTATTCTCTGTGCAATCTGATCTATTGTAAGGCCGTACAGTGAAAGAAGCTCAGGATTTACTTCGACCTGAATTTCTCTTTCTACTCCACCAGCTATTTCAGCCGAACCTATTCCCTCAATCTGTTCCAGCCGCGGTTTGACCAACTCTTCAGAAAATTCCTTCAGCTCCAGAAGTGCTCGTTCTCCAGAGACGGCTAAGACCATAATAGGTTTGCTCTGGGGGTCTAAAGCAATGATTGTGGGGTCTCCAGCTTCCTCAGGGATGGGAGCGCTATCAAGTTTTTCTCTTGTGTGCAGCATGGCAAAATCCATGTCAGTCCCCCAGGCGAACTCGAGTGTCATGAATGACCGGCCCTCTTTTGACACGGATTCCACCCGGCGCAATCCAGGGATTCCGCTAAGAGTAGCCTCCAGCGGCAAAGTCACAAATGTTTCAATTTCTTCCGGAGCTACACCAGAATATTCTGTCACAACTGAAAGGCGGGGGTAGCTGATATCGGGCAGAAGGTCAACACTCAGCTCCTTCAAAGAAATGAAGCCAAGGAGAACAATGGCCAGAAAAAACATAAGAGTCGTGACAGGCCTTTTGATGGTTACTTTAGTTAATCTCATCTCTTATTATTTTAATTTTACCAGATTTTTTTACTATTACCAATTTATATTCCTCCCTAAAAATCATAACTTCTGAACTTGAGATTTTTTGTTTTCATATTTATACCTAAAGCTTTTTCCAGCTTTGCCACTGATATTTTATAGTTAACAATCGCTCTTATTTCACTCGTCCTGGCTGACGCGAAGTCCCTCTGGTATCTAAAAAGCCATTCACTTCCGACCAAACCAAGTTTATGCCTCTCTTCTTCAGCACTAAGCTTCTTTTCCATTAACTCTCTATATCGAGAAGAGGTCTCCATACTTTTTTCATTGTTTTTCAGCTCTTTAAAAATCTCTAAAATTTCATTGTAAACGGACTTGCTTAACCTTTCTCTTTCTAGCAATTTTTGATCATTCTGTAATCTGGCTTGAGCCAAACTGGCACGAGATAGCACATTCCCAAGAGGAATAGTAAAGTCCAGGCTAATCTGCCAATTCTCATATTTAAAGTCAAAAACATCTTTTAAGGAATCCCCTCTGCTTCCTTCGATTTTACCGATGACCACACCACTATAATAGGGGCTACCACCTTCATAAATAAGCAGATCTCCTGATTGTCCCGGGTACCACATATTAAATCTAAGGTCGAGCTGAGGAAGAAGCTGATTCTTATAATAACTCACATCAATGTTGCTGTTTTCAATCTCTTTTTGCTTACTGGATAATTCCGGCCTTTCTTTAACAGCTACCTTTAGGGCTTCCTCAAAGGTTATCTCTACTTTTTCAACTAAGGGCTTGTCAGTGGGTAAAATAGATTCTGATAGGCCCGAAGCATCAACTGGAAGATTCATGATTTTTCTCAGCCTGTCTTCAGCGCTTTCCGCTTGAGCTCGAGCTGATATAATATTACTTTCCCAATTTGCCACTTCAGTTTCTGAA
>Ga0114922_10005178_pt1 | contig 12061 bp, 7 predicted proteins | sample AartaG_FD_100975 | JGI IMG/M metagenome (GOLD analysis project Ga0114922, IMG submission 100975) | Deep subsurface microbial communities from Aarhus Bay to uncover new lineages of life (NeLLi) - Aarhus_00045 metaG | ecosystem: Environmental > Aquatic > Marine > Oceanic > Sediment | place: Aarhus...
AGTGCCCACGTTTCTTATGCAATTGTCCTCAAAAACGCAGTTTCGCACGTTGTCGAGGGTTATAGCCGACGGCTCCACTATATCGCCCACGTCGCCGCAGTCAGGATAGCCTTTCTCCGGGAGTACCCAATCGGTATCCGCAAACGTCAAACCGCGGATATTGATGTATTGTATGTTTCTCCCTTTGATGCCGCCCTCAAACCTGACGAGCTGGTTCAGAACCGGCGCTATGATCTCCAAGTTCTCTATATCGTCAACGGGCCAGTAATAAAGCTCGCCTTTATGCCTGTCCAGATACCAGTCTCCCGGGTGCTGAAGACCCTCGAATACGTTCTCTATGTAATACCGGTTAGCGCCGCCGCCTCCGCTCCAGCCGATGACGTGTCTGGCCTTTGGATCATGGAACGTCACCTGCCTTTCCTCCTCGTTCAGTTCGGAGATAAGAAACCGGGACTCGTTCCATGAATGGAAGACCACAGCTTCCACATCATTGAGATTGTGCCATTTCTTGAAGTCGCCTTCTTTGAACCTGAAAGATACCGGGCTTAACGCTTCCTCTGTGAAGTAATACCCCTCGTGCGGGAAACGCGCCCGGGTTTGCCTCTGCCCGTTGGCAAAAAGCTGTCTGAAATACCATCCATCCTCAATGGAACAGACCATGATCTCGCCCTTGTAAGCCTTCCAGGGGCCTGTTATCTCCCTTCCGCCGCTGATGACTGGCTTCTCGCCCGGATAAGCCATGTAGGTGATGGGACAATCCTTTGTACCGCCATCATTCTGGTCGAAAACCAGCGTATCGTCCAGGTAGTGCGTCCCGCCGCGCACCATCACGGTTACAGGATTGGAAAGGGGCTGCTTTGACTTCATCTCGCGTATGGCTTTCTTAGCTTGCGCGAGCGTAGCGAAAGGCCCGTCGGTCTTTTCAGCATTCGGTTCTGCCAGCTTTCCAGACCAGGCATCATCGCCATCTCTGGATACGAAAAGTGTGATTACGTCTGGCTGAACGCCTATGCCAGAATTGAGAATTAACGATAACGCTCCTATTGCTCCGGATATTCCAATAGCCATTTTGTCAACTCCTTGTAAGTTTTTGATTTTGGATCTGCGGTGTCCTATATACCATAATTCCACTGCGGCTGCAATGTACCTCATTTGCAGAGCATTGTCAATAGAGATTTGGCCACGGATTATCACGGATTAACACAGATATGAGTTGTCAGCCATCAGATTTCAGGCTCTATGCCTTCTGAAAGCTGACTGCTGACCGCTATTATTCTGTAGCTTTACCGGTTGACAAATCCGCCCGAAAGCTCTAATATATATAGCAAAAGCTCAAAGCCTTTTCGCAAAAATTCCTGTAGAAAGTGAGGTGATTCAGCAGAGAAGACTCCTACTATTCGTTGATTTCGCTCGATTTACTCTGACTCGTCTGAAACCGGGAGGATTGCTGCAATGAAACTATTTACCTTTTTGTCCATAACTCTTTTTCTGATTATAGCAAACAGCGCACTTGCACAAGATGTGGCCCTCTTTTATGATCCGCAGATCGTAACATTGAGTGTGAATGACCCGGGTGGATTCGCCAACCTGATCGTGGAGGAACTGGGAAAGAAGAACATATCAGCGGAAATCGTAAACAGCGATGGACTGCTTGCATATATGGAGGCCAACCCTGAGGGCATTATGCTCGTTTGTCAGGGCATCTTCCCAGGCACAGTTTTTCAGAGCGAAGGAGATGATGATCCCATCTATTCCTGGCTAAGAGAAGGGGGAATCGGTGGGTTTGTGGGGGATTACCCATTCTACTATTGGGATAATACAAATAACGCACCCGCAGGTGGAGGTCAGCAAAGCGTGTTTGGCGTAACTGTGACCAACGCAAATACAGCCACTGTCGAGCCAACGGCGCTTGGCCTGCAATATATACCTTCTCTCCAGGACGAATGGACAACGAACCGCCCAGTGGGTCTTGCGACACTTCAGAATAACGGCTTTGAGTTCGAGAGTTACGCTGATGACGGGACCAATTCCGATCCGGTCACTTATCGGACGGAAGACATGCTGGGCTGGTTTATTAACTTCCACACCTCGTGCTGTGGCGTTGCTGTTCCCGCAAACGATCAAATGGCAAAGGAATACGCTGAACTGATCAGCAATCGTTTTGCCAGTGAACGTGATCTTGAGGCTGTAGATCCAGCGGGCAAAGTGAGCGCGCTCTGGGGACGGCTCAAGTCAGGGATCTAGTCAGATGCTTTTATGGGCTTAGTGAAAATTCACAAAATAATATTCGGGTAACGTTGCCAATGCTGGTCCCGATTGAAATCGGGGATCCAGGTGTTGGATCCCCGATTTCAATCGGGACCAGTGAGGTCTGTTTGGCTTATACAGCTTATTAGGCCCAACTAATTCACTTCTACTGATGAAGCAGAACTTCAACCGTTAATAGATCAAGATTCTATCTTGGCTCATCACTGTCAAACTTGAGTTATTGGAATGGTAAAAATATAATGTCTATTATAACCTCTATGACGCGGAGTAGCTGCCTCCACCATGACTTTTCTGCCTCCTCCCGCCGGGCTGCTTCGTCGGACATCTTCTTCGCTCTTTTGCCATAATATTCCCGAAGCTGCTTCCGCAGTTCTTCCCGCTCGTCGTCTGATAGCTGCGACTGTGCCAGATCACTTTCCAACTCCATCGCCCTTTGAAGCGTTCTATCGGTTGTATCGGACCTTGATTTTTCTATCTTTTCTCTCAGCTTTCGCTTCTCCTCGTCAGTAAGCTTTCTCACGAACTCTCCCCCCTCCTCGATCATTGCGCTTGCCAGTAATCAAAGCCCTTCCGCCAACTTCAGTAGCCCAAGATTCTATCTTGGTTTGAGCGAAAAATCTCCGTAGTGACCAACTTAGAAAGTTGGGCTACTGAGTCGTGATTCTAATGTGGCAAAATCAAGGCGTTCCCCTTGCCAACCACCAGGCCACACTCAAGATATCCAACACGCCAAATACAATTGCCGCTATTGCTAGATTTCTCCCACCCCGCTCATGTTTTGCCATAGAGATAACTGCTAGTATGATGCCAACAGCTCCCAGGCTTGGGGCAGCGTATGGAAGAACTGCAGCACTAAGCAGAAAGAAAACCCCGAAATAAGGGATAAAAGCACAAAGCAATATGGCAAGAGGCAGAATAGAAATGATGAAAGCAAACAAAGGAAGATCCAGTTTTTTCACCCTCGATCTTCTTTCTACCTTTTCCTTTTTAATCATCTCTTGGAGCTTTTGCTTCTCGTCTTCAGTCATCCTGTTTTGCATTGCGTTCCCTCCTTAGCAACCCCCAATACATCCGATGGATGAGCTTGCTCATATTTTCTGACAGCTTTGCTGCCATTCATAATAACCTCTTTCGATGATGGATTCTGTCAACAATTATACCATTTTTTGTCACTTCTGGCAGGCATTTTTCCACATCGCTGAAAGAATGTAAATTACCGTATTATCAAGTTAAATAGTAAAAGAATAGAGCCGCTCGGGCAAAGAAAAATACGCCGCTATGCATTCCCTTTGCCTCTTGTAATCTACCAGATTTTGCTCATTATGTCAAGAAGAATCACCAACTAATCAGACTTGACCTCACCCCACTTTATTAAGCCTCTATTTCCCTATGGTCATCTTCTTTGTGGCAGAGAAGTCACCAGCAGCTATGCTGTAGAAGTAGATTCCGCTGGACACCTGCTCACCTGCTTCGTTTCTGCCATCCCAGTAGGCGGCCTTATCTCTGGTCACATACGAGCCGGCTTCCCTGTATCCCAGGTGCATAGCTCTAACCAATTGCCCTGTCGCACTGTAGATCCTCACTGTTACCTCCGAATCCTCCGCCAACTGATAGGGAATCCACGTTTCCGGGTTAAACGGATTGGGGAAGTTCTGCAGCAGTGCGTTGTGTTTGGGATGCACCGCCCAGGGTCTGAACTCCTTGTCAACACCTATGGAATTCACTGCGTTTGCATCAGGCCCATAAAGCTCCACCGTTCTGAACCTCAACGTGGAAACAGCATCAGCCAGCACATCAAACTGTATCTCAGCCACCGTCTGGCTATTCAGCCTGTTAGCGCTGGCGAACGCTATGCGTAGCATCCCGCGTTCAGTGGTATTACTTGCCAGCAGCACATCAGGAGCAGATAACACATGGACTGCTCTCAGCACCGCGCTATCATAGGCTATGCAGATTTCACCACTTGCCAGCATATCCACGTTATCAACTTCTATGGGCACTGTTACCCTTTCGCCCGCGACTCCGTGAGCTTCGGACAGCGTGACAGTGATCCGTCCCCCAGCATTCGCGATCATGCCTCTGCCTGGAGCCGCCAGTCCTGCCGCTTTTCGCAGTATAGATATGGCATCGTTTGCTTTGACTTCGCCATCGTCGTTCATATCCGCAGCCCATTGCTGGTACTCGGTAGGTATCATCAGTCCAGCCGCGATGCGCAGCGCCATCATGGCGTCGTTGGAGCGAACTTCACCGTCGTCGTTCACATCTCCCTTGATGCCCGGCCGGGTTATCTTCACAACGCCTTCTTCCAGATTGACCGGGATCACCATGCCCTGTTCGTCGTATATCCTGACTTCGCCAAAGCTCAGAACCGTTTCAGTGCCGACCTCCGCATCAGCGTTCACAGTCAAAGCGATCTCCACCAGAGCGCCGCTTCCTTCAGACAATCCTGTTGTCCCTGCCATATAAAGCCCTATCTCACCAGGCACCTCTATGTTAGGTACCAGGAGTATATCTGAGAGCAGCTCAGTGGGTGTAACTTCATCAACTGTTATTACACTGGCATCGTACTTTATGATTATATCTCCGCTTGCTACACCAGTGGCATCATCAATACTGAGTTGAGCGACGGTGGGAGTTCCAGGCGAGGCTTCCGCTGAGGTTATGCTTAACCTTCTTGCTTCTGGCTCATACTCAACAACGTAGCCTGGCGATATATGCGACCCTCGCAGGTCGTTCCATTCACCGTCGAATTCAAGCCTATCTTCATTCTCACCTCCATATCCAGTTTCATTAGGCTCTTCCGCACCCCAGTTTGTATAGTCAAAGGACTCTCCTGTAGTCCATTGCCAGTTCCCATCAGGTTCAGGACTTCCCGGTGGCTGGAAGCCACCTATCCAATAACCTGCGCCAAACGGCAGGAGTCCAGCAATGAAGTCATTTTCATCCTGCGAGGTGATGGTGGCAAGATGGCCCTGCAGGCCATTGAGAGTTCGGCTCTCTGCCGCCACTTTTGCATCATCCCAGTTGACCTGCTCAATAACCACCTCATAGTAGTGCCCATTCACCGGGTTCAGTACCGGCCCCGTCACCGGAGATTCTTGTTCCTCCGAGACAGTGAGGGGTGAACTAAACTCAGAAGTGTTGCCGTCGGTATGAGTGGTGGTAGTGACAATCCTTTCACCCACGGAAAGATCTTTCCCTGCAACAGACAGCGGATCTGAGAATTCCCCGCTACCATCAGCGATCAAGCTGCCCAGGAATATCTGTCCCTCCTGACCTGAGGAATCAGCCTCGAAGATCTCCACTGCAGCATCCGCGCCAGCGGCATCGCCCGAAATGGTCAGAATACCGTCTGCCAAACCAACCCAGGTAACGTTCGGTGGCTCTATCTCATCATTCCCACCCCATATAAGCTCAATTCCCAACTCAGCGTTGTCATGTATAGAATTGCCGGAGATGGTGTTGAAGTCGCTGCCGCCTCCCTCTATAAGAATGCCATTCTCACCATTGAAGGCGATTGTGTTTCCCGTGCTGACAGCGCCAACCATGCTCAAGTGCGAACCAGGCCTGATGTGGATGCCATTGGAGCCATTGTCATGTATGGAATTGCCGAAGATTTCGTTGAGATCGGTGCCGCCACCCTCTATAAAGATACCATCCTCATAGTTGAAGGCGATGGTATTTCCCACACCGTCTCCGCCGATGGTGTTTGATTGTGCGCCGGTGACGATGCAGATGCCAGAGTATAAATTCCCCAGGTCTTCCGTTCCACTGGCATCCGTGCCGATGTAGTTTCCCAAAACGATGTTATTGGCTGTCTCTGATTCACTTGACGGTACACCTTCGATCTTTATGCCGTGCCCATCATTTCCTGATATGATATTCCTTTCCCCGACCGTTGTGCCGCCGATAGTGTTTGAACTGCTTCCCTTAATCCAAGCGCCGTACGAGTTTCCCAGATCAACCGTTCCGGTGACATCCGTGCCGATATAGTTTCCCGAAACGACGTTATTGTGTGATTCAGCAATGAGTATACCCGCGCGCCCATTCCCCGACATGATATTTCTTTCCTCGGGGGTTGTGCCGCCAATAGTGTTGAACTGGGCGCCATCCACAATAAGAATGCCATCATCTGAATTCCCCAGCGCCGCTGTTCCTGTGGCATCAGTGCCGATGTAGTTCCCTATTACGCTGTTATTATCTGTACCTGTACCCCGGCCGATGGATATGCCGAAGATGTTATTCCCAGAGACAACATTTCTTTCGTCGGCTGTCGTGCCACCGATGATGTTGAGTCGCGCACCCTCACCAATGACAATGCCCGTTCCGTTGTTCCCCAGATCAGCCGTCCCGGTGGCATCGGTACCAATATAGTTCCCGGAGACGATATTACTGTCTGTACCTCTGTAAAAGATGTGTATGCCTTCATCGTTTCCCGAGATGATATTCCGATATCCTGTACCCGTCCCGCCGATCGTGTTGAGCTTTGCGCCGTCATAGATCGAGATACCGTGCATAAATTTCGTTATAAACAATCCCCGGATATGGCAGTTATTGGCTCCGATGATTTTCACAGCGTCGCCATTCCAATCACCGTCGAGGATCACCCCCGGCTGACCACCAGGCCATTCCCCAGTCCACTGGGAACTGGCGTCAATCACCGTCCCATCATCGGTAATGGTCGGCAGATAGAATCTCACTATTATTGTCCCGGAGACGCCGAAGTTGATGGTATCGGCTTCCCCACTTCCTACAGGAGTGGAAACCTGTGCCTGTTCATCAGGCGTCAGTAAGTCAGAATTCAGAGTTCCTTCAGAGAGCATAATCGCTTCTCTGAGGGTAACCACATCATCGCGTGCATTTGTGTCTGCCGTAGAATTAACGATCATAGTTCCGGCATACGTGTAACTGGTTAACAGAAAGAGAGACATCACTATTGAGGAAATCAGTTGTTTAGCTGCTAACATTTTCCAGCCTCCTTGCTATGGTAAGGCACTGTGAGATTCCAGTGCCAGGACACAAGAAATATAGACAATTAACCAAACTTCGCCTGGTGTTCAGGAATCATGGAAGACTAATACTCGACAACTAATCAGATTTGACCTCACCCCACTTCGTCGGCAGCTTGCTTCTCGGTTCGACCTCAATAGATCCGGGATCATATTCCTCTACTATTGAAAGAGGGACATTAGCCGCTGTCGAGCCTCCAATGACATAAATCTTCCCATTCACTGCACTGGCGGACAACCCGCGTCTTGCAGTTGGCATATCCGGTCCCACTTCCCAGCTATCTGCGACCGGGTCATATATCTCTACCTTCGACAGAGCCGAACCAAAGTTTATAGCACCACCAATAGCATAAATCTGTCCATCCACCACGCTGGTTGAGAACGAGCCGTTTGCAGTTGGCATGCTGGCTTTCTTCGTCCACTTGTCTGCGATGGGATCATAAGCTTCTACTACCGACAAAAGTCCACCCCAACCATTCTTTGTAAAACCACCCATTGTATAGATCATTCCACCTACTAAGCTGGTGGATAAATGGTATCTTCTGGTTGGCATGTTTGCTTTCTTTGTCCATGTATCCATAGCCGGGTCGTATTCTTCTACGGCCGGAGTCACAGGACCTTTATTTGGGTCAACCACCCCACCAATAGCATAGATCTTTCCATCAGCCGCACAGGTTGATAGTCCGAACCTTGGGGCTGGCATGTCAGCTTTCTTTGTCCATTTGTCTGTAGCCGGGTTGTATTCTTCCACTGTCGCTGTGGCTATATCTATATCACCTGCCACCCAACCCCCAATAGCATAAATCTTACCATTTACCACACTGGTTGAGAAATTGCCTCTCGCCGTTGGCATATCAGCTTTCTTTGTCCATGTATCCGTCGCTGGATTGTATTCTTCTACTGTCGCTATGGCTATATCACCCGGCGTCCAGCCCCCAATGGCATAAATCTTTCCATTTACCACACTGGTGGAGAAAGCATCTCTCGCCGTTGGCATGTCAGCTCTCTTTTCCCATGTGCCTCCTTCAGCACGTGGCGCCAGAAAGAAAGCCCTCTGCAGACCGGATGGATCAGATTCCCCGCTGCTATTGCCTTCTCTAGCAGAGATAATCGGCCTCTGGGATATCTTCAGTATATCCACAGTTATCTCTCCGGCCTCTGCCACTGCTGTCTCACTGGAAATGGCTGAAGCTCTGGAAGCGTCCACAAAATCAGGCAAGTTGATATGTGAGCCGATGCTGAGAACTGCCAGGACAATTCCTGTTGCCAGCGATAAACCCCAGGGAAGTCCCGTAGTCCGCGGCATCGCGTGTATTCTTGTGCGTTTCAGTATCTCAACAATGCGGATTGTAAAGCTGGCCTGCAACCTCTGCGCTTTGAAAGTTCCTTCCATCATGGCAAGCATCTCCTCCTTTAGTTGTGCGCGTGCTCTATACAGCCGCTGCCGGATAGTGTTGGGGGATACACCAAGGAACGCGGCCATCTCTTTGCCGCTCATACCGCCCAGGTAGAAGAGCATTAACACCTGGCGGTGTATCTCAGGCAGCGAATCCAGAGCCTCGTGAAGTGATTCGTTGAGCGCCTGACGCGTGCGTTTCTCGCGATAGGAGTCCAGAGAGCGAATCTCCAGGATCCCGGGATCCTCATCCTCGATGAACCCACGGTCAGGACGTCTGGATCGGCTCCGAATCCAGTCCTTGCACAGATTGGAGGTGATGGCATAGAGCCATGCGTGGAAGTTGTCCCAACGTCTTAATATGCGCAGTTTTTGGTAAGCCTTCACAAAGACTTCCTGCGTCACGTCCTCAGCGTCATGGAAGTTGTGCAGCCTGGAATAGGCTAATGCATAGATAGCGCCCTTATATTTGTCCACCAGGATGCCAAATGCCGCTGAATCCCCGTCGAGACACTTGCGAATGATATAACCATCTTCCGTTCTCATTTCTGTCACTCCCATCAGTGAAGGGCTTCATTTGCTATGACGCCGCTAACGATGGAAATGTTACATTGTGGATATAAAAGGAACTTGACGAAAGAGCATTATTATTCAGCACAACTCGTCCGCATCAAAATACAGTATATCTCTATTCAATCGCAATGTCAACATCCAAGGCAACACCGGATTTCACCTTAAATGAACATTCATAAATTACTCAGGTGATAAGTTAGTTGGGCCTAATAAGCTGTATAAGCCAAACAGACCTGGCTGATCCCGATTGAAATCGGGGATCCAGGGGTTGGATCCCCGATTTCAATCGGGATCAGCATCCGCAACGTTACCCGATTAATTTCTCAAACCCCCATATAAAAGGGGATAAAGGGGGTTGTTTCTTATGTTGCTTAAATCCAGTTACCATGAGCTTCCAGTCCGAAGACGTTCAAAAATCCACCCCTCACAGCACTACAACCCTTATATGTTAAGACGCCGAGTGTATGAGAATGTGACAGGCGGGTAAAGGAATTTTGCCAAGCAAGTTTACGATGTGCATTTGAGCTTTTGAGAAGTAGCGATTGCTTCAGCATGTCATTCCAGCGAAGGCTGGAATCCAGAGGCTCGCAAATATATAATGTCTATATGGAGAGCTTATATGATGAATTGATAGTAATAACTGGATTCCAGCCTTCGCTGGAATGACATGGTTTGGAACGTTCAATCAGCACGGGGCTATGGATGGGAGAAATCAGAATTGCGGCATCGAAATCGTCAAAGGGCCATAAACGCAAGTTAATGGAACCTATGGGAGGGCTTGCTGAAGAAATAAAAAAAACCTCGCCGAAGCGAGGTTAAAAGATGCCTGGAATTTTTTCGCCATTCCTCCAGCTTATAGTGAATTGGTAGCACTTTCTTTTAAACGCACCTTTTACCTAAATAGTAGCTTCTGATGGCAACATACGGTCAGAAAATTATGGCGGTAACGATGGGAGAATAAAGAAATAAAAAAGGCGAGCCTCATTGGTTGTGTAAACATCTGCCGGTTCTGATGGGATTATGGTCTGGAATTGAGGCTCGCCGGGAGCGAGGAGTAGTGATCCCATGCAACTATATGTTGCTCCAGTGCTGTCATTGGAGCGAGATGCTACTTACGGGCTATTGTTAAAGCAAGTTCCATACCATCCCCGGTGGTATACCTATTAATGCCCGTAACAACTTGCTCTAAGCCATTTTCATATAGCGATGACTATGATCGCAGCCTGATAGAGAATGATCATAAGTATTCATATAGTGAATACTTTTATGACCAGGGATACAAAACGACCTTGCCGCATTCGCCAGTGACCTGCAATTCCCACGCATTCTGCACCTGGCTCATGGGGAAAGTGTGGGTGATGAACCTATCAAGCTGCTCCGGCGATTCCTTAATGATCTTCATAAGTTTCGGGTAATCGCCGAGATTGTAGTGCCAGTTGCCGCGCAAGACCAGACCCTTACTGATCATATCCCTGCTGGCTGACAGGGGAAACTCCCCGCCCTGACCCACAAAAGCCGCCTGACCTTTACGCCGGGCTGCGTCGATCATAAGCCTGTGTGCCTGAGATGCGCCAGAGCAGTCCACAGCTTTGTCCACGCCCACTCCATCTGTCAGATCCCTGATCCGCTGGAGCACATTCTCGTCGTTGGGATCCAGCACTTCTTCAGCACCCAGTTCTTTTGCCTGTTTTGCCCGGTAAGGATGGCCTTCAACCCCTATGACGCGGGCACCGAGATAACGCGCAACTATCACTCCGCCTAATCCCACCGGCCCGAGACCGGTTATGAGAACCGTGTCCAGGGCGTTCACCTGCATTTGCTGCATCGCTCCGAAGGTCGGCCCCAGGCCGCAGACCGCCATAGACGCATGTTCATAGCTAACGTCATCGGGAATCGGCGAAAGCAGCCAATCCTGTTTCAGTATATATTGGGCGTAGGTTTCAGTGCCAGTGCTTGAGCCGGTGATTGCATGGACGTTTCGCCCGTTTTGACAGTGGATGTTCTCACCGATGACGCACAGTGAGCATTTACCACAGGCATACTGAGGCTGCACAACCACGCGGTCGCCAACCTTGACCAGGCCGGGCTGGGCGACTTCTACCACTTCGCCAGCAGCTTCGTGACCGAATCTATCACCTTTGGCGCCACCCTTGAAAGCCTTATACTCAGTGCACATTGGCACGACGTGCACCTTAACGAGGGCAAAATCCTCTTTCGGTATCGGGTCCGGCTTGTCCACCAGACCTGCTGTCCCGTCACCAAACATTGCAGCTACTTTCATAAGCAAAACCTCCTTAAACCCATGCCAGCATTATCCCCTTTGAGGCTGCAATATCATAACACACAATAGCCTAACGGGCAACCGAAATGTATGTTTTATCCGCTCTCAACAAGGCACAAACTTTTCGTCCGGAAAACGACAGGTCTATGGGTGCATCCATTGCCAGCGATTTTTTCATTACTTGATTACTTGGTGAAATTGACTAGTTGAAGTAGTCATCTGGACTTCAGTTTTCAGTTTTTAGCCTTTAGTTTTCAGGCTTTGGAGACTTTCGGTTTCGAACGATAAGTAACGCATATAGTAGTGAATTGCTATCGTATAAGTAATGCAAGTAATCATGATCTGTTGATGAACATGGTGTAAAACATTTGTGTTAAAGGGTTCAGCAATCCATACTTAGTAATGTAGGCAATCAGCTTCATAAGAAGTACCCCGGGTTTTGTAATTCAACCGAACCTGGAGCAAAAGAGGAATTAGCCACAGAATTCCACAGAAAAAACACAGAAAATTCTATATCAATCTATGGGAGCAATC